>ENA-UOJE01001791-UOJE01001791.1-human-gut-metagenome-genome-assembly--contig:-C23-NODE-1791-length-18091-cov-5.332668_pt1 | contig 18091 bp, 22 predicted proteins | sample MGYA00242341_ERZ723888 | MGnify/ENA metagenome assembly ERZ723888 | reverse complement strand
CCACAAGAAGCATCCCATTCAGGTGTATTATCTGGCCATGTTGCCCCACTAGGAGCGATATTAGCGGTTAGGGTTATGCTATCTGCCGTTGTTAAATCGACCCAAATTGTTTCAGAATTAGTTAATTCAGAGGGGGTATTTTTGGTAGATGTTTTTCCTTCCCCTGAAATACTTCCGATTCCAACAATGGTCATTTTCCCGTCATCAGATTCACTGCTATTGTCTGTTGGACTGGCAGAAATATTGTAAACACCGGGAACAGGGGTTCCCATTGACGCAGAAAACCAACCTGGAACATCCCACCAGTTTCGACTGAAAATGATGCTACTCTCATTGTTTTTAGTCTGACCGTTTACGGTCCAATTACTGGCTTTGCTATTGGTACCTTCATAAGCTGTATAAGTTACACTTGTTCCTGCTGCAACTGTAATATCTTTAGCCCCATTATCTTGATTAGACTTAATATAAAATGGAGTTTTTGCATTTCCACTGGCTCCCCACGTTGGTTGAGTGCCACTTCCCCCGCTCGGAGGAATCAGCTTGCCATTCATGGAGATTGTGAAATTTGCTGTCGGCAGAGAATCATTAGGATACGCTTTAGTCCCGGTTGCTCCTCCAGAGCTGACATTGATGTCTATCCCCGTCGGACTTCCGGATGTTACCCCTTCTTTTGTGTCAAAATCATATGATGTCCCCAAATCCTCTTTGGAAACACTTAATGTGTAAGTAATTCCAGTTGAATCCTTTTCTCCTTCAATATCACCGGCATCATATTCAAAATCATAAGCGGTCAGTGTTCCAGCCCAAAGCAGACCGACAAGCAAGCTGAGACGGCAGTTGAATGTTTTCATCTTCTTTCTCCCATGTTTTTGTATTTGTTGATTCTCTTTAATAACGTTTTTGTATAGATATCCGGCTTTGCGGATAAATCTTTATAAAGGGCCTCAGCTTTCGCCGTTTCTCCGGTTTTCAAATAACATTTCGCCAGGTCATATTTAACAACACGGATATCCCTTCCCTTGGGAAACTGTTGTATATACCGTTTGAAAAACGGAATTGCTTTCTTTTCCATGTCATTACGGCTTGTCTTTAATTGTCCTCCGAATAACAAGGCCCGAGCATAAATCGGTTCTTTATAAAGTCGTTTCTGTTGTAAAATCCAATTGCAGAACTCTTCCGCCTTTTCCTTACTTCCATTCCGCCCGGTTAAATCAACTGCAATCAGCATTCCTATATAGGCAAGAGCCTTTTGCCGGATATCACTTGTCTTGGCCAACTTCTCAAATCCTTTAATTGCCTCATCGAACTGCTCAATCAAAATCAAATATTCACTGTTCAGAAATTTTAAGCGCAGACCGGACTGTTTCAGAAATGCTTTTTCCTCAGGCCAGAAAGCCATCGCATTCATCCTGCAGGCTTGAAGCAGGCGACTTTGCACATTGGGCAAACGCTGATCTACGGCAGCAATATCGGGAGAAAGGGATAAAATTTTCTCCCAATACTGTTTTGCATTATCATATTTGCCGTCCGCAAACGCCAAAAAACCGAGAACATAAATACAATTCTTCTCTTTGTCATCCACATACCAGACGGGGGCATTGGCGGTATTGTAAAGCTTCAGCGGGTCTTCGTCATGATAGACAATGCGCTTCCATTGATTGAGCGTAGTCGGCTTCTGCGTAGGGGCGGACTGTTTCTTGAGATCATCGTTCATCGCGGCGTAAAGACTCAGCGCATCACGCTTTTCCCTTGCCTTGCGGAACCATGCCAGAGCCTGTGAATAGTATTTCTCCGCATCTTTCGCGTTCCACTCGATTTCAAGGCTGATTTTGCCAAGAAGCATCAGCGCTTCTCCACGGTAAAGACCATCCGGCTGCTGCTTCACAAACCGATTCAGATAATCCTTGACCTCCTTGATCTCTTTCTTCGGCGAGTTCTCTTTCAATCGGGACGCCAGAATCTCGCCCTTCAGATAACCCGCCGCGGCGGCAAACTGACTCGCAGGGTCCGTTTCGATGATTTCATCGGCAACTCTCTGCGCCTCTTTCAGATAGCGCGGAGTTCCGGAACGTTTCACCAGATTCTGCAAACGGCGCAACTTCACATAATTTCCATACGTCGCGCCGAACTTCTTCTTCATCGCTTCGGCTTCGATGTCCGCCTTCAACGCATCCGACTGATCGCGCAATCCGCGCCAGACCGCCCCCGTATCGGCAGTTTCACTGCCTTGACCGATCGCAATGCCCGTATCTTCATTCGCAACACGTTTCCGGATGATTTCGTCGGCATTTTTCAGATACCCCTGCGCCCGTTCAAATTCGCCCAGATCGAGCAGAATTTCCGCATATTTCACGCACGCTATCGAACGCTGGTATTCATCGCTTCTCCCCTCCGCCCAGTTCAACAGCGCAAGGGAGCCGGAAACATCATCCTGCAACGCTTTCACATGGGCAAGTTCCAGGAGTCCCCGTAAAAACTCGATTTTCTCCGTTGTTTTCAGACTGTCGAACCTTGCGGGAGAAGAGTATTTTTTCAGTAATTTTTCCGCCTGTGAATATTCGGAATTCCTGCGCAATTCCGCCGCCTTCCGCCAGTCGGATTCCGCAGATAATAAGTTTAAAACCGCAAAAAACAGTGTAATGAATAACAACCTGAAAACCATTCTCTCTCCACACTCACACGATATTATATTTTCGTAAAATCATTCAGTATCAGATATTATCCATGATTTTTGCGGTTTGTCAAGACCTAAACAATATTTTTTACAAAAAAATAATTAAATATGGTAAAATACCGGTTTGAGATGGAGAACAGTCTAAGTTTGAATTTTCATCCGGGAAGGCTAAGCTATCGGTTATGTTACTTCACGTTCACATTTTGCCAATGCGTAACAAACTGCAAGAATCATGAAAAATCGCTTTATGCAATCCGGTCATTTTTGAATTCTTCACGTGCATACCGACGTATTGTTTTCATATCCTCTTTTGTTCTGGATCTGTTTTTTAGTAATCATGAACGAATTGCAAAAACAGAAACAACTGATTTTCATGACGCCTCGACATGACAACTCCAGTTAAAAATGACTGGTTATTGCAAATTCAGCTGTTCCACATTTTTTCTTCAAGTTCCTAAAGTTTTTTTCCGCAAAGCTTTCCTGCCCATGTTACGATATGCTGCGATTTTTGCAGTCATTGCAGGGGAAGGAATCACTTTATTGTGTTCCCATTTGTAAAGATTCGCTCTGTTATTTTTTATGACATCTGAACTTTTCCACATATTACAAAAACTCCTTGCTCATGCTTTATGTCCACCAAGGCATAGAACAACTTCAGATTAATGAAGATACTGGTTTTTCTTGCATTATTTCAGTGCTTTGGCTAAGAGACAAGCGATATACCCCGATAGTTGAATTTCACCCTCATAATTGCCCATGCTTTACTTCATCAGTTCCTCCAGTTTAAAAATGGCTTTGGCGATGCTATCGGGAGAGGATTTCGGCTGAGGGCGATAGGTTTGCGGCAGTTCATGTGGATCAGGACGGTTCTTCCGGCAGCGGATAAAACGGGAGATTCCCGAGATAGAAATTTCTATTCCCTTTTCGGAAAGCCAGCGCTGGAGCTGTTTCAAGGTTGCACGTTCTTTGTACCACTTGCGAAAAAGTTCTTTCTGGTATGGAATCAGTTTACTCTGAAATGGCGGTGTAGACATAAGGTCTCCTGTCAGTTGTTATTGGTTGCCGGCGATAAGTTAATCATGTCTATGGAAAGGTTCAAACGAAGAATGAAGAAGAAGTGACAGGAGAATATTATTTAACCGCTTATTGAATATTAAAAATTGGAATTACCAACTACTTGCAGCTAAAAATACAATTTCCCGGAGGTTCTAAAAAAGCATTGCAATGTGAATACAAAATATTGGCATTTTAAAGCATTTCATCGCTCACATGAAAACCTTAGAAATTTAAGGGGTATTGCGTTTTACTCAAGTGTCATTTTTATGTTCCTTGACGGCTTCGGAGTTGATTTTTCATTGCGTTTATTTTTGCGGTTGTATAGATTATAAACAGAAGAAATTTTGCGGATTTTTCGGAGGTTTTTATGTTCAATATGACAAAAATTAAAGCGGTCAATGGAGCTGGCAAGGCGTTTTATGCGAATCATCTTGCGGCGAATGACTACTACTCTGAAAAGGAAAAAGTGGTCGGTATCTGGCAGGGATCGCTTGCTCCTAAATTCGGGTTGAGAAATCATGAAGTGGAGACGGAGATATTCAGCTTGTTTCAACAGAATATCAATCCTTTAAAAGGTGGAAAATTGACTCAAATAAAGGTATCAACCGGGGTACGGTTCTTTGATTTTCAGTGTGCGGCACCGAAGTCCGTGTCGATCATGAGCCTGTTTGATGAGCAGTTGATTGAAGCGCATAAAAAGGCTGTGGCAGAAGCGATGAAAGAGCTGGAAAAACTGGCTGCTGTACGGGTTCGCAAAGGAGATAATGTGCGGACGAACAATCTGGAAATCACGGGCAAGATCGTCTATGCAAGTTTCCTGCATGATACAAGCCGTGCACTTGATCCGCAGTTGCATACGCATAATGTGGTGGTGAATGTGACGCAGGATTCAGAGGGTAAATTCAAAGCGTTGGAGAGTGTGGAAATGTGCCGGGCGATACGTTATGCGGGGAAAGTTTATCATAACCGGTTGTCTCAGGAGTGCCGGCAGCTGGGGTATAAACTGGTGGATCACCGTGATGAAAAAGGAAATATTCTGTGGCGGGATATAGACGGCGTATCGGAAGAAGTCATGGAGATTTTTTCAAAACGTCGGCAGCAGATCGAGGCTGAGGAAGCAAAGTTTATTGAGTAGCATGGGCGTAAGCCGACACTGGCAGAGAATAACTTTTTGTCTGTTTCAACTCGTGGAATGAAAATGGCGACTTCAGATCGGGAACGGGTTCGGGAATCTCAGTTGGCACAGTTGACTGAAAATCAGATTGATGATTTGAAACGCTGTTACCGGAAAGCCTATTATGACAAGTGGATGATGTTCAATAGTCCGAAAATAGCTCAGGAATCTTTGAAAAAGGCATTGGCTTTGGTCTATGAACGGGAAAGCGTAGTGAAATTGGATAAGGTTCTTGCGGAAGCTTTGAATCAGAATCTCGGCATGGTGAGTCTGGATTGTCTGAAAAGAGAAGCGACGAAAATGCCGGGACTGCGGAATCTGGGCGGTCTGGAAGTGAATCCATGGGTATCGCCGGAAGAAGTGATAGAACGGGAACTCTATGCGGTGAGATCGGTCGAGGAACAGAAAGATGTGTTTGAACCGATTGCTCCGGATTTTCAGGCGTTTCCGGGAGTGGAATCACGGTCGAAACAGGCAGAATTGATACATGGGATGCTGAACTCGAAAGATCGTTTTAATCTGTTCCGGGGCGTGGCGGGAGCCGGTAAGACTTCGACTTTGCAGGAACTTTGCAAGGGGTTATGTTCCGGCGGTATCAACAGTATTTATGTGATCGCACCGACAAATTCGGCTACGGATGTGCTGAAACAGGAGGGGTTTGAACAGTCACAGACGGTGGCAAGTTTTCTCTTGAGTCCGAAAAAGCCGCCTACGGGGAGTTATGTGATTATAGATGAGTCCGGTTTGAATTCATTGCGGGAGGGCGTGGAGATTCTGAAAACGGCACGGACAAACAATTACCGGGTACTGTTCGTTGGCGATGCCAGACAGCATACGGCGGTGGAATCGGGAGATTTCTTCCGGTTGCTGGAAGATCATTCCTTGATAGAAAAGTTTTCATTGACGGATATTCACCGTCAGCAGAACGAGGAATATCGGCGCGGGATCTCGGAGTGTGCGCTTGGGGACTTTGAATCGGCATTTGAGAGGTTCGATAAAAATGGCTTTATCCATGAAGGCAAGTCAAAATACCTTGAGGAAGCGGCGGCAAGTTACATGGAATATACGGAAAACGGGCAGTTTATCGACCGTTCCATTCTGGTGGCGCCGACGCATGAGGAAGGCGACAGGCTGACGGATGCTGTGAGGTCAAAGTTGAAAGAAGCTGGTTCGGTCTTGCAGACGGGACGCATGGCAGAGGTGTTCCGTTCTTGGAGCAAGCCGAAAGCGTGGATGCAGGATGCGACAAATTACGCTCCGGGGACGGCGATTGCTTTTATCCGGAACATGAAAGACATTGGTCGTGCCGGAGAAACGGCACGAGTTGAGAGAGTGGAGAATGGATTTTTGTATCTGGATAACGGCAAAATGCTTCATGTGAAGTCGGCGGCGGATTTCACCGAAGCCGGAGAGATGCGGCAAATAGAACTATGCACCGGCGATCTGATCCAGTTCAACGTAAATATGCGGGACAAGAAAATTTACAACGGCAATATTGCCCGGATTACCGATGATCCCCACAAAGTGATGTTGCTCTATCCGGACGGCAAGCCCCGTCAGCTGATAGAACTGCCGGAAGAATATGCCACCTATAAATATGGCTGGGTGACGACTTCCCATAAGTCCCAGGGACGTACATCGGAAACTGTGGTTGTGGCGGCGCAGGCTCTTGACCGGAAAGCCTTTTATGTGGCATTGAGCCGCGGGCGTAAACACATGGCATTGCACTGTCCGGAAAAAGAGTTCCTCAAACAGCAGTTGAGCTTCCGTATCGGCGACCGCAAAAGTGTGCATGACTTGGCACGGGATGGGCAAATTCTGCCGTTGTCGGAAGATGCCATGACCCGGAAAGCAGAAACGTTGCCGGACACAAAATACAAATCTTTGATAGAGAGAACCCGTGCCTTTATGAAAAGCATTAAACGCATGGCAGATAATCTGCTGGGGATCAGCCGTAAAATCTCCGCCCGCCGCGCCCGCAACCGGAAATATGGCTATGGGATCGTCACGTCGGAAGTCAAACTGGAAATCGAAAAGCAGAACGCATTGGCGGTGCTGGAAGAAGAACGTAGAAAAGCCGAGCGTGCTGAAAGAATCCACCGGAAACTGCATCCCCCGAAAGAACTTTCTCCATACGAAGAAGCAATGCTGGCAGTTAAGGCGATGGAAGAACGAAGAAAACAGCGGGAAGCCGAGCAGACCGCAACACCTGAACCGAAAGAGGAAAAGATTCCTCCCATCCCGGTCCCCCAGGAACGGGAAGCCGTTTCGGTTGCCTCGGTCAGCCCCAGATCAGTTTGGCACTATGTACCGCCACCCAAGCTACTGACCCGTGAGGAAGCTCTCCTGAAAATGGAGCGTGACAAAGAGCGTCTTGCCGAAATAAGAGCCGCCAGAGAACAGAAGCGTCTTGCCCAGGAACAGGCAGCCAAAGAGCAAGCCGCCCGTGAACAGCAGGAACGAGCGGAGGCGGAACGCTTGAAAGTGGAAGCCGTCCAAATGGAACAGGAGAGCCATCAGGAAAGCCCCGAAGTATCAAAACCGAAGAAAAAGCCGAGCCGCGGCATGGATATATGATATTATAGTATAAGCGAAAGGAGCCTCTATGAAAGTACAACCATTTTCTTGTGTGGAGGGGCATTTGCCCCGGTTTGAACTGTGTATGCCGGATGAACATTTCCTGCTGTCATGGGAGAGTATCAGCAATATCCGGGTATCCGGGGATTATCTGAATTTGTCGTTTTCCTGTGAAATCGGACATGTTCAGATCTGTTCTGCAGAATCGTTGCAGGAACTTTTTGAATCCCTGCAAATGGAATGTGTCAGGATGATTGACGGCAGAAAATTGAACTGCAAAATCTACCAGCCGGAGTAACTGAAGTGATCGTCCATTATGAATGCAGTTGCCTTTCCAGTTTTTTGCAGAAATCCATCAGTTCATTCCAAGAGGGAGTTGTACCGAAAATCATCTCCCCCATTTGTTCGTAGTCTTTGCGCAAAGCTTCCATTCTCGCCTCAGATGGATACAGTCGAAGCGTGTCTGTACTTATTGAATCATAATCTACGCCTCTTTTGGTATAAAACTTGCGGTCAAAGGAAATAATGGAATCAAGCAGACTGGCAGATTGAAGAATTTCATTTTGATACGATGACTGGAACAATTTGTAAATGTCGTAAAAATGTCTGGAATGGCGTGACGGGGTGGCACGATCTTCTGGCAGGAAATACAGATAATGTAAAACAGTAACTTTTTCCCAGAATGTTCTGGCAATAGAAACCGTTGGTATATCTGCCGTGTCTTCTGCCAGCTGCGGATATATGTCAGCAACGTAAGAATTCACTTTTGCAGGAGCAAACGGCGTCCCCTCGGCAAAAGCTCCGATCTCAAGTTTGATCTCCGGTCTGATATAACCCAGAGAAGAAAATACAGACGGATAACGGATAAAAATATTATTGGGATCATCCGGATCTTGCCGCTTGGTACAAATTCCGTTCAGCATGAGTTCAAGATGCGGAATAATCTTTTCGCTGATATAGGACGTTGTTTGCTTCCGGACTTTTGATTTGAACGTATTTATTGCATTGGCACTCCGTTCCCTGTCAAATGTCTCAGATGGTTCTGCCACTTCGCTGAGTTTCAAAAGCAAATCTATATCCTCTGAAAAACGATTGATGCAACGATAAGCCTTAGACAAAGAGGTTCCGCCCTTGAACCAGAATATTTCAGCCATATTTCTGTCAGCAAAAATTTTGTTCAGAACAAAGGATACCCAATAGTCTTTTTCTGCCATATCTGCACGGACACCGATCTGTGATGCCACATCCGTAAACACAGCTTTGCGTTCAGTATCTGTTCTTTGAAACAAAAACATATCTTATCTCCAGTCCGGCTTATTTTGCCAGTTCGCATATTTGTTGATGAATCCAGTTCGGGACCTGCATGGTATCAGTCCGAATCTGCTTCCAAAGTTCTGACGGATAATTTTTCTGAATCGTCCGTTTCGTTTCTTCGGAGAGTCCGGAACTGCCAATCAACCGCAAAGCCTGAACGACTAAACGGCTCTGCAAAAGTTTCGGAGAAAAGTCTTTTCTGGGCGCACTTTTGAAATGGATTGTCTGATTTCCCACTTCAAAATCCTGAGAACGTCCGTCCCAAAGATAGATACACTGGGACTGCACTTGCGTGGAAACACTTAAAAAATTCAGCGCGGCATTTCCAGTCGGCTGGATTTCATGCCGGAGACTGCGAGCAATCGTTTCCGCCACGCGGTCTAAATCCGGCGCAACGTGCTTCTGCAGAAGTTCGCTGTACATCGGATAATCATAGATGCCGCGGCAAACTTTTCTGATTTTACCGGATTGTTCCAAAGTGAACAGGGCGGTGTCAATATCATTCCGCTTGAAATCGGCAAGAAAATCTTTGGCACAAAAGCCCCATCCCGTCCCGTGCGACAGGATTATTTTCCAGATTTTTTCTTTCACAGACTTGTTCATGCCAATACCTCGTTCTCTTTATTTTTTAAGAAAAATAGCATGGTTTTTCTTAATTTCAAGTGTGAAACGATTTTTGTCGCCGGAGATCTGAAAGTTATTCTTTCACAAGCTCTTTTTTGCTGAAAGTGTAATATTCATTCCAGAGGCAACCGCAGTCCTGACAGCCGCAATCCTGATAGTTCTCGCCATCTTTGAATTCGACATCTCCAAAATTGACATTTTGACTTCCGCATTCCGGGCAGATTCCCGGAGTGCGTTTCAGTTTTGCTTCCGGCGTTTCATGCTGGTTATAATCTTGTTTTTCAAGATATTCAATCAATGCGTCATCATCGACGGCATGGGGGGCCACCGGAAGTTCCCAGCCGCATTTCCGGCAGCAATACCGGTCATTCGTACTCTCATGCAGTTCGGGAGTTCCGTATTTCAGTTCTGCCGGCTCGGAAATGTCAATTACACAGGAAGCGGTAACGTCTGACATATAGACTTCGACTTCCTGTTCGGATTCACATTTGGGGCAAATGAATTTCATTTGCGGTGTATGTTTTGTTTCGTTGCAACTCATTTTTCACCTCTGCGATTTATTGTTATCCTGTCATTTTTTCAAAAAGCCCGGAGTTTTGGTTGAGCTGATACTTCTGACCGCTTCCAGTTCCAAGCCCTGCGCCATGTTTCTGAAAACATTTTTCGCACATTGTCTCCCATGCGCCAAATTTTGTTCTGGCATCATACAGAGTATTTTCACAGACTTTTCCGCAAATGTCGCAGTTGTGCGATCCCGACCATGTTGTTTGCTTTTTCACGGCAAAATCCTTTCGTAACTTTATGAATATCTGATTGCGTTCCCCGTGTCTTGGTTCCGATCAGCCATTGCCGGAAAATTTCATCGTATGGAACTTCCATGATTTTTGCAAGCTGTTCAAAGCAACGCTCCCGGACAATGGAATCCTCCCAGCCGTCTTTGAAGATCACGGCATAGATTTCCCGGTAATTATCGAGGGCTTCAAACAACTCCCAGAAAGTAAGTTCATCCCGAAGATGGATAACGATATCATCGCCGGGATAGGTTTTGCGGTACCATTCTTTGACGTTTGTGGATTTTGCATTGACAATGCGTCTGGCATTGATAACCGGCTCCAGACATTCAAGCATTACTTCATTTCCAGTAAATGCCTTTTTATAGGATGAGATCAATTTTTCAATGCAGGCGTCAATATTTCTGCTTTCAACAACTCCTCCATATATAATCAGATAGCCGGTCAGTTGGCAGCCTTCCACATTCGGGACGCAGGTCGGAGCAGCCAGTAAGGACAAATAAACATTATGGTTTCGGTCGTTGTAACAATATTGAACTCCATATTCCCGATACCGGGCTGCGAGTTCCTGCGCTTCTTTCCATCTTGGTTTCTCAGCCATGTTCCGATCTCCTGCGAGTTATGGTTTTGAGTTTATATTCAAAAAATAACGATCTCCATTCCGGTGTTAAATACCAGTCTGACGTTGTATGTATTTTACATTGAGCTCATTTTCCAAAATATATTTTGCGATTTGCTTTGCGGTGCGGTCAAACACAAAATCCGGCACATTCTTTACATATCCGAAAGTAATGAGATAGTCACATTCAGATATGGGCTTTCCGGTTTCCCGGTTCATTAGTACAGGCATCGGTCCACGTAGTTCAGGGTATCCGCAATCATTAAGATCTATAATGTATGGGCGTGTCGGAAGCTGTATTGTCTGATATTTCTCCGTTTTGACTAATTCCGTCAATGCGGTTTTGATGTCAGGCAAAATTCCGGAAATGTCAACGGGATGTTTGTGATCCCGATATACACGGATAATCTTGCTGCGCTTAAAATGACACAGGGAAATATCATTGTATTGAGGCTCTCCATATTCTGCCAGGAGTTCTTCTATCTCAAAAACAGAGATACCGGGATCATGGATAATTACAGCATAGAAGTCGGAGCCGTTTTTACGACTATGCCGTATTGTTATTTGCTGTTCAGAAAAATTCGCTTGTGCCAGCGTTTTCATCATCTTTTGAATTTTTTCATTCATGATAAGCCTGCCTTTCAGCGGTATTTCTCAATCGCCCCATAAACATCTTTTACGTTGTCGATATTGAACAGCACCAGTCCGGCACGATGTGTGGCAGCGGAGCTGACTACGATATTTCCGCAACCGAGGATTTGCTGAATAAGTGTCTGCGTATAGCTGACGCTCTGTATCTGATCCATGCGTAGCGTCTGATTGAATCTTGTCAGGACTCCACCCTCACTGCTGACTCCCCGTTCTGTAATAGTGTAGAACTGATTCTTGCGGATCAGCACGATGTAGATGATACGGATAATGATAATCGTCGGGATCAGAAATTCTCCGAGATAGATCATGCCCATATTCATTTTACCGCTGTTCCAGATCATGCCGGAGATACCGGCTGTCAGAAATGTACCGAGTCCGACACTCAATGTCGTTCCGATGGCAAACCAGATAGTGTTCCATACATTTTTGACAATGAAAAGGAAGCGGTTTCCTTTTACCCGATAAAGTGTTTTTGCTTGATTTATATTCATGTTGACCTCCTAATGTTTTGTCCTTCGCCCCGGGCGGGGACAAAACATGAAGAAGGTAAAATTTCGGGCGGCGACTGCCGCCCGATTGGATTTTTACGCCGCCTTATCAAAGACAAGTCGCTCTTCTCCATACTGTTTCAGAGCGTTCTCGACAATATCAAAGTAGCTCTGATATTCGGAATCGGGGATTGTCGGATACTTGTCATCCGGCAGTTTGCGCTCGGTAAGCACCTGATTTTCATACCGGTATTTTCCATACTCCAGTGCGATCGAATCATGATATTCGATGATAATGCACTTTGACTGCTCTTTATCCAGAGCCTCCAGCCAATTCAAGACGGATTCTTCTTTGAGAGTGTCCCGGACATTTCCGTGAATGAAAACGCTGCAACCGACCTGTTCGATCTCTGCGAAACAGAGCCGTTGCGGAGCAGAACGGAAAATGGAATCATCTTCCGTGTTGGTTGCGGCTTCATCCAGAAGCCGTTGTTCCAGCTCTCCTGCCGGAGTTTTATTGTTGAAGTCCACGAAAATCGTGATTGAACACCATGTTTTTGACATAGACACCAGTCCTTTCATTGTTGGTTATGGGGTGTTTGGGGAAATACAGTTTCAGCATATTGCCGTAATTTTTCAATCTGTTCAATGGGGTATGTTTCCAGCCAGTCCAAATGAGTTTCTATTATTTCGCCATCATGGATTTCAACCCGGAAATGTTTTCCTTCGACTTCCTGCGTCCAGTATCCGTCAAAAGAAAGATCAAAGTTTGTTCGGAGCCATTTATCCACGTTTTTTACGATGTCATCAAAAGCACCGGGGATGTCAGTATCTTCTAATGAAAAATTAACTTCAAGAGGTGCATTGTGTGACTGATATAATGAAAAATAATTTGCATCTTGAATTTCGGTTTCAAACCGCTGTATCAGTTCGTTGCATTGTTCTGCATCTTTGCAGGTGACAAACAAATAACAGTAACCTGTCGTCCAACTCATAAATGCTTCCTCCCGGTTTCACTGCTCTGCAATAACGACCCGGAATCCGTCCGGATCATTTGCTTCGATCGAGTCGTGTTTTTCTTCGATTTCCGTGTAACCCAAATCCTCGGCGGCATCAATAATCTCCCGTGATTCATAAGTGCCGCACCGGTTGAGTTTTGCGGAAATATCGCTTACTTTGATTTGCCAGACGAAATACATACTCACTTCTTCTCTCTGATGATTTTATAAAGTCCGATGTATTCAAGAGAGGTATTGTAATTCAATACATAATCTCCCTTTCGATAGGTTTGATCCGAGTTGCCTGCCGGAGATTCATCATAACACATGCTTTCATCTCCATTATCCCACTGCTTCAGATAATCCAGAGCGGCTTCTTCTCCCTGATCCTCAAGTAAGGCAATCGCTTCGGTTGCGGCTTCACCCTGTAGAAAGGTAATTTCCTGATATTTCTTCATAAAGCACCTGCTATTTCACCTTGCGGCGTTTTACTTCCGCCATAAAATCTTCCTCGGAAACCTGATCGCAGACTTTGAAGTAATCAGCGGAGAGTTCTCCGAAACGTTCCGGAACGATATAGAATCTCCGTTGAGATTTCATGTTTTTATGTTCCGCTGCCCATTCTCTTTTTTGCCGGGGAATTTGCCGATAGTCATTTGTCCATAGAAAATCACGACTGTCTGCAATGATTTTCTGACCATTCAGACAGAAATCCGCCCGATCTGTATTGAGGACAAAATAATGCCTGTCTGCATCGAAATCGATTCGCAGGATATTCTGCTTTTTTAACTCAAATTCCTTTATTTCAATAGACATCGTTCCCATGTCATACCTCCGGCGTTTTCGTGATTTCTTTGGCGATTTGCGTTCCGTCAGCACTGAAAATATGAATGACGATGTTCTGTTTCAGCGGACTTTCAATTTTGCCGGAAGTATCGACCCCGTACCAGCAACCATTATGCCGTAAGTAACGGAAAGAATTGCAGAGACTTTTAAAATGCTCGTAGCCGAACTCTTTGTTTTCAGCTTCTTTTGTAACAAAAATATGATGCTGAGCCTGTTGCGTCTCCCTGGCAAAGCATAGTCCCCTGTAAAACCATTGGTCGCCACTCCTCTGAATGGTAGGAAAAACAGGACACAGTTTCCGGTGTTTATTCCGGCAATGGTCATAAGGTTCTCCGATTTGAATGACGGTAGAGGTCATGGTCTGCGGCGGGAGCGTTCCGCAGAAGTAGTCCACCATCTCCTGATCGACCTCATCTCCGGGATTCAGATAAGAGGTCAAGGTCTGATGTTCTCCCCAATTCTGATAAGTTTTCACGCTGCCGCCTCCAGATTTTTTGCCGGATTATAGATATAGTCCACCGCTTTCTGTGCTTTCTGAGCCGCCTGAATGACCAGTTTTTTATCATTTTTCAAGTGTTCAAGCCAGTTTTGAATATAGGCGGTCGAATTGTGAATCGTTGCCTGTTCAATACCGGAATAGGCACAGAGAAATGCTGCTCCCATTTCGGCAATCAGTTCTTCTTTGGAATAGGTTTCACTTCCGAATTCGATATTCTTCATGCCGGGACGGCTCAAACGTGATTTGTGTCCGGTGGAATGAACGATTTCATGGAACAGAGTGCTGTAATACTCCTCTTCATTCTCAAATTGAATCCTCGGCGGCATTTTGATGCGGTCTTTCGACGGAGAATAACATGCGCTGTTGCCTTCATGAATGATCGGCGGACAATCTTCATATTCTTCGATAATTTCCTCCGCAGACTCGATAGGATTGAATTCGATGGTCTGTTTCGAGGGAAGAAAGGGAATGTATTTTGCCGGTATTCCGCCCACTTGTTCTATGTTGTATATGGTATAGTAACGGAGCACCGGGAATTTGTTGTCGCAATCTTTTTCATACAGCGTCCAGAACACAACACAGGTCCCGGTTTCACTGGGATTCAATGTTCCACCAAGCTGTCTGATCTGGCGCATGGAAAGCCAAAACGGGGATTCATACGGCGTCATGCAGAGCAGGATTGCGTTGATTCCCCGATACGGCTTTTTGCTGACAAGGTTGCGGTGGCGCCATTCGACCGGACGCCACGGGCAATGCCACGGGATCTTACCTTTTTCCAATTCGGCAATGATCCGGTCTGTGATTTGCTGATAGATGTCGCTCATGTTTCACCCCCTCATGCGGCATCATCCGGCCAGTCATCCTCTGCATCTTCTGTCAGATCCGGGTCATGCTTCAAGAGGAACTCATACGCTTTCATTTCACGGCTGCTGTTCCAGTGATAGAAAACTTCACCTTTTGCTTTCCGCATCGGGAATCCGAGTTCCACGGCACGATCCACGATCTCCGTCATTGTCATTTCATTGATGTTAGCCATAGTGACCTCCTGTGGTTGGTTGTTGTTTTCACCTTTCGCCAGACAGAAACGTCCGCCCGTCCGCCATTTCCGGCGGCGGCGCGGCGTTTCCAAGGTGAAAGCAACACCGGAGTCTCATACTGATTTTCCTGCCCGTTCCAGTTCCCGGATGATTTTACTCAGCTCGATTCTGTCAATGCAGATTGTTTTTCCGGGAGTTTTGTCAGAAAGATCAGTCAGATATTGTTTTGCAAGGTCAATGCCGACTTTGGCACTGTCCGGCGTTTCCGGAGTTGCCGTAATTTCAATCCGGCGTGTATTATCCCGGATACAGAGTGAATCCGGGGGAGATTCCAGATGCAGCGGGAGGAACTGTTTCAGCTCCTCCCATTTTCCCCGAATTGAAATCGGTGATTTTGCATTGTGAATTGTAATATGGCAATTCATTCTTACGCAGCCTCCTTCACATCTTCCTGAGCTGCCTTTTCCTCCGCTTTGGCAAGGGCTTCCCATGCTTTCGGATCGGGCAGTTCCTTTGTCGCTTCTTCAAGGGCTTTGTCCAGATCGAAGTGGACCAGCCCGGCAATCAGAGCCGCTTCCACCCAGCGGGGTTCTTCATGACCTTTTTGTCCATACTCAAGCTCATTGAAAATATTCTCGCAGACTTTTTGCCACAACAGCGCATCCAGTTTCCCCGCCTCGCTTTCATTCTTGTTGTCCAGAGAGGTATAACTCATAATCTTGTCCGGCAGACCGAGTACATTGGCTGTTTTCTTTGCCTTGTAGTCAAACTGCTCTCCGCAGACAGGTTTTGTGCCTTTGCACATAACCAGCAGGAAGATTGCTGTCCGGTTGGGAACGGTGGTTTTGCCTTCATTGACAGCAGTCATGAGTTTTTCAATCGCCTTGCGTTTGCGCTGACGGGTCTTGATCTCCTTGCGCTCGGCAAGAGATTTGGATTTTTTCTCCGGAGTTTCTTCGGTTGCTTTCGGTGCGTCAATGGTGATTTTTGTTCCTGCCCGTGGACCGTCTGCGATGATCGCCGGAACGCCTTCTTCCGGATTTTGACTCTCTTTCCAGTCGCCGGGATTGAGAATTGTACTTTCCGCCAGCGGATCATTGGCATCACGTTTTTCATTTTCTTCCTGAGTATGATAGTGCTGCGAAACAAGAACTGTTTCCGGCTCTTTGGCAACAAGAGACGCAACATATTCTTTGCGTTTCTTTTCCAGATATTCCCGGTTCATGCACTTGGGGTCCGGCATCATGTTGAAAAAGAGATAACCGGATTCCTTGCGCTCCCGGCACGCCGGACATTCGCCGCAACCATCTTCTTTCCACGGCAGACTGGAGAGCAGAGTCGCAAATTCATCATACAGCGTCTCGCTGAATTTCCGGATACCGGCGGTTTTCAATTCCTGTCCTCTGGAGCCGCGGATAAAGGCGAAGATATCATCCTGAATTTGCGGCGGGAATGTGGCAATCGTTTCATAATGAGCGATAGTCATATAGCCGAATGTCTTGGCTTCCATTGCCTTTTGCCACAGTTCGGAAAGATTCAGCAGGTTCAACCGTCTTGCCACCCATGCCGGCGAATGTCCGATTTCCGCAGCCAATGCCTCCACGGTGGTGAAGCGTTTCCGGAAAGAAACCAGTTTTGCGATCTCCTCCGCCAGAGAAAGATTGGTGTGCTGGTTGGCAAGATAGGCATTGATTTCCGAATCGCCGTCAATCAGAATTGCCTCCTGACCAAGTTCGATTTCGGTAAACTTGAGATCAATCAATGCCAGGAACCGCCGCCTGCCATCTTCCACCACATAATCATAATCGGGATTGCCCTCCAGCACTTTAAGTGCGATTGTCTGGAGCAACGGTTTCAGACCTTTGTCAATCCGGCTTTTGATGCTGGCACGCAGGTGCATATCATCCGCTTTGTTGCAGGCTCTGTCAGGAACACACAGAATTCGGTTCATCTGGATTTTTGTACTCATACTCTTGATTCCTTCAGTTGATTGATTATTTTTTGCTTGGGGAATTTCCCGGCTCACTTTGTGAGTGCCGGGAAATTCTGAATTGAACAGAACTTTTTTCGGCGCTGTGCGCCGAATTCTTTCTTGGCAGAAAGCACCTCTTGACTTTTTCTTATTTCAAGTGTATAGTTGTTGTATACACTTTGGAGGTGAACTATGGAAGCAAGTATTCTTGATTTGAGAAAAAATATGAAGAAAGTCATGTCTGCGTTGGAACGCAATGAACGTGTGACATTGACTCGTCGTCATCGCAAGATGGCTGTTATCATACCCGAGGGAGAAAAACAGGAAAAGAAAACGAAAACAACCGATCTGGCAGCATTCGGAATGTGGCATGACCGTGAAGACATGAAGGATGTTTCCAAGTATATTCGGGAACTTCGCAAACCAAGGAGTTTCTGATGCTGTTCGATACCGATGTGCTGATCTGGGCTTTGCGCGGTAATTTCAAAGCTGCTGAGGTTATCGACAGGTGCGAAGATCGTTTCATTTCCGCTGTTACCTACATGGAATTGATTCAAGGAGCACGTAATAAAGCCGAACAAAAGATGATCAAGGATTTTCTTGCCTCACTGAGCTTTCAAACAGTGCCGATTGGTGAAAATATTTCTCTCCGTGCGACTGTTTTCATGGAAGAATTCTGTTTGAAATCCGGCATAGGACTCGCAGACGCCTTGATCTTTGCAACAGCCTGTGAGTATACAATGACTCTTTGCAGTGCAAATAAAAAGCATT
>ENA-UOJE01001773-UOJE01001773.1-human-gut-metagenome-genome-assembly--contig:-C23-NODE-1773-length-18241-cov-5.423128_pt1 | contig 18241 bp, 10 predicted proteins | sample MGYA00242341_ERZ723888 | MGnify/ENA metagenome assembly ERZ723888 | reverse complement strand
TATTATAAAACTATAGCTGCAGCGAACTTTTCCGATGAGCTTATCACAAGACATTCGGAGATAATGAACCGCTATGATCCCGAAAAGAAAATAGGACTTGTAATAGGAGAGTGGGGCTGTTGGCATAAGGTAGAAGAGGGTACGAACCCGGGATTTTTATATCAGCAGAATACAATGCGTGATGCTATCGTTGCTGCAATAGAGCTGAATGTTTTTAACAGACACAGCGACCGTGTTGTAATGGCAAACCTTGCGCAGGCGGTGAATGTTCTCCAATCGGTCATTCTTACAGAGGGCGATAAGATGATAAAAACGCCTACATATCACGTTTTCGACCTTTTTAAAACACACCAAAACAACGAGGCAGTTTACTGCTATACGCAGAACGAAAATATGTCGGAAGGTAAAAATGCTCCGATGATCTCGGTTTCCGCATCGGTGAACGAAAAGAGTATGACCATTACCGCCGCAAACTGTTCGCTTACGGAAGAGGCTGCTGTTGAATGCAGCATTTTCGGATTTAAAGCATCATCAGTTTCTTGCAGGATACTTACAAACGAGGCGCACAGCTATAACGACTTCGACTGTCCCGACAGAGTGAGCATTACCGAGCATACGGCAGTCATCAAGGACAATGTGTTAAAGCTGAATATTACGCCTTGTGCTGTTGTGGAATGTGTTGTTGACTAAATATTGGAGCATATTCACAGTGCATTTCGTCTTTATAATAATAATATAAGCATAAGAGCTGCGTTTCATTAAAGAAGCGCAGCTCTTTGTTTTATAAAGCCATAATATGTTGGGCATTGTGCTCGCAAAAAAATAATGCACAAAAGGGGCTTCTGTTGATAAAATGTGAATGTGTTCACATTTTGGGATTTTCTCCTTATGTGCTACAATTGGGCAAGGAGGAAACCGAAGGATTTGTCAACATGACAAAACCGCCGCAACCAAACTCGGTTGCGGCGGTAATTTTATCTGCTATGAATTATTGTTCTTGCTGTAATACTCTGTCTGCTTATCGTAGACCACTTTCGGCGTGTAACGCTTTATGGCCTTGTTGTTCACCTTGATGTCAAGCTTTTCTACCCAGCTTGTTAATTTCTTCTGAAATTCATCGCTCTTCATTTCTTTTAGAAGATCTTCATGATTGTCCTTGGCATATTCTGTATCTCTGTCCTTAACATCGCCCTTGATAAGAATGTAATATGCGTTATCGTCCTCATAAGCTGTTGCAACGTCTGTGCTCATACCGCTTACTTCTTTGAGTATCTTGCCGTTTGTGGTGTCTTTCTGTGAATCGTCCATTGTGCCGTAATTCATCATCTTTTCATTTGCATACGGGTCAGGTGCAGAAGAAGAACTGTCTGTGGAAGAATCTGTGTCCGACGCTGCTGTGCTTGAATCTGCTGTGCTGTCAGAAACTGAAGATGTGTCATCGCTTGCTATGGAGCTTGTGTCACTCTCTGCTACAGAAGAAGTGTCATCTGACGCTGTTGAACTGTCTGAGGCTGATGAATCGCTGTCAGTAGCGGAGCTTGAATCTGAGGCTTTCTTTGAAGCAACATAGTCGTTGTACTCGTCTATAATGCTGTCGAAATCGTCAAACGAAACTCCCTGAGCCTTTTCAAGGAACTCATCTCTTTTTGCCTTGGCTTCCTCATTTGCAGCGTCTGCTGAGTCTGTAGAAGAATCGGTGGCTGATGATGAAGAATCAGTTGATGCTTTAGTTTTTGCAAAGGAAATGGATTTATATCTCAGGTAGTTATCATCAAGATACTTCACCATTTCATCGTCTGAAACGGCTTCCTCGCCGCCCTCTGCATAGTAGTGATCAAAAAGCTCTTCCCTCATTTTAGAGCCTTTGAGTGCAAGCTTTACAGATTCCTTTGAGATACCCTCTGACTCGTAAAACTCGCCCTGAGAATCCCATGTGCTGCTTATGCTGTCATTAATGGACTTTATATCCTCATCTGAAAGAGTAAGTCCAAGCTCGTTGAACTTGTCAACTACAGCCGCATACTCCTTAGTTGCAGTGAGAGCATAATCTGAAAGATACTCGTCAAATGCCTTTCCGTCTACCTTCTGATCGAAATAGTCCTTTTTGATGCCTTTCTGATAATACATCATCGTCATTTGATATGACATTTCTGTAAGCTCATTATAAATGTAGATTCCTGCGTTTATCTTGCTGTCACCTGCTGTCATCACATAGCTTGTGTCCGAGCAAGCGGTAAGGCTCGCAGTACAAAGCAATGCGGCAGTAAGAGCAGCCGTTATTTTTTTAGCTTTAGCCATTTTATTATCCATTTCCTTTCCGAAAAAATCGTCTTACTAACAGGCAGAAAACCGCCTTAACTTTTACATTATACTACATTTGAGCCTATAAGTCAAGTGGATATGTGTCTCTCACACGCAAAAACGGACGATCACTGACCGTCCGTTGTGATGCACTGATATTTTATCTATTGCTATTTCCTGTTTTTATGTCTTTCCAATTTACTTGCGTACATTATCTTATCCGCCTGTGTAAACATATCTTCAAGCTCGTGGATATCTGTTATATGTTTACAAATACCGCCTATACTAACGCTGACCTCAAACTCGTTACCTGCAAACTTGTTATATACCCTAAGCCGGTCGTTGACCCTTGCAGAAAATCGTTCAGGATAGTTGTCGTTATAGTCGTTACAGCCTATCACCACAAACTCATCGCCGCCTATCCTTGCGCATATCTCATGATTTTTTGTCGATGCCAAAACTGCGTCTGCGATCGCTTTTATTGCAATATCACCGCTGTTATGGCCAAAATTATCATTTATCTTTTTAAGACAGTCCAGATCGCAGACAGCGATAAAAGCCTTATTTTTCGGATTTGATATTCTGTCAATAACAAACTGGATATTTTTTTCAATGCCTATTCTCGAATAAACACCTGTCATAGCATCACGGACTGCAAGATTAGCTATAGAGTTTCGTATCCGCATTGATTCCAGAGCATTGCTTACATGATTTGTCCAATTACGATAAGTGATATCTATCGATTTTATTTCGTCACCGTAAGACAATACAGCATAACCATAGCACCGATCTATAAAATGTACCGGAGTGATAAAGAATGCACAAGGGCTTTCTCGTTCTTCATCCAGATCAGGAAATATCTCTTTGAGTTCAAAAGGATCATGAAGAGTTCTGTTTTTGCCGTAAACACTTCTTATATAAAGCACCATATTTTCTGTATATTCCTTTGGAACAGTGGAGATCTCACCGACTATCTCATGCTCTCCAAGGCAATCCTCATTAAGGCAGAGATAATACATCTTCTGACCAATGATAAGATAGAGAAAATATTGTATTCTGGCCATTAGATCATCGGGATCTTTAGAGCAAGCCATTATATCGGTCATACTGCTGTCCAAAAAGTCATGATAATTCATCTTGTTCTGAGATGATAAAAGATCACGCTTTGTATAGCTATAATCCTCATGACAGCCGCAGGAAGCACCTATCTCCACCTTGCCGCCGTCCTCTATAAGGCCCTGCGGTTCAACGCCTTTGATCCTTGCTTCAATGGTCATTACTGCGTTCACGCCAGTTTCAAAGATCGGCGGTGAGCACGAGGTTATAGCTGGCACGCAATGGATAGCCTCATCTATTGCGTCATAACCTGCAACTATCATATCCTCAGGCACGCTCAAACCGTTTTTCTGATATTCATGTACAACGCCTATAGCCATATAATCTCCACAGCAAACGATAGCGTCAGGCTTTTTACGTCTGCCATAGATGATATTATTTGCCACCTCTGCCGCTTTATCATACCAGAAGCCTCCGTCAAAGCAGACAAAGTCCGGATCATACTCTATGCCATGCTTTTCAAGGGCACGCTTATATCCCGCAAGCCGTTCACGAGTGGTGGCAGTCTCCAGCGGACCGCTCAAAAAAAGTATCTTCCTGCATCCATGGACCTCGATAAGATGTTCTGTCAATTGCATAAAGGGTATTTCGTCACGGGTATAAATACTTTCATAGTCCTTATAGCTTCCATCTATAAAAACCACAGGAACATGACATTTCTCATCTATATCCCTGCATATTTTGTCAAAAAGCCCAGGCATTTTTAATGTATCTGCCAAAACGATAACGCCATCGAGCTTATCATAATTTATAACGTCATATATCTGCATTTCTCCAACAGACACTGCTTTTAAGAATGACTCTTTGACAAAGCTTGTGAAGATAAGCACATCATAGTCAAGCTGAAAAGCCTTTGTCATTACGCCTCTCAGCAATCTTTCCTGATAATAGCTTTCTGCCTCAGACAATATCACTCCAATGCGTTTTCTTCCCAAAATGTCTCACCTTCTCTATAATGTCGCATTTAGACGCACTGCACCCTACAGTCATTTAAACATTATACCACATTTGCCTCGAGTTGTCAAAGGCATTTTGTGAATTTTCGTAAACTTTTTAACGACTTTTTTATTTTTGTGGTAAAATTATTAAGCTTTTTTCAATATTACCAATACATATATTTGATTAAATTTGTTATAAATCAACTAAATAATTCGCTTAATCGTTTTCGAGATTGCGAAAATTTTCGGTAACATGTTCATATAGAAAATAAAATGAAAACTTTTTTTACACAGTACTTCTGAATAAGAAAAGAACAAAAAAAGTTTCAAAAATGTCTTGACAAGTAAAAGATCATATGGTATAATATTAAAGTCACTTAGATAGTGTGACACATATAAAAAATGATAAACTGGAGAAGTCGCCTAGCCCGGTTTATGGCGCACGACTGGAACTCGTGTATGGGTTAATAGCTCATCGAGGGTTCGAATCCCTCCTTCTCCGCCAAGCGAAAACCGTTTATTTACGTTAAATCACGCAGATAGGCGGTTTTCTTTATGCCCTAAAATGTTAAAATATGCGTAAAAATCGTAAAATATGCGTTAGAATGATAAATACTAGACACGAAACTAGACACGCTCTTACAGCAAAAAAATCGGACAGCCCGAAGACTGTCCGATTGAATGTTTTTGTGATTATTTTATGGTCGTGATGTCGCTTCCGAACCAAGTTGTTGATATCTCAGCGAGCTTGCCGTCCTGCTTCATTTCGTGAAGGATCTCCTCGATCTTGTCGCAAAGTGCCTGATCACCAAGTCTGAAGCCGATAGCGTACTCCTCTGGGTCAAGGCCGTCAGGAAGCACCTTGTAATCCTTGCCTGATGTGGATATCTCGTAGTTTGCAACTACTGAGTCAAGGAACGCTGCGTCTACCATGTTAAGCTCCAACTGCTGGAGGGCTTCAACATTTGTTGCAAGCTCTGTTGTTGTCGCACCATTTGCTACAACGTCAGATGCAAGAAGTGTTTCCTGTGCTGTTGAGCCGTTCTGTACGGCAATATTCTTGCCTGCAAGGTCAGCCTGTGAAGCAACGTCGCTTGAGCCGTTTACAACGAACACCATTTCATTCTTCATGTAAGGCTCGCTCATGAGCATTACTTTCTTTCTCTCATCGCTGACAGAAAGGCCGTTCCAGATACAATCTATTGTGCCTGCATTAAGATCCTGCTCCTTTGTATCCCAGTTTACAGAGTAAGTTTCAAGCTCTACACCAAGTCTTGAGCAAACTTCCTTTGCCACGTCGATATCAAAGCCTACGATGTTGTCGTTCTCGTCCGTGTAGCCCATTGGCTTGAATGTTGGGTCAAGACCAAGCACAAGCTTGCCTGAATCAAGAACTTTCTGAAGTGAGTTATCCTCGCCTGTTGCAGCGGCTGTGCTGTTTGTGCCTGCTGCTGATGAAGAATCAGATGTGCTTCCGCAGCCTACAGCCAAAAGCATCATGGCAGCAGCGGAAAGTGATGCGATAGTCTTAAAAATAGATCTTTTCATTATTAACTTCCTTTCGGGTATCGTGAAAATACCATTTCATACGTTTTAACACTTTAATATAATAACATATTATAACGTCACTGTCAATTATCATTATTGCCCAAACCTTTGCAGGCTGTGGGTGCTTTTTCATAGAAAATGACCGCAGATAGGCGAAAATCAGCACTTACCAAGCTTTTTAGCCCTATCCATAAATCTTGCATACTTGCCTATTACCGCTTCTCCCTGTGTGATACCTGCATTTTTCAGTATCTCCAAAGGCTTTTCGGGATAGTCGGCTGTATATTCAAGCTCCAACTCATAGTCGGTCACGCCGAGATATTCGCTTTTGTCAAGGCATATCTCAACATGGTCGAAATCGGTGCAGAGCCTGCGCTGAGTATGCAAAGAGCCTGCAAGGTCAGCGGCAGGGAAATCTCTCCCCACAAGCTGTGAAAGCTCCTGTGCGGTGAGCGTTTCAGGCAGGTTGTCAAGCTGTTGTTCATACTCTTTTTTCACATGAAGTGCACCGTTTTCGGAGATAGGTGCTTTAAGCTGTAAAAAATACCTATCCCCTATTTGTCTTACCCTGATACTTGTCATGCCTGAATCTCTTTGCGGAATATAATAAAAATTGGTCTGCTCTATTATTTTGCCCCACTGAAAAAGCTTTTCAGCGGTCTTGTACTGCTCCTGTGTGAGAGAAATTTTTATCTCACGTTCTATATTTTCGCTCATAATATCCTCCTGCTTTAATACTTTATTCTATTATAACAATATCACAATACAATGTCAACACGAATATGGTTGACAAATTCCCATAAAAATAGTAGAATTTAATTAGTAATTTGAATATTTTAAGGAGAGTTTGAGATGTCAAGAATATTGACGCCACAGCAGAAGATAGAGCGGAGCATCGTGACTGATTTTCGCAGAGATATATGGAACAAGTTCGTAATGGGATATGAGCGTTACGATATGATAAAGCCAGGCGACAAGATAGCGGTGTGCATATCAGGCGGCAAGGACTCAATGCTTCTTGCTAAGTGTATGCAGCATTTGCAGAAATATCAGGGAATGGATATCGGGCTGGAGTTTATTGTGATGAACCCCGGCTACAGCGACGCAAACAGGCAGAGAATAATCGACAATGCGGCGCTTATGGGAATACCCATAAAAATGTTTGAAACAAAGGTCTTTGACATTGCATACAACACAAAACGCAACCCATGCTATCTTTGTGCAAGAATGAGACGTGGCTGGCTTTACAAATTTGCGCAGGATCTTGGGTGCAACAAGATAGCTTTGGGACATCATTTTGATGATGTTATAGAAACCATACTCATGAGCATGGTATACGGAGGACAGATACAGACTATGATGCCTAAGCTACACTCGAGGAACTACGCAGGCATGGAGCTTATCAGACCCCTGTACATGGTGAAAGAGGCGGACATTATCCGCTGGGTGGAGCAGAACGATCTGCATTTTATCCGCTGTGCCTGCCGTTTCACTGAGAGCTACGAGGGGTTAGAGAAAAAGGGTGAAGTATCAAAGCGGCAGGAGATGAAAGAGCTTATAGCGAAGTTCCGTGCCACCAATCCCAACATTGAAAACAACATTTTCAAGAGCGTTTATAACGTCAATCTGCGCACTGTGATACAATACGAATACAAGGGTAAGAAGTACAATTTTATGGACACATACGATGATTACGACCCAAGTGTTCAGGCAGATGACGATGATGATGAGGGAATAGAGTAAAAAAGTTGTGAAAAGGGCTTGACAAAGCGGCAGAGATAGTGTATAATATATTACTGTAATTGGTTTGCTGCTATGGCTCAGTAGGTAGAGCACGTCCTTGGTAAGGACGAGGTCACCGGTTCAAGCCCGGTTAGCAGCTCCAGCTGGGACGTGTCCCTGCACCCAAATCCGCTATCATTTATGGTAGCGGATTTTTTGTCGCCGCCCATGGGTATGATACCCTACACACAAAAAACACCGCCCGAACTCCTCGGACGGTGTTATATTTTTACCTCGTATTACAGATTTGTATACTCCATAAGGCTCTTATCCACCTCACGGGCAACATCTCTGCCCTCTCTGATAGCCCATACTACAAGTGACTGTCCTCTGCGCACGTCGCCTGCGGCAAAGACGTTCTTCACGTTTGTCTGATGTGTGCCGTCGGCTGTTGCGATATTCGTTCTGCCGTCTACCTCAACGCCAAAAGCCTTTGTGAGATAGCTTTCAGATCCCAGAAAGCCTGCCGCAATAAGAACAAGCTCGGTTTCTACCTTGTATTCGCTGCCCTCAACAGGCTTCATTATCGTTCTGCCTGACTTAGGGTCCTTCTCAGGGGAGAGCTTTACAAGCACTGCGCCCTTAAGATTGCCCTTTTTGTCTTTGAGAAACTCCTTGACAGTTGTCTGATAAACTCTCGGGTCATGACCGAACACACCGATAGCTTCCTCCTGACCGTAATCTGTCTTGCAGACCATTGGCCACTGTGGCCATGGGTTGTTCTCGGCTCTCGTGTCAGGAAGCTTTGGCATCATTTCAAGCTGCAAAACGCTCTTTGCGCCATGTCTTACGCTTGTACCAACGCAGTCATTTCCTGTATCTCCGCCACCTATTACCATGACGTTCTTGCCCTTTGCGGAAATGTGGTTTTTATCCGTAAGGCCGCCGTTCAGCAGCGCCTTAGTTGTGGATTTCAGAAAATCCACTGCAAAATAGATACCCTTTGCATCACTGCCCTCGGCTTTGATATCTCTAGGGTTTGAAGCACCACAACAAAGTATTACTCTGTCGAAGTCCTTGAGAAGCTCAGCCGCTGTGATATCCTTGCCCACATTAACGTCTGTGCGGAACTCGATGCCCTCTTCTTTCATTATGTTTATCTTGCGCTCGATTATCTGCTTTTCAAGCTTCATGTTCGGTATGCCGTACATAAGCAGACCGCCCACTCTGTCCTCACGCTCGAAAACTGTTACACTGTGACCTCTCTGATTGAGCTGGTCAGCGGCAGCAAGACCTGACGGGCCTGAGCCTATAACAGCGATGGTCTTTCCTGTTCTTACCTTTGGCACTCTTGCTGAAGCATATCCGCAGGCATAAGCATTTTCGATAATGCCGTATTCGTTAGCCTTTGTGGTAACAGCGTCGCCATTAGCTCCGCAGGTGCAGGCTTTTTCGCAAAGTGCAGGACAAACTCTTGATGTGAACTCAGGAAAATTGTTCGTCATATGAAGTCTGTAATATGCCTGCTCCCAGTTGCCCTTGTATATAAGGTCGTTCCATTCAGGAATAAGATTGTTAAGCTGACAGCCTGAAAATGCGTTGGCTATCTTCATTCCTGCCTGACAGAACGGCACACCGCAGTCCATACATCTTGCTCCCTGCTTTTGCTGCTCCTCCTTTGAAAGAGGAGTGTGAAATTCATTAAAATTCTTTATACGTTCCTCAACGGAGAACGCTGCTGCGTCCTCACGCTTATAGTCCATAAAACCAGTTGGCTTTCCCATATCTCAACTATACTTGCTTTCACAGCAAGTATATCCTCCTTTCGATTTTAAAAGTACAATATCTCATGTGCGCAGGCTTACTGCTTGCCGTTGATGATCTGATAGAATGCTTCTATCTGCGCCTGATCGCTACTCATACCCTTTTCTTCCATTGAAGCTATAGCAGACATCATCTTCTTGTAATCGTGAGGGATTATCTTCTTGAACTTAGGCAGATATTCCTCAAAGTTGTCAAGAATACGCTTGCCCTTTTCAGAGCCTGTTGCGTCAACGTGCTGCTGGATAAGGTCTTTGAGCTGAATGATATCGTACTTCTCCTTGACCTCAGAGAAAAGTACCATTTCCTTGTTGAGTCTTGTGTAAAGGTGTCTGTCCTCGTCAAGAACGTAAGCTACACCGCCCGACATACCTGCCGCAAAGTTTTTGCCAGTCTTGCCGATAACTACCACACAGCCGCCTGTCATATACTCACAGCCGTGGTCGCCAACGCCCTCGACAACTGCCACTGCGCCTGAGTTTCTTACGCAGAAACGCTCGCCTGCAACACCGTCGATGAACGCCTTACCGCTTGTTGCGCCGTAAAGTGCAACGTTACCGATAATGATATTGTCCTCGGCTTTGAAAGTGGAATCCTTCGGAGGATAAACAACGAGCTTACCGCCTGAAAGTCCCTTGCCGAAATAATCGTTAGAGTCGCCCACAAGCTCGAGGGTCAAGCCGTTCGGGATAAATGCGCCGAAGCTCTGTCCGCCTGAGCCGTTGCAGACTATCTTGTATGTATCGTCAGCAAGTGTGTTATAATACTTTCTTGTTATCTCTGAACCGAAGATAGTACCGAATGAACGGTCTGTGTTCTTGACATTTACTGTGATAGACTTCTTCTCACCACTCTTAAGATTTTTCTCGAACTCCTTCATGAGTACCTTTTCATCAAGAGTGTTTTCAAGCTTGAAGTCATACTTGGATTTCCTGTTGTATTCTACCTTTTCTGAAACGTAATCAGAGTTGATGATATTAGAAAGGTCAACTTGTGCCGCAGTGCCTGTGATACCAGCCTTTGGCTTGATAAGGTCAATTCTTCCCACAAGCTCGTCAACTGTTCTTACGCCAAGCTTTGACATATATTCTCTAAGCTCGGAAGCCACGAATATCATAAAGTTCATTACATATTCAGGCTTGCCGGGGAACTTCTTTCTAAGCTCTGGGTTCTGTGTTGCAACACCAAATGGGCAAGTATCAAGATTACATACTCTCATCATTGCACAGCCGAGTGTTATCAGCGGAGCTGTTGCAAAGCCGAACTCCTCTGCGCCAAGGATCGCTGCGATAACAACGTCACGACCTGTCATGAGCTTTCCGTCTGTTTCGATAACGACCTTGTTTCTAAGACCGTTCTTGATAAGGGTCTGATGTGCTTCTGCAAGTCCAAGCTCCCATGGAAGTCCTGCATTGTAGATAGAGTTTCTCGGAGCCGCACCTGTACCGCCGTCATAGCCTGAGATAAGGATAACGCCTGCGCCTGCCTTTGCAACGCCTGCCGCAACTGTACCAACACCGCACTCAGAAACGAGCTTTACAGAAATTCTTGCGTTCTTGTTTGCGTTTTTCAGGTCATAGATAAGCTGAGCCAAGTCCTCGATAGAGTAGATATCGTGGTGTGGCGGAGGTGAGATAAGCGACACGCCAGGTGTGGAGTGTCTTGTTTTAGCTATCCATGGATAAACCTTTTTGCCAGGGAGATGTCCGCCCTCGCCAGGCTTTGCGCCCTGTGCCATTTTTATCTGTATCTCATCAGCAGATGTGAGGTATCTTGAAGTTACACCGAAACGTCCCGAAGCCACCTGCTTGATAGCTGAACATCTGTCCTCAGAAGTACCCTTTGTAAGAAGTCTGTCAAGGCTCTCACCGCCCTCGCCTGAGTTTGACTTGCCGTGAAGTCTGTTCATTGCGATAGCAAGTGCTTCATGAGCTTCCTGCGAGATAGAGCCGTAGGACATAGCGCCCGTCTTAAATCTTCTTACAATAGAGTCAACGCTCTCAACTTCCTCTAGCGGAACAGGATTTTCAGCAAAGTTGAAATCCATAAGACCTCTGATGTTCACAGGGTCCATTTCCTCAGAGATAAGCTTTGAATACTTCTTGTATGTTTCATAGTCGCCAGTCCTTGCAGCCTGCTGGAGCAGATAGATAGACTGAGGATTGTAGAGATGCTCCTCCTTGCCGCTCCTGAACTTGTGGCTTCCTCTTGATTCAAGCTCTGTGTCTGTGCCAAGTCCAAGAGGGTCAAAGGCTGATGTATGAAGTCTGTCAACGTTCTTTTCAATATCAGAGATAGTGATACCGCCTATTCTGCTGACAGTGCCTGTGAAATACTTGTTTATAACGTCCTGACCGATACCGATAGCCTCGAATATCTGTGAGCCTTGATATGACTGTATAGTAGAGATACCCATTTTTGAAGCTATCTTTACGATACCATGGAGAACAGCCGCATTATAATCGTCAACAGCGGCATAGTAATCCTTGTCGAGAAGGTCGTCAGCAATAAGCTCGTGGATAGTTTCCTGAGCAAGATAAGGGTTGATAGCGGAAGCTCCATAGCCAAGCAGTGTTGCAAAGTGATGAACTTCTCTAGGCTCACCGCTTTCGAGGATAATAGCAAGAGATGTTCTCTTCTTTGTAACAACAAGGTGCTGATGAAGTGCTGATACTGCAAGCAGTGACGGGATAGCAAGGTGGTTCTCGTCAACTCCCCTGTCTGAAAGGATAAGGATATTTGCGCCCTCGCTGAACGCCTTGTCTGCTTCTATATAAAGTCTGTTTATAGCCTTTTCAAGTCTTGTGTTCTTATAATAAAGTATAGGGATAACAGCTACCTTAAAGCCAGGAATGTGCATATTCTTTATTTTAAGGATATCTGTTGAGGTAAGGATAGGGTCGTGTATCTTCATTACCTTGCAATTTTCAGGCTTTTCTTCAAGAATGTTGCCGTCCTCACCGATATAGACAGTTGTGGAGGTAACTATTTCCTCTCTGATAGCGTCTATAGGCGGATTTGTTACCTGTGCAAAGAGCTGTTTGAAGTAGTTGAACAGTGGCTGAGGCTCTTTTGAAAGCACCGCAAGCGGGCTGTCTGTACCCATAGCGGCAATAGACTCAGAGCCGTTCTTTGCCATTGGCAGGATAGATGTCATAACGTCCTCATAGGTATAGCCAAAAGCTTTCTGAAGTCTTTGTCTTTCCTCGTAGCCGTGTTCCTCTACCTTGATGTTTGGTATCTTAAGGTCTTTAAGTCTGACAAGGTTGCTGTCAAGCCACTCGCCGTAAGGCTGCTTTGAAGCATAGTATTCCTTAAGCTCGTCATCGTCAATAACTCTGCCCTGAACAGTATCAACAAGAAGCATTTTGCCTGGGCGAAGTCTTTCCTTTTCAACGATATTGTCTGACGGGATAGGAAGTGCGCCAACCTCAGATGAAAGGATAAGATTGCCATCCTTTGTGATATAATATCTTGACGGACGCAGACCGTTTCTGTCAAGCACTGCACCCATGATATCTCCGTCAGAGAAAAGGATAGAAGCAGGTCCGTCCCATGGCTCCATCATAGTTGCGTAATACTGATAGAAGTCTTTCTTAGCCTGACTCATCGTGCCGTTGTTATCCCATGGCTCAGGGATCGTTATCATGACAGCCAGTGGCAGATCCATTCCACTCATGACCAAAAATTCAAGTGTGTTGTCGAGCATTGCAGAGTCAGAGCCTTCTGTGTTTACAACAGGTGTGACCTTATCAAGATCGCCCTTCAAATGCTCAGACTTCATCGTTTCCTCACGAGCGAGCATTTTATCAGCATTGCCTCTGATAGTGTTTATCTCACCATTGTGAACGATCATTCTGTTAGGATGAGCTCTCTGCCAGCTTGGGTTTGTGTTGGTAGAAAATCTTGAATGTACCATAGCGATAGCAGACTCGTAGTCCTTATCCTGAAGGTCAGGGAAGAACTTTCTGAGATCCTGCACAAGGAACATTCCTTTATATACTATAGTTCTGCTTGAAAGCGATACAACGTAGGTGTCCTCATTCGACTGCTCGAACACACGTCTTGCAACATATAGCTTGCGGTCAAAGTCAAGACCCTTTTTAACGCCCTTTGGACGCTTGATGAAGCACTGCATTATGGCAGGCATACACTCGACAGCTCTCTTGCCAAGCACCTCAGGCTTTGCAGGAACGACTCTCCAGCCAAGGATCTCCAGACCCTCTTTTTCAGCGATTATCTCAAACATCTTCTTTGCCTGATTTCTCGCAAGCTCGTTCTGTGGGAAGAAGAACATACCAACGGCATAATCTCTCTCCTCGCCAAGCGTGATCCCAAGCTCTGCGGCGGCGATCTTCTTGAAGAATTTATGTGAGATCTGAAGCAGGATACCTACTCCGTCACCTGTTTTGCCCTCTGCGTCCTTACCAGCACGATGCTCAAGCGTTTCAACGATAGTCAGCGCATTTGCAACAGTATCGTGGCTCTTTTTGCCCTTAATGTTCACAACAGCACCTATTCCGCAGTTATCATGCTCGAATTTCGGTGAATACAGGCTTTTTACATTAGTCATATCCTCCATGCGTTCCATTTTTATCACCCTTTCCTGCCAAACTGTAAAAAAATTATAGCTTATCGTTCAGCAACGTATGTTATTTCACGGCTCATAGCCGATTTTTAGCTGTTTTTAACAAAAAATTTGCAGGAAGAAATTAAAATCCTGCAATCCTGCATAAATGCAAACAAACTCAAAGCGTGGTTTTTCGCACAAATGCAAGAAAATAGCCTTTCACCGTCTTTTTTGACGGCTTAATCATTATAACACACATTACAGCAAAATGCAAGAGTGAATGATAAAACTTGCATAAAATCATTATTAATTTTTCGTTAATCGGTATACATATATAACCTATGATTTCATATCGTTTTTCTAGGTAAACCTTGAAAACTAACGTAACAACGCTCTTTTCAGCTTATTTACAGCCATTTTCAGCGGAGAATCGTACTCTTTGTAAAAATGCTGATAATCCTTAGAATTGTTCCAGTCACCACCCCATTTCCAGCCGTGACGCCTGAAAATGCAATAGCAAAGGTCTGTTCTGTCAATCTTGTGATCAAAAGCCTTGTCACGGTCTGCATACTCTGTAGCATTGGCAGGCATGACCTTATCCCCCACTATATAAGGATTTATAAGAGGGTTTATGTCTATCGCCCTGCCGTAGCTGTGAGCCGAGATAGTGTTGGTACCAGCCACCACCCTATAGTTGAAGGCAGAGGAATTGTTATCCGCCATTGACCTTTCATCATCAGCGTCGTACTCGTCCACGAGCCTAATTTTTTCTATCTCATAACCACCCTCGAAAAGTTCATAGAAGATATCAAGAACCTCCTGCGCAAGCTTCCTCGCCACGATAAGCTCCCCCGACTGCACCTTATGCTCAAAGTCATAATATCTCACACGAAGATAGGCAAGGTCGCCCAGCTTCACATAGGGATTTTCCTTATAGGAAACGCCTTTGATACGCTCTATCACCTCGTTTGGAAGTTCCTCAGCCGTAAAGCCCTCTCTGTATAATATCTTTTCCATAAAAAAACACTCCTTACAAAAAGCGGTCAAGGCATGATACCTTGACCGTCCTTATTATTTATCCGCAGACTTGTAGTACATAACAACAGGCGTACCGTAAGGCACGTTGTCATAAACATATTTGGCGTCGTCATAGCTCATATTTATACAGCCGTGAGAGCCGTTGTATTTGTATATCTCACCGCCGAAATATCCGCCTCGCCACGTTGAATCGTGAAGACCTATTCCGCAGAGAGAAACGTTGTTCCAGAAGTTGCACTTTGTATCCCACTCGTCGCCGTCGGCATTTGTGTCTTTCATACGCTTGTTGGTCTCCTTTGACCAAAGCTTATAGACACCAGGGAGAGTTGTTCTCGCCTCAGATGTGGTCTGACCTGAAACTATATAGGTATCGAGCTTTTTCTTGCCCTTTTCATAATACCACAAGTGCTGGTCGGCAAGGTCTATCTCAATATAAGTGTCGCCTATATCATCGTCCTTGCTTCTCGCAGACTCAACGCCTGTAAAGTCAAAATAACCGGTACTGTAATAGATAGGGTCTACCTTGTCAACGCTCTCGCCCTTTTCAAGCATATCCACAAGATCGTCACAAGTCTTTTCCTGATCTATCCACCAGCCGTATTTAGCATCAGAGCTTGTCGGCACGATTATGTCGCCCTGCAAAGTGGCGTGGAATTTTCTCTTAGTATTATATGTATCATACTTCTTTGCGAGCTTTTCCACATACTCCATGGCTTTCTTTCTGTCCACAGTGTAGCTTCCGTCATCTTTGAGCTTTATAATCTTCATAAGCTCCTCGCCCGTGAGAGTTTCTGTGGTGTAGTCAAAATCGTATGTGACAGAAAGCTGGAAAACATCATTTCGTTTCTTGCAATCGTCCTCAAGGTCTGCGCTCTTCACATCTGGAAGAGAATAACAACCTGTGTCCTTATCAAGCTCAACGCTAAGCTCACCTGCCGCCACGCTTTGCGTAACATAAGCTTCAAGCTTTTTCATATCGGTTATCTTGTTTCCCTGCACCTCAGGGGTGATAACATAAGCCGTCTTATCCTCGTTAAGACCAAGCTTTGCATCAGCAGTTTCAACATCGCCCCAATTTGCTTTCTCCACAAGCTTCTGAAGCTTCTCAACATCAAATGTGATATCCTCATTAAAGCTATAGATGGAGTTCTGTATAAATCCAGAAAACCATGTTTTTCTGTTCACGCTGTCATAGATCTTCTGAAGCTCGTCCTTGCCGCTTAGTCTGTAATCAAAATCAGCTGTCTTGAAAACAACAGGCGTGCCGTCGATAGTTTTGACCGTAAGCTCATAAGGCATATCGTTCACCCCGAGCAGATCGCAAGCCTGTTCAAATGTCTTTCCGCCCACGTCAATGCCATTCACTGTTGTGCCGCTCAGAAATCTGTTGCTATAGTAAGCTCTTCCAATGAAATATCCTCCGCCCACAACTATTACGATAGCCGCTGCCGCAGTGCCGCAGATAATGCCGATATTGTTGCGTTTTTTCTTTCTTTTCTTATTCTTTGACGAACCTTTGACAGAGCTGTTTTTCTTCACTGATGTCGCAGGCTTTTTCGTTATCTTTGTGGAATTTTCCGTCATCAATTATCCTCCTGTACAAAATGACGTTCGGCATATGCCGACAATGTATCAAGAATAATTATATCATGCTTTTTTCCTTTTGTCTATAGGATAGGCTGAAAAATTTGTCACAAAAAGAGTGCCGGATATTCTTATTTAATGTACAAATAAACGTACTGAAACAAACTACACGCAAACATTGAAAAAAAATATCGGGCAGATAATTCCACCCGATACAATATCAGTCTTTTATATACTTGTTCTTGACCTCGCTGTAGGTCTTGCAGAAGCGGTCATGGGAGATATACGCTCCCCAGCTCATGTTATCGTCCACCTGAGGGTCCATAACATATACCTGACCGTTTATCGTTACCTCCACCCACATATGATAGCCGTAACCGCCTGCCGCCATAGCGGTCTTGCCGTCAACGGTCTTTGCGTCAAAGCCTATGTAGCCAAGCATTGCGGCGTAAACGTAAGAATATTCTGTGCAAGTGCCGTAACCGTCCTCAAGAACAGCCTTGACAGGATTTGCCCAGCCGCCGTAATCGTAGACCGTGTTCTTTATAATATAATCGTAGCAAGCCACAGCCTTTTCGTAGTTTGTCATATCATCTGATATTATCTTATGGAGATATTTCAGAAGTATCTTTTCTTCCTTTGCGCTGAGCGTCGCCTTTGGATCAAGCACTGCAGAATTAAGTCGCTGTGCAGGGGTCTTGCCGTTGTCGACAACAGGCGCAGTGGTTGTAGTTGTAACAGGCTTTTTAGTTGTTGTCACCTTAGCGGTGGTGGTCTTTTTCTTGGTAGTAGTCACCGCAGGCGTTGTGGTCGTAACAGGGGCAGTTGTTGTCTTTGCAGTGGTAGTAGTTTTTGCAGTAGTAGTTTTCACTGTTGTAGTCTTTTTTGTAGCCTTTGAGGCAACAGTATCGCTGTCAGTAGTGCTGACAGGAGCGGAAGTAACAGCAGAAACCTTTGTTTCAGACTTTGAAGCCTGCTGTGTTTTCTTTGTCACAAGGCTTACTGATATGCTAAGCTTTGTGTCAGCGGAAGTCACGCTCTGCACTGCGGTCACTGACGCTGGCTTCTGTGATATTACAGAGGTCGTTACGCTCTCTGATCTCAAAGCTGTTTCGGAAGCTGACTTTGTTGTTTCGCTTTTTGCAGTTTTTACAGCCTTTACAGCCTCGGTCTGAGAATTTTTCGCAGTTTCCTTGACGGCTGATGTTGTAAGAACAGTTGTGATATCCCCGATCTGCTCAGATGTTTCCTTGTCAGAAACAGCAGAAATGACCTTTGCATTTTCAGGTGGCATGACCGCACATGGCTGGATAACGTTTTTATCAAGTGTCGCAAAAGTCACAGCAGATACTGTCACAACTCCGCAGGCAGAAAGCACAGCCACACATCGGGATATCCCCGACTTCAAATAACCCAATTCAGAACGCTCCTTTCAAACGTGATAAACTACACCATATTATAATGAATAAGGTTACAAAAGTCAAGGGGCATTGTAATCAAATTGTAATTTTCAAGCCGTTTTTTCGCTCGTTTATGAAGTTTATATGAACATCAAGTTACAACCATTGTACATTTTTTATCCCAGGAACGACAATAAGGGTTC
>ENA-UOJE01001772-UOJE01001772.1-human-gut-metagenome-genome-assembly--contig:-C23-NODE-1772-length-18243-cov-5.428909_pt1 | contig 18243 bp, 18 predicted proteins | sample MGYA00242341_ERZ723888 | MGnify/ENA metagenome assembly ERZ723888 | reverse complement strand
CTTTCCTCGTTCATGGTCAGCAGAAATAATGTAACAAATTTACATCATTTTTTCCGTTGCCACAAACCATGAACGCCAATAGTCGAAAAATCATTTCACACATCGTATGCGGCGCGAGACACCGGTGGTGATTATGAGCGGAACATTTTCCACAGTGACACTGCTTGTATCAAGTCCCAACGCCTTTTCATCACTAAGCCCTATATGGCGCAAAAAACCATATATACCCATCACAAGCCGATAAGATGCCGGACAATTGCTTGACGGCGAAAATACCCTGTGGATGATGATAAACCGGAAATCACCGGCAATTCCATACTCTCTCAGGGAAGGATAACTGCTTGTAAGGTCTATCTCTCCTGCAGCCACAAGGTCCTCGACGATCTGACGCAGATACACGCTTACCTGAGGCTGTATGCGGAACCCGATGGTAATATCAATGCTAACCAGTGTGTGTGGTATCAATATATCATACTTGTATTCAAGCGTGTCGGGTGCGTCATCGTAATGTACACGTATCACCCAATAGTGATCGGCACGTTTAGGGTGCTTGTTAATAATCGAGTAAAGCAATTTGCTCTCCACCTTGTCGGGCGATTCCGACTTACTGATGTACACCACATTGGCAGCATATTTAGGTATTTCGCAATCATTACTGATTGCCTTTATGATATTCAGGTTGCTGTCGAAATCCTTATACTCGATATAACTGTTGCGTATATTCCTGGCTCGTCTCCAAAACAGCATTATGGCGCAGATTATTCCTGCAAGAAGCAATGTGTACCAGCCTCCGTGAAGGAATTTAAACATATTGGACACCAGGAATACACCTTCGATAGCGATAAATACCGCCATAAAGAGGATTACAATCCGTCTGCTTACCCCTTTATGATGCAGATAGAATCCGAGCAATATAGTGGTCATAAGCATGGTGACAGTGATTGCAAGCCCATACGCCGCCTCCATAGCCGATGATGTACGGAACAACAATACCGTGACGATACATCCGACATAAAGGAAGCAGTTGACCAACGGGATATAGAGTTGACCTTTTAATACCGAAGGATATTTCACTTTCAGACGCGGCCAGAAATCGAGTCCCATCGCCTCGCTGAATATTGTAAACGAACCGCTCAACAGAGCCTGACTGGCGATAATCGCGGCACCGGTCGACATCAGAATGCCTACGACAAGGAAATTCCCCGGCATTATGGAATAGAACGGATTTATACCCGGCTCAACCTCCCCCTTACCGATAAGCCATGCACCTTGTCCGAGATAATTGAGTATGAGCATTATCTTGACAAATATCCATGAGTATGTGATATTCATCCGCCCACAATGACCAAGATCGGAATAAAGGGCTTCCGCTCCGGTAGTACACAAGAATACCGCCCCGAGAATCAGAAACCAGAAGGGATAATTTACAAGCAGCATTACCGCATAATACGGATTGAACGCCTTAAGTATCGCCGGTGCATCGCCGAGATGTAAAGCGCCCATTACTCCGAGCATCAGAAACCACAACAACATGAATGGACCAAACAATCGTCCTATCGCCTTGGTACCAAACGGCTGCACAAAAAATACCGCGGTGATTATAAGTATCACCACCGGCACCACCGGAGCGGAGCTGTCAAGCACCCTTATTCCCTCTATCGCCGATGTCACGGTCACCGCAGGTGTTATCACCCCGTCGGCAATCAATGTACTCGCTCCTACCACGGCAGGCACATACAGCCATTTATGGGGTAAACGCCTTACAAGCGAATATAGCGCAAGTATGCCCCCTTCGCCTTTGTTGTCGGCTCGCAATGCAATGACCACATACTTCAGAGTGGTCTGTAACGTGAGAGTCCATATTATGCAGGACACCGCCCCTATTATATAATCGGCATTATAATCGTGATTGACTCCGGTTATAGCCTTCATTACATAGAGCGGCGATGTGCCGATGTCGCCAAACACAATTCCGATAGTGACAAGGAGCGCCATTGCCGTCACCTTATGAACCGACTGTGATGAGGATAATATTCTTTCTTGTGACATATAAAAATTCCGTGGTCGTTGACTTCTAATTAACGACCACGGAATTTCAAAAGTTTATTCAATGCGGATTTCCGCTTAATCTTCAAATGTCATTTCGTCAAATCCGGCAGCATCAAACTCATCGTCATTATACTCATCGCTGCCGTAAAACTCTTCGTCAAAATCATCAGCGCCTTGGGTGACAGCAGCCGTGTTCTTGGCTTCAAACTCATCGATATCCATCATCTGAGCGGGAGCAGTGCCCATGGAAGCCACACATACGGGATCCTTCAAGTTCTTGCCGGGAATACTTTTCTTCATCTCTATGAAGAAACAGCGGTCGGTCATATAATCAAACACGAATATAAGCCTCTGTCCGTCATCGACAAAATCGCTCAAAACGGTCTCATCCATCAGATAAATATCTTCATCGGAGTCGGAGCCCATATCCTCAAGTGTGATTTCCTTGCCTTTCTCCCAGTTGTTGTCGCAAAGGAAGAACGAACACATCTGGTTTTTGTCATAGCCTACCGAGTCACAGATAGCATTCCTTAAATCCAGAAATGTCGCATCGGCATCGATATTGATTTCGCGTCGGAAGTTGTCCACCTCATCTGACACAAGTCGAAAATTGAATATCATAATATCAGGGTTTAATTTATTATCATCTTTAGTAAGCCGCGCCTCAGCACGATTCTTCACACCGCGAATTTAATAAATTTCCTATATAAACCACCTAATTTTTTATCGAATAATTTTCGATGTCTCGCAATATCACTTTACTACCACCTTACGGGTATTGACCTCGCCGACAGTCGTGACCTTTACAAGATACACACCGGCGGCAACATTGACAGAACCTGCCTCATCAAAAGCAGCGACCTTTGCTCCGTTAAGGGCATATACGGCAGCTTGAGAGAAAGTGCCTGAGACGGTTATCACACCGTCACCGCCGGTCACGACAACTTTCTCACCCGTTACGGCATCAATACCGGTCGACGGAGTATCAATGGCAACAGAAGCGGCATTAAACACCTTGCAATCATTGGCATCCGACCCGTTGGCATTTCCGACGAAAGCCACGATATCCAAGTCAGCGGCATCGAGTTTCTCGTCAATCGTTGACGATACCTTGCAGGAATATGGCTCGCCCTTCTTAAGTTCAACAAGTTGTCCGAGATCGCCGGTGAGCGATTCACGGAAAATATGCCGGTGAGTATATCCACCGCTTACGCCTGACTGGTAGCTTACATCGGAACGCTCTACAAGAAATACACTCACGGCTGGATTGGTCCATTCATCCAATGTCTTCACCGGAGTACCTGACACCTCGACATCAAGCTTTCTTGTATCGGCATCGTAAGTATAGTCGATGTTTACATCAAGCCACGCATAACGGTCAGCGGCAAGATTCACAAATTTTTCAAGTTCATCGGCACTCGAGACAGATAACACAGGACCAGGAGTCGAAACATAACTCATTCCTGAGGGAGCAACCGCGCCCTGGTCAGCAAAATTCACACGGTCCATCATAAATGCCGGAGCCCATGAAGAAATCTGATAGAACCAAAGATATGACTGGTCAAGAGTAGTCGTGTAATTATCCACGCCAAAACCGGAATGATGGGCAACGACAATCATGTCATCACGGTCAGCACTAACAGTCGAGAGCATACGGTGCGCCGCCGGACAGTTTCCACATTGCGCGGTCGTAAATTCTTCAATAAGCACCTTGCGGGGAAGCATTGCATCGGTGCAGTCAAGTGTATAGCTTGCCGATGCGACATCCTTGCCATCAACGACAGCGACTACTGTCAATTCAGCCTCCTTCTTATCTTCGATGGAAAGATTATCAAATGTAAATGAGAAAATAGAACCCGGAGCAAGACTGCTTTGAGCCGCCTTTGATGCTATCTCTTTACCGTCAAAACGGCATGACAGAGTGTAGGAATCCACGGCAACAGCACCGGAATTAAACAATGAGCCTGAAACAGAGAATTTCTCCCCTGGCTTTACAATATCGCTTCCGGAAACTGAAAGAACCTTAAGTTCGCCACCAGGCAGATTGTCGCCCTCGATTATTGCCCTGACAAGTACATTGCCATAGTCGGAGTCGCCGGCATGTTCCCAAAAATACTTACCTCTATTATTGCTGTAGCCGGCAATATCGCCATAAGGGACTGCGGGACCGGCATCAAAAGCAATAGGCATAGTTTCAGGAGCGCGATTTGCCTTCATGCTGTAACCTACATAAATATCCTTATCTCCGGTGATGGTATATGACTCATCAAATTTAACCGAGTCCCATACCTTACCCTCGACTGTAGCTTCCTTTGAAAGGACAGGTGCGAAATTATCAAAATCTTCAACGACAAAAGCATTCACGGTGTTGACCGGTACACCGTTCAATGTATAGGTCTGACACAACAGCTTAACACCGGTAATTGATGCACCGGCATATTTGGCGGCAATCTCTGCAGGTATCTGAATCACCGCATAATTTGTGGTAGACAACGCGCTCGCCCCATACTGCGCAGGCTCATCGGCGCAATATCCGTAATCCACGGAAGCCGCCGAGACGGGTAATACTGCTCCAATAGTAACTATTGCAGCCAGAATAGATTTAAATTTCTTCATTATATGCACTGTAAGAATGTTAGTAGTTATTAAATATAAGGTATTTACTGCCTGTCGGCGGGAAGCGATGAATGTATAGCCTCAAAGCTCACGCTCATCAGCGAAGGCAGGTCGTGATGCCCGTCGACAGCCATAATAGGCTTGTGTATAGTAAGGGTTATATGCCCCCAGTGAGGAATGTGTTTGAAACGGGGCATTATATCAAATGAGCCGTCGATGGTAATCGGCACGACAGGGAGTCCGAACTCCACTGCAAGCATATAGGCACCGCGCTTGAACGGACGCATCTTTCCATCCCAGGTACGCGCGCCTTCAGGAAATACCACAAGCGACATGCCGCCCTGTAACTGCCGCTCAGCCTTTTCCATGGTCACTTTGGTCGCCGAAGGCGATGAATTGTCAACCATTATATGACCTGACACCTTGCATGAATAACCGACAAGTGGTATCTTCTCAAGCGATTTTTTCATCATCCAGCGGAACTGGTGATCGAGATAACCGTAGATTGAAAATATGTCGTAAGCTCCCTGATGATTGGCGACAAACACATATGAGGTATTCGGGTCAATGTTTTCACGTCCCTTGACCGTCACTTTCACCAAAGTAAGAATACAGAAAAGACGTGCCCACCAGTGGGGGAAAAAGTATCCCGCCCATCTGCCAAGCCCGACACTGCTTAATATAATCGTGACAGTTGCAGTGAAAATCGTGGCGACGAGCAAAATCGGCGCCATGATAAGAAGCTGATATATACGATATAATACTATCATAAGGGAGAGAATACGGTCACGCGCGATTACACGTGACCGTATCGATAAAAGTTATCAATAAGCAAATACGGGATATGATTCCATGGTTCTGTTGACTTTCTCGCGTACTGAGGCAATCACCTGCGGATTATCGTGGTTGCTGAGCACGGTGTCAATCATCTCCACAATCTCGCCCATCAGAGCCTCATCGGCGCCACGGGTTGTGATAGCGGGAGTACCGAGACGGATACCGGAGGTCTGGAACGGGCTGCGCGAATCAAACGGCACCATGTTCTTGTTAGCCGTGATGTCAGCCTCGACAAGCACTTTCTCAGCCACCTTACCGGTAAGGTCGGGGAACTTGGTGCGGAGATCGACAAGCATGCAATGGTTGTCGGTGCCGCCGGAGATAATCTTATAACCCTTGTCGACAAGAGCCTGTGCCATTACAGCCGCATTTTTCTTTACCTGTGTCTGGTAATCCTTGAAAGATGGCTGGAGAGCCTCGCCGAATGCCACAGCCTTTGCCGCGATGACATGTTCAAGCGGACCGCCCTGTACACCGGGGAACACTGCCGAGTCAAGGAGAGCCGACATCTTGCGCACCTCACCCTTGTTATTGGTCTTTCCCCAGGGATTATCAAAGTCCTTTCCGAGCAGGATAAGACCGCCACGCGGACCACGGAGGGTCTTATGGGTGGTTGAAGTCACGATATGGGCATATTTAACCGGATTGTCAAGCAGTCCGGCGGCGATAAGACCGGCGGGATGAGCCATGTCTATCATCAGGATAGCACCTATCTCATCAGCAATCTTACGCATACGAGCGTAATCCCATTCACGGGAATAAGCACTCGCACCACCGATTATCAGCTTCGGACGCTCGCGCAACGCCACTTCCTCCATCTGGTCATAGTCCACGAGTCCCGTATCTTCCTTGACATTATATTCAAGAGCCTCAAACATGAGACCGGAGAAATTCACAGGGCTGCCATGAGAAAGGTGACCTCCATGGGCAAGGTTCAAGCCAAGGAACTTGTCGCCGGGCTTAAGACAAGCCATAAACACAGCCATGTTTGCCTGTGCGCCGGAATGAGGCTGCACATTGGCATACTCAGCGCCGAAAAGCTGCTTTACGCGGTCGATAGCAAGCTGCTCGGCTTCATCTACAACCTGGCAGCCGCCATAATAACGATGTCCGGGATAGCCTTCGGCATACTTGTTTGTCAGACAAGACCCCATTGCCTGCATTACTTGGTCACTGACAAAATTTTCAGAAGCAATAAGCTCGATACCATGTTTCTGACGCTGATGCTCGCGCTCGATGATATCAAAAATGCGGTTATCTCTTTCCATTAATTAAATATATATTTAAATTATTACTATTTCTTCTTTTTAACTGACCAGCCAAAGCGACCGATTTCCTCACCAAGCCGATAATATGCCCCATGACTGTAAGCAAGCAACCCGGCATCAGAAAGCCGGAAAGCACCTGTCGCAGGATCTATATAACGCTCATCGGCAAGGATACCAAGCACCTCGGCGATAAACATGTCATGAGAGCCGAGACGCACAATCTCCTTGACCCGGCACTCGATTGAAAGCGGCGATTCTTCCACGTAAGGACAACTCACCGCAACACCTTTTACAGGAGTCAGCCCGGTCTCGCGCCACTTGTCATATTCCCTCCCTGACTTTACACCTGCCCAGTCGGTAGCGCGCGCCATGGATTCAGTGGTGAGATTGATGGTAAACTCCATTGTCGACTTTATGATGTCGTAACTGTAACGTGACGGACGCACCGAGATATAACACATCGCCGGGTCGGTACATATAGTCCCGGTCCAGGCGACAGTGATAAGATTGCTGTCATCCACCGATGTGCCGCATGACACCAGCACCGCCGGCAGCGGATAAATCATTGTCCCGGGTTTCCAGTTTTGTCGCGCCATTAGCCGGAAACCGTTTATTTTATATGAGCCTCTTCCGCACTCACACAGTGATTGCAGTAATGACAGCGTATCACCCTTTTCTCCGGATCGACAAGCTCGAAGCGGGTCTTCATCGGCTCATTGTTAGTAATACACTTGGGATTGTCACACTTCACAATACCTACAATCGTCTGCGGAAGCGTCACAGATGACTTTTCCACCACCTCGAAATCATGTATTATGTTGATTTTGGCTGTGGGGGCAATCAATGCGATGCGGTTTATGACATCATCAGGGAAGAACGTGTCGGCAACCTTTATTATACCTTTTGTCCCGAGTTTCTTCGAGTCAAGATTATTGCCGATGGTCACATGCTTGTCAAGCTTTTCGATACCAAGTATTTTTACAGCCTTGAACAGTGCTGATGAAGGTATGCGGTCAATCACCGTGCCGTTACGCAACGCCGCTACGGCGAGTTCTTTCTTAGTCGTTGTCATGATTCTTAATTTGAGGGATGTCAATACCTAATGCACGGCAGATGATAGCCTGACGGGCATACAGCCCGTTTTGCGCCTGCTGGAAATAATAAGCCTTCGGGCTGTCGTCTACATCCTGGTCAATCTCATTGACACGGGGAAGCGGGTGAAGCACACGGAGATTGTCACGCGAGTTCTCAAGCATGGCTGCGTTGAGATTGTAGAGATTCTTAACTTTCTCATACTCCATTATGTCGGTGAAACGCTCACGCTGCACACGCGTCATGTAAAGTATGTCGCTGCTGTTAATCACCTCCGGTGAAAATTCAGTATATTCATTATATTTTATGCCATGCTCGTCACAGAAACGGATATATTCCCTCGGCATCTGAAGTTCCTTGCATGCCACAAAATTAAACGTGGGGTTGAAATACTGGAGCGCCATGAGCAGGGAGTGCACGGTCCTGCCGTATTTGAGATCGCCGACCATGGTTATGGTGAGGTTTTCGAGTGTACCCTGTGTCTTGTATATTGAATACAGGTCGAGCATGGTCTGCGACGGATGCTGGTTAGCTCCGTCGCCGGCGTTGATTACCGGAACATCGGTCACCTCTGTGGCATATCGCGCCGCACCTTCAAGATAGTGGCGCATGATGATAAGATCGACATAGTTGCTCACCATCTTGATAGTGTCTTTGAGGGTCTCCCCCTTTGACGAGCTTGTCGTGCTCGCATCGGAGAAGCCGTTCACGCGACCGCCATGGCGGTTGACAGGAGTCTCGAAACTGAGGCGTGTACTGGTCGATGGCTCAAAAACGAGCGTAGCCACCACCTTGCCTTCGAGTATCCTGTGATTGGGATGCTCCTCAAAATAACGTGCCTGGTTGAGCAGGCGCAATATCTCCTCCTTGCTTATATCGGAAATGGAGACGAGGCTGTTACTATTCATCACTGTGGGAAATGATTGTTTGACAACGCAAATTTACTACATCCCCACCGCAAATGCAAATAATTGAAGCCTATCACTTCGATTTTTCGAAAAGTCGTATCAGCTCCCCTATCCAAAGAACCATTGACGTGGCTCCGATAATCAACGCCCAGTCAACCACACTCAATGGCACCACATTGAACATCTCGCCACCTACCGCTACGATGATTATCTGCCCGACAAGGATGATCAGCGCAATGAAAAGGAACTCCGAACATCCTTTCAGATGAAGCGCAGACCGGTGGGTTGCATAAGCGCGGGCATTAAACATGTTCCAGAACTGAAGGAACACAAATATTGAGAAGAACATGCTCAATTCGTAAGGTGTCAGATTATGGAACGCAAGGTCAGGATGAACGGGGAAAAGATTCAACAAGGAAGTGACATCGGCATGCTGGAATATATAAAGCAACCCGAACAAAAGCAGGAAGAACGCTACACCGGTACCGATAATATCGGTGGTCATCGCCTTGGTTATTATAAACGCATTGCGGTCACGGGGCTTATCTTTCATAACAGATTCCGACGGAGGCAACGAAGCGAGTGCCATTGCCGCGAATGTATCCATTATAAGATTGACCCACAGCATCTGCGTGACTGTAAGCGGCGACTCTGACCCCATGAATGCTCCAGCAAGCACGATAAGGCATGCCACCACATTGACGGTCATCTGGAAAAGCACAAAGCGCTGTATATTGAGATACAACGACCTGCCCCACATCACGGCGCGCCCGATGCTGGCAAACGAATTGTCTACAATAGTGATGTCGCTTGCCTCTTTTGCCACAGCCGTACCGTCGCCCATCGACAGACCCACATGCGCGGCTTTCAGCGCCGGGGCATCATTTGTGCCGTCGCCGGTCACTGCAACGACGTTACCTTTCTTCTGAAGAGTCTCCACCAGACGTTTCTTGTCAAGAGGCCGCGCCCTGGCTATAATCTTCAGGTCATCAATGCGGTCAAACAGTTCGTCATCAGAAAGTGCGGCAAATTCCGGACCGGTTATCACGTTACGGTCGCCGTCACCATGATTCCACAACCCTATCTGTCGGGCTATCTCCTTAGCGGTATTGGGTGTATCACCTGTCACTATCTTGATTGCGATACCGGCATCGATACATTCTCTCACCGCTGCAGGCACCTCTTTTCTTACCGGGTCGGATATTGCCACGACCCCCATGAACGTAAGGTTATCCGCTACAAGTTGACCATCCTTTATCACGACCTCATCAGGCTCTACTATCTGATAGGCGAATCCGAGTGTACGCATGGCTTGATTCTGATAGTCAAGCAGCTTTCTGTCGATTATATCCTTTCTCACATCACCTTCTACGTTGCGACAAAGAGAATAGACAATCTCCGGCGCACCCTTGACATATATCACCTTTTTGCCCGGAACAGCCTGCGACATCACCTCGGTTGCCATATATTTCCGCTCGGTATTGAACGGAATCTCAGCGACTGTCCTGACATTTTCACGGATGGCGCGATAATCAATCCCATTGGCGCGAAGCCAAAGTATCAAAGCACCTTCGGTGGGATTTCCGAGCACCGAAGGTCTGTCAGCATTTGAAAGGTCAAGCTGTGCAGTCGAATTGACAGCAACGCCTTCCTTTATAATCCGCGCCATCTCCGACTCGTCAAGATTCTGTGAATCGAGAGCGAAAAAGTCAGTTTCATAGATACGCATCTGATTTTCGGTCAGCGTACCGGTCTTGTCGGTACATATAACCGTAGTGGCACCCATAGTCTCGCAGGCATGCATCTTGCGCACAAGATTATTGGTGCGGAGCATACGGCGCATACTGTAGGCAAGACTCAGCGTTACAGCCATCGGCAATCCCTCCGGCACCGACACCACGATAAGTGTCACGGCAATCATCACAGTCTGAAGCAGGAAGGCGAGAAAATGAAACCAGTCGAAATCCGCGCCACCTCCGTTGACAAAATACATCACGACGCGACCAAGTATCACGAGCGCGGCTATGCCGTAGCTTACCTTTGATATCAGTTTACCAAGCCCGTCAAGCTGTATGTTAAGAGGAGTCTTTACACTGTCGTCAATCTGTGTGGCTTCATATACCTTGCCATTTTCAGTGAAATCGCCCACTGCCGTGACCTCAAACACACCATGTCCCTCCATCACTTTTGTACCACGGAGAAGATGATCGGTCGGGAAAGTGGCATCGGGGTCAAAATGAGCCTCGTCAGTTGTCTTGGCACATATAGGCTCACCGGTAAGCGACGATTCGTCGACTTGAAGTGACGATGACTCAAGCAACTTGCCGTCGGCAGGTATCTCCTCGCCTGTCGTGACCAGGACTATATCACCCACCACGACATCACGCTTGGGAATCTGGACAGTGTTGCCTCCTCGTATAACCTGGACAGGCTCGTCGTCATTGACCTGATTCAGGATGGCAAACTCCCGGTCAGCCTTCACCTCAAAGATAAATGCAAGCCCGGTGGCAAGAAGTATGGCGACAAATATGCCTATCGGTTCAAAAAACACCTGCGCACCTTCATGCAACCCGTAATATTCATAAAATGAAATACCGATTGAAAGCACACCCGCAACAAGAAGTATGAGAATCAGAGGGTCTTTGAACTTACCCAAAAACTTCCTGAAAAGCGATTCCTTTTCAGGAGGAGTCAGAATATTAACACCATTTTTCTCGCGGCTCTCAAGGACTTGCGCTTCGGTAAGTCCCTCATAATGCCTTGTTTCTGCCATAATCAGAGTCTATATATACTTAAAATCTATTGATAAATTTGAAGTCGCGAATTTATCAAAAATCCGCGACTATACAAACATATAACAAATTTCGGTCACAAATATTTCATCAGAAAGAAAAAGCCACTCCCAGAGAAGGCACAAAGGCATGCACACGGTAGTCAGCTTCAAACTGCTTCACAGGGCTGCCGGAACCCATCTGTGCGGCAAGGAGGTCGACATAATTGCATCGGGCATTGTCCTCGCCAAGCCCGGCGACGTAAAGCATCGAGAAATCGATGGAAAGATTTCGGAGGGGGCGGAAAGAAAGCCCCACACTCGGCTCAATCTTAGTCATACCGGGAGTCTCGGGATTGTAATACGCCTTGTTGACCGGCGAGAAATCCGCTATCACACCGGCCCTTACGTCGAAACGCCGTGTCACGGAATACTGTGCGCCAAGACGAAGCGCCCAGGCATTCTTGTAGTGCTTTTCAAGATGCTGGTCGTAGGCACTAACATTCTCGTCAAGGAAATGGATGTCGAGATTCTTATATGTGTTCCATCCGGTGAGCTGCGCGTCAAGAGCGATGATAAGCGACTCGACGGGTTTATATGAGACTCCGAAAGTAAACACCGACGGCATAGGCATGGATGCGGTGAAATTTGCCTCATTGATGAGTGAAAGACGCGATTCGAGAATCTGGCGCGCCAGTTCGTTGGCGTATGTCACCCTTGCCTCGCCTGCCTTTACTTTCATCGTCATTTTTGACCGGAAATTGGCACCGACCGTCCACTGCCTGTTGATGTCGTACATCACGCCGACATTGAAGCCGAACGCCACGTTGGCATTACCCGTAAGATTTACCGACGCCGGCATCGTGTTGCCGAATTGTGCCGTGGAACCCATCGCGCCGAGCATCGCATCCATTGTGGCAGGATTGACAAGTCCCTTGTTGAGATTGACACTTCCCCACGACACCATAAGACCGGCTCCCACGGAAAGTCCCGGGATGATGCGCCATGACACGGTCGGCTGCACGGTAAACGTCGACAGTTTCACCGACTGATTCAGTATGGCTCCGGGCCAGTTGTTTGTCCAGTCAATAGAACTGCCGTAAGGAGTATATAATGTGATGCCCGCCTTCAGATTGTCATAAATCCCGAATGCCGCGCTCACCATCATGGGCGTACTTATGTCGTTGTCGGTCTCATACCATTTGTCACCCGTCCTCGCCTTAGCGGTAGCAGCGACTGCATTAATGCTCGCCGACAGGTCAAGGGTCTTTTCCATAAACCCGAGACCGGCGGGATTAAAATACATGCTCTCAGCACCAAGCTTCTGCGCGACACCGGTATGAGCCATTCCTCCCTGACGCGCGCTCAATGTATTTACCTGATACCCTTCTGCCACAGCCGACAATGCCATCACGGCACCCACTGCGGCGCATAAAATTCTTTTCATAATCACTTGAATTTTTATAAAAAACTCCGCAAAGGTAAACAAATCCACCTTATCCATCCAAGAAAAACAGAACAAAAAATCAAGATAACAGAACAATCACCCGTCATCCATCCCCCGGTTAGCTGACTCTCGGTTAACATATTAAAATTTAAGTTAACCACATTATATTAAATTTTGGCGACCGCTCGGCGATTGCACGATATTTCTTAACTTTGCACCCGTTTTAGGTAAAAAAGAAAGTCATTTTGTAAAAACATCCGGTTTTATGAACAAAGGTCTGTTTGCTCTCGCAATGGGCACCTTCGCCCTTGGAATAGCCGAATTCCTCATGATGGGGATACTCGGCGACATCGCGGCAACAATGCACGTAACCATCTCCGAAGCAGGACATTTCATCTCGGCATACGCCCTCGGCGTGTGTGTCGGTGCACCGGCGCTTCTCTTTGCGCGCCGGCTGCCGCTCAAACACATCATGCTCATCCTTGCCGCTATCATAGCCGTCGGCAACCTCGGCGCGGCGATATCGCAGGGCTTCTACACATTCTTCATCTCACGCTTCATATCCGGGCTGCCCCACGGAGCATATTTCGGCGTAGGCGCGATTGTGGCGCGCCGTCTCGCAAAACCCGGTCATGAGGTAAGTGCCGTCTCCTATATGATAGCCGGCATGACTGTCGCGACGCTCGCCGGAGTGCCACTCGGCACCCTCATCACCAACACCGTCACCTGGCGCGTCGCCTTCCTCATCGTAGGCGCGATGGGCATAGCCACCATCATCGCCATCAAGGCATGGGTGCCCGATGTCGCAGGCATCGAGGACCGCGGCTTCAAAAACCAGTTCCGGTTTTTGCGCACCCTTCCCCCGTGGCTCATATTCGGCGGCGTAATATTCGGGCAGATAGGCATCTACTGCTGGTACAGCTACATTGACCCGCAGCTGACACTCGTGGCAGGATTCCCCCAAGCCGACCTGTCATGGCTCATGGTACTCGCCGGATTCGGCATGTTTGCCGGCAACCTCATCGCCGGCAAGCTCAGCGACCGCTACAAGCCCTCGTGGATAGCCGCGTGGGTGCAGGCATCGGCAATACCCGTGTTGCTACTCTTTTTCTTCTTTGCATCCTTCAAGATTGCCGCAGTAGTGCTGATGGTCCTCGGCACCGCCGCCCTCTTCGGCTCCGGCAGTCCGCTCCAGTCATCAATCGTAGGCTATTCGCGCGGAGGTGAACTCCTCGGCGGCGCATGCATCCAGATTGCCTACAATGCCGGCAACGCCATAGCCGCCTGGGTAGGAGGCAAAGTCATAGCCCAAGGCTACGGCTACACAGCCCCCGCAATCGTAGGCATCCCCATTGTACTCATAGGCTGCATACTCCTCTTCATCCTATATTGGCGCTACGAGCGCGACTCCTCCCGGAACTCAAATCTGAGTTCTGAAAACTGAAGACTGAAAACCGAAAACTGGAACCTGAAAACTCAAAACTCTTGCGCATCTCAAAGATTTTCCGTAATTTTGGCGCACTTTAGCATCTTTCCCTGAAAGAGAGCTGAAAGCATTAGCGTTCATTCATTACGATGAGCACTGCAACCATCCAAAAAAACATTGCGACAGTACCACACACCGGCGCTGGCGATGCCGGAGGCGTATCGCGACCCAACTGGTATGTGGCTATAGTCAACAACAACAGCGAGAAAGAAGTGCGTGAACGTCTCGCACGTCTCGGCTACGACACATACGTCGCGACACAATGGCAGACAAAAATATGGCGCAACGGGCGCCGCGCCAACGTCGAGGCAGTCGTCATACGCACAATCGTATTCATCCGCTGCACCGAACGCCAACGCCGCCAGATAGTCACCCTACCCTACATCAACCGGTTCATGACCAACAGGGCGGTGGCAACACAACGCACACCCGCAATCATACCCGAGTATGAGATGCACACACTCCAATTCATCCTCGGCAACTCCGACACACCCGTAACAATCGAACAGCGCCCGCTCCACCGTGGCGACCGCGTCAAAGTCGTGCGCGGCAGCCTCATGGGGCTCGAAGGCGAAATCATCGACACCCCCTCCGGCTCCGAGCTCGTCGTGAGGCTCGACATCCTCGGCTGCGCCCGCCTCAACATCGAGCGCATCAGCGTCGAGCCCCTCCCCTGACTCCACGCTATTAAAAACAAGCACGATATCAGCAACTTTTCTATCGGCAAACATTGTTATATTAAAGTATTTATCTATCTTTGCACCAAGATGAAACATTTCAAACTGAATCAGACCACACTCGACAATATCAAAAAGTCAACGGGACTTGCGCCTGACGATATGTCACAGATGGATGTTTCGGAGCTTGATGCAGCAATTGAAAAAAAGATAGGCAAGACACTCAAGCCCGTAACTGAAGTGGCAGGCATAACCTCGCGCGGGTCGGTCTACCTTATGTTCAACCGCCTTATCCATCCGGATCAAACCGACAAAGTTTTAGACCGAATACGTCCATGACATCTACGCAAACAGAGAAAATTAATTTGTGTTATCGACAATACGGGGAAATTATCAAGCCTCTCGTTGCCGAAATAGAAGCACAATGTGAAAAACTCCCTTTGCAGCTGCTTAATGAAATCCGCGCTTTCAATGACCACATCGCACGTTGCCATTATGGGAATCCTGACTCGACGTATATCGACACTCAGATAGACAAGGCTCAACGTCACATAACCCGTATCACACTGGACTGCTTCAAGGCTCTCAATGTGATTCTTTTCGAACAGATAACAAGATACGAGCATCAGACTCGCCACATTGACCTTACTGTCATTAATAGCGGGCAATTCTTCCCTGAATTCACACGATTGAAAAAGGAAGCCGCACAATTTGTTTATGATGCCAAAAGAAAAGAAGCCACCGACATTGACGCCGCACTGTTTTTATATCAAGACGCATACAATAAATATCGGGAAGTGACATCGCTGATTGCCGACAACAGGGACACAACACAATGGGCAAAAGTAAAAACTTACTCCCACAAAGGTGTCACAGCATTACTATGGATAATCTCAGTAATACTCTCGGCACTGGTATCCATGTATCTGTCATGCGAAGGATTTGTCAAAATCAAGTCATTCCTCCCCTGACTCCACGCTAACAAAATCGCCGCGCAAAGCGTTGTAATTTAAACAATAATCACTATCTTTGCCGATATGGATAACAAGAAAGACATTATACTCCGTGAAATGTCCCGCCTCGCCAGACTCATGTTCAGCAGCGGCGACGGCTCGGTCTATCTCTACGGGTCGCAGGCACGAGGCGATAGCTCTCCACATTCCGACTGGGATATTCTTGTTATCACCGACGATTCCATCGCTACCGACGACGACTTCATGCATTTCGCATTCCCCTATGCCGAAATAGGCTGGCGTCACGGCGAGCAAATCACCCCGCTTCACTATACCCGGAGCCAGTGGGATGCACAAAAAGGCACAGCATTCTACAGCAACGTAATCTCCGAAGCCATACGGCTATGACCCTGCAACCCGATCAACTCAAAATCGCTGCGACACTTCTCATCGAAAAGTCGCAACGCAACATGGAGCAAGCCGTCCACAATGCCGCCATGGATTATTGGGATCTCGTCGCCAACCGCCTATACTATTCAATATTTCATGCAGTAACGGCTCTAATGCTCCTCGATGGCATAAAAACCGCCACCCACAAAGGCACGTCATCACAATTTGGTCAACATTACGTGTTGACCGGGAAATTCAGCCGCGAAGACGGAATGTTATATAGCCGCCTCCAGACAATGAGAGAAAAAGCCGACTATCAGAACACTTTTTCAATCTCTTCGGAGAAAGGTGCCAAGCTAATTAGTGACGCACAAGCCCTTCAATCACGCATATTTGCAGCCATAGCAGCAAAAATGCAACCAAAATAAACCAACCTCCAGGCATCCCCCGGAGACGTACTCTCTCCCTACCCCGGCGCAGGCGCAGCCGCCACGCCCCGACCAATCGTCACATGCTACTCTTAGACGCACCCATTGACCCATCAGCCATGATAGGGCAGCCACAGTTGTCACCCATCGCCTCGGTTGCCGACTGGTTCACTGTCATCGCCTTTCCCCTCACCCTGTTAGGGCTATGGTTGACCTACCGGCAAAGCAAAAAGACAAAGAGCGCCGCCGATGCCGCCAAAAAGTCAGCAAAGGAGACATCCGACAAAATTGAGTCATTTCAATACATGGCAACTCTCTCCCGCAACATCGAGATACTCAAATCATGCCCCAAGCTCCTCCTCGAATCACAATGGCTCGATGTGGCGCATCATCTCACCGAGGCGCGCGACCAGCTGCTTATACTCATGACAGGAGAGAAGGATTCCGAAAACCACAAAAAGCTCAAAATCCTCAAAGACAATCTAAATATCGACATACGCAACCTATACACCAGGGCAAACGACGAGTCATTTGAACTCATGACCGATTCAATATTTGACCGTATCAACGAAGCCCACGAAATATTTGTAACCAAGCAAGCCGAAATAAAGAAGCTATAACATCATGCATACCAAAAACCAAACATTAATCGAGCGGCTGATAGGAAAGACCGAGTCAGGCGACCTACACTGGAACGCCACCAGCCGACCAATGCAATACTCCCTCTCCATGTCGGCAAATCAGGTAATCATCGAGCGCATAGCAACCGTGGGTGTCGTAAAATACAAATTCAGCATCCTTGACGCACAAGGCGGCGACATCGACACCATAACCGTACAATCGACCCCCAGCCCCACTGCCGACACCATACTCCTGCGAAGCCTCTATGAGACAGCGCGCCGCAACGCCAACCACATCGACGAAACCATCGACCGCCTCCTCAACGAACTCAGCTAAACCGCACAACAACACCCCTCGCGCAAACCATCTATGTCTGCGACCTCCGACAACAAGCGCATCGCCAAAAACACTATGATGCTGTACATCCGCATGGCTATAACAATGCTCGTACAGCTCTACACCTCGCGCGTCGTGCTTGAAGTGTTAGGAGTCAGTGATTTTGGCTTATGGAATTTGGTTGCATCTGTAATAGTATCAATTTCATTTATTACAGGGCCTTTAACCATTGCCACACAACGATTCATTAGTTTCAATCTTGGGAAGGAAGACAAAGCCGGAGTTGCATCCGTTTTTTCGCAAAGCATGTTGCTATATCTTGCGTTTGGTTTTTTAATTATTCTCATATTAGAGACCGTTGGAAT
>ENA-UOJE01001769-UOJE01001769.1-human-gut-metagenome-genome-assembly--contig:-C23-NODE-1769-length-18250-cov-8.572905_pt1 | contig 18250 bp, 18 predicted proteins | sample MGYA00242341_ERZ723888 | MGnify/ENA metagenome assembly ERZ723888 | reverse complement strand
TATTCCATTGTTCTTCCCGGTCCGGCACCGCAAGCTCTGCCGCTGCCGAGGGCGTCGGGGCTCTCTGGTCTGCCACGAAGTCCAGAATCGTGTAGTCGATCTCGTGTCCAATGGCGCTGATCAGCGGTGTTTTGCAGGCAAAGGCTGCCCGCGCGATCACCTCAGCGTTGAACACCCACAGATCCTCCCGGCTGCCGCCGCCGCGGGCCACGATGATCACATCTGCCCTGCCGCTGCGGTCCAGCGTCCGGATGGCCGCCGCAATTTGCGGAGCCGCTTCAAACCCCTGCACCATGACCGGGCAGAGCAGCAGCCGGATACCCGGCCAGCGGCGGCTGATCACATTGCGGATGTCCTGTAAAGCCGCGCCGGTCTTGCTGGTCACCAGCCCGATGCACCGGGGATATTGCGGCAGCGGCTTTTTGTGTGCCGCATCAAACAGGCCCTCCTGTTCCAGCCGGGCCTTGAGCTGCTCCAATGCCAGCTGTGCTGCACCGATTCCGTCCGGGAACATCTCATTGACATACAACTGGAATGCGCCATCCCGCTCATAGAGCGTTGCACGGCAGCGCACGACCACACGCATCCCCTCTTCCGGACAGAACGCAAGCCGCCGCGCATCCGAGCGGAACATCACCGCTTTTACGCTGGCCTGCTCATCCCGCAGGGTGAAATAGCAATGCCCACTGCGCGCGTTCTGCACAAAATTTGCCACCTCGCCGCGCAATGCCAGATCAAACAATCGGTCGTTTGCATCAAAAAGAGATTTGACATAGCGGTTCAGCGCCGAAACCGTGATCACTTCAGCCATAAACCGGCCTCCCGTGCCGCAAGAATGGACACGCCAATGGCATTGTCACTGGAATACTGTCCCGGCACAAAATACACCTGGGGCAGGCGTTTCTGCACCCATTGGCGGATCACATCGCTGCTCATCACGCCGCCGGCGCATACCACCGGCAGACCCGGGTATTCCTTCTGCGCAGCCTTTGTCATTTTGACCACCGTATCGGCCACACAGAGCAGGCAGTACTTGCACACATATTCCGGGCTTTTGCCCGCAGCAAGCAGGGCATTGCACTGGTTTTCCAGGCCGGAAAGGCTGCACTGCATGCCCCTCACGCTAGATTTCGGCCGGATCTCTTCCGGGCACGCTGCAGCAAGGCGAGACACCTCTGCACCCGCCGGGAAGGCAAACCCGAGCTTGACGCCCACGCGGTCCACAGCCTGTCCGGCGTAAAGGTCCGTGCTAGTGCCAAGTTGGGTGATCGTGCGCACCTCATCACACAGCAGCAGATCCGTCGTGCCGCCGGAAATATGAAACAGCAGGACTTTCTGCGTAAAAAGGTCTGCGCCGCGGGCTGCAAACAGCGCCGCAGCGGCATGGCCCTGCTGGTGGGTCGTATAAACCAGCGGGATGCTCCGCGCCGCTGCAAATGCCGTCGCCGCGTTCACACCGGCCAGAAAGCACGGCATATAACTGCCCTCTGCCGGGCGCGGCTTCTGGGAGACACCCACGGCGTCGATGCGGGTCAGATCACACTCCTGCGCAAGCTCGTGCAGCATTTCCGGCAGTGCCGTGGTGTGGTGGAACAGTGCATCGCTCTGCCGCAGGCCCAGCTGCCCGGGTTTGACCGGAAGAAACCGCTTTTTTGCACAAACAACCTCTCCGGCTGTATCAAAAACTGCCAGAGAGGTTGCATAGTTGCTTGTATCGACCCCGAGCGTATAACGGCTCACTGTTCAGCCGGCTCCACAGCGGCTTCTTCATTCAGGCCGTGATCCCGTGCCACTGCGCCGAGCAGGCCGTTCACAAACTGATAGTCCTCATCGGCACCATACTTTTTGGTCAGCTCCACTGCCTCGTTGATGGCAACGCCGGGCTTGTTCTCGCCGCCGAACAGCATCTCTGCAATGGCCAGACGCAGCACGGTCAGACTGACGCGCGGCAGACGCCCCATGGTCCAGTTGCGCAGATGAGCGCGGATCTCGTCATCCACCTCTGCGGAATGGTCGTAATAAGCATTCAGCAGTAGCTTGCTGAAGCCATCCACCGGGTGTTCTTCGTCGTTTTCCGCATGGTTGGTCAGAGCCTCTGCCAGCGGGACGTCGCCAAAGGTCTGCGAAAATGCCAGCAAAAATGCATTCTCGCGAGCTTCTCTACGGGGCAAAATGTTTTCCATAATATTCCTTTCATAACAGGAGCTCTCCCCGCCGGGAAACCCCGGCAGAGAGAACGCGTTCTATCCATTCTTTTGTACGGCTGCAAGTGCTCTTACTGCTCCGCAGCAAGACCTGCGATCACCAGATTTACACGGCTCACCGTGACACTGGTCATGTTCTGCACGGCCGACTTAACATTTTCCTGCACCTTTTCCGCCACTGCAGGGATGCGTGCGCCGGACGCCATGATCAGATGCAGCGTAAGCTCTGCCGTGCCGTCGCGCATTTCCACGGCCACCGGCGGCTGGATGCTGGCTTCCAGCAGATCCTTCAGCTTTTTGTTCTGGGTCCCGCAGGAAACTTCTGCCACGCCTTCCACTTCCAGCGCAGCGCACCGTGCGATCTTTGCAATGACTTCGGTCGAAATCTGAAGGCTGCCGCCCTGAAGATCCATATTCTGTAAATCCATTGTGCTGTCCTCCATTGAAAAGCAGCAGAACTGCCGCTTTTTTTCGGTTCAAAACGGCTTTGCAGCTGCCGCCGCCGAATGGCCGGGCAGCACACCGTTCCTGTTTTCTGATGGTGTTATTATACCATCAATGCGGGGTTGATTTCAATACTTGTTTGGAAAACTCTGTCGGACCACACAACGGGTTCTTTTTCCAGCCCGATTCCTTCCGGTCGGAGGGAAACACTTTTTATTTTACTTCCACCACCGTGATGTTCTGGGCCGTCACACTGCTCTTGCTGAGCACGACGTCCCGGATCTGCGCCACCTGCGCCGCCGTCAGCGGGTCACCGGATGTCATGACGGTCAGATCGGCGCGGCCTGACTGCAGAAAGCACAGGCAGTCCGCAAAGCCCTTGGCTTTGATGAGGGTCTCGATCTCATTTTCGGCGTGCAGATCTTCCAACCCGGCTGTCAGCTGGGCGGTGCAGTCCTTCTTTTCCTCCGCAGAGAGCGAAGAGGACTTCATGGTTTTTTGCAGGGTGTCCATGGCTTCATCGTGCGCCTTTTCCCGTTTCAGGCGTGCCTCTTCAAAGAACTTTGCGCCACTGTCGCTTGCCACGCTGACCAGCTGTGCTTCCCCGTAGTTTTTGTTCGCGGCCGACACTGTTTCGGCTTCCGTGGGCAGGCCGTCCAGGACCGTGTCCGACTGCACAGGCTCGGCCGAAACGACCTGGGCTTCCTCGTCCGCTGCAATGCCGGTACCGGTGCGGGCATACTGCCAGTTCAGATAAACGGCAATAACAAGGGCAGCGGCCAGCGTAAGCGCGGTCACCCGCCGGGTATTTCTGGAAAGTGCTCTCATCTTGAATCCTCCTTGTTCTGGGTCAGATCATGGCTTGCGCTGTTCCACACAGATCCGGTTGGATGGCAGATCCAGCAGCGCTCCCACCATCTCCGTGATGCGTGCTGCCACGCGGACATCTCCCCCGCCGTCGCACAGCACGGCCACGCCGCGGATCTGCGGCTGATAGATCGTCTCTGCCAGGGCGGAGCCATCTTCCAGCAGAACATGCGTCTGCTGTTCCTGCATCTGCCCGGACTGCGTATCCAGTGCATAGATCGTTTCCTCCCCCGTTTCCAGTGTGAGCATCACCGTCGTCTTTCCCGCTCCGTCCATCTGAGCGATCAGTGTTTCAAGCCGGTTTTCCAGCTGGGTCTGATACGCGGCGATTTCCTGTGGGGCTGTGCTGGCGGCAGCAGACTTCGTCCCGGTCGGCATCAACTCCGACAGCAGCAACAGCAGCATGGCCACCCCGCCAATGAGCACCGCAAGTCTTGTGCGCCCCTGCGGGCCTTTGCATCCCTGAAGAACAGTTGTGATCGTTGCTTTTTTCATGGTTCCGCCTCTTCCGCTGCGGTGACAGCGTCGGTGCTAAGTTCTTTTTGCAGAAGCTGCACAAGCTGTGTCTGCACCTGTGCCGGGCTGTCCGGCGGCATCCACAGGATCGCGCGAGCTGCGCGGATGCCGTCCGGCGTCTGTTCCAATTCCGTTTCCACCCGGACCGGGATGCCTGTCTGTGCCTCGCATTCCGCTGCCAACATCTCATTCAAGCGCTTCGCCGCCTCCGTGAGGATCGTGGTTTCCACGCCCTCGATGGAGGCAGATGCCTGCACCGGCTGAAGCCACTGTGCGGTCCGTGCAGGCAGTGCAGAAGTTGCACGGAGCAGAACTGTTAGAATATATAGCCCCGCAACCACTTTTATGCATCGGCGCGCCCAGCCCGCTTCCACCAGCTGCACTAGCAGCTCCGCGCAGACACATGCAAGACAGATTGCCGTTACGACCCGCATTTCACCCTCCGTTCATCATTGTCATCAACGCGACACCGACCATTGTCAGCGAAAAGAACAGTGCCGTGACCGCCGCCATGCACCGGACCGCCTCCGTCAGACAGGCAAACAGCGCCTGGCACCGGTCGATGCCGGCAAAGCTGCACAGAAGCCTGCACCCGGACAGAACTGCCAGGTGGAACAACAGTCCCAGATACAGCGGAACAAATTCCGCGCCAAGGATCACCAGTGCCGCGATTCCAAGAGAGTTTTTGAGCAGCTGCAACCCGGCCAATACGGTATCGGCCGCACCGCTCAACGCCTGCCCGATCACCGGGACACTGCCCGTCAGCATCTGGCCCAGACGGGATGTCGTGTGGTCCAATTGCAGTGTGATCACTCGCTGTACGCCAAGCAGAAGCGCAAACAGTTTTCCGCCCGCCGAAATGCTTTTTCGCAGCAGCTGCCCGCTCATCCTGCAGGCTTCCGGGAGACCCGTCTGCGTGTGGATGCAGCAGGCCATGCTGATGGCCAGATAGCTTTGCAGCAGCGGCCGGATGCACAGCGCGATCCCCTGTGCCAGCAGAGCCAGCACGCTCAGCAGAAATCCGCTGGCCACAGCTCCGGCGTTTCCCTCTCCACCTGCCGTCAGGACTGCGCCGCACACCGGCAGAAATCCCGTGAGGAACAGCCGCCAGCTGTCCATGCGTTCACCGATAGACTGTGCCAGTGTCAGCAGATCACCCCAGATGAGCACCCCGCAGCCACCGGCTGCCGCAAGGTCCAGCAAGGTACCGTCCGCTGCATCGCCAACGAGAAATGACAAAGCTGTGAGCAGCAACAGAAACAGCAAAAGATCTGCGTAGCTGTGCAGGGTATCGACCAGAAGCTGCACGGGTGAGCCCGGCAGCAGGCTCAGCAATGCCGACACCGGGTCCCGGGCAAAATCCGCTGCACCCTGTGCGCTTTGGGTCAGGTAGGGCTGCCACAATTCCCGGCCGGGCAGGCTTTCCAGTGCGAAAGCCCGCACCGTTCCAAAAGGCATTGCGGCCAGAAACACCAACCCTGCCAGAAACCCCCGGTATTTTTTGCCGCTCATCCTGCCAGCCCCCAGATCCGTTGACACACTTCTTCCAGCAGTGGGAACACTGCCGCCAGCACCAGACAGCGGCCCGCAAGCCCTGCACACCAGCCAAGTGCCTCGGCTCCGCTCTCTTTGCAGAGGGTACGGGTATAGTCGGCAAGCAACAGAATACCCGTGCTGCGCAGCAGGCATTGGAACGCCTGCTTGTCCGTTTGCTGTCCCAGCAGCGCGACACCCTCCAGAACACTGCGGAAGGTGCCGCCCAGCCGCACCAGCAGAAGGACGATCGCTCCCAGTGAAAGCAGGAGCGCATAGGCCGGAAGCTCCTTTTGCAAAAGTGCATGCATCGCTGCCAGCACTGCCACCAGCCCCAGCGTGACCCAGGCGGAACTCACAGCGAAAACAGCGCCTTGATGGTAACAAACAGGGTGCTGATCTGCTTGACCAGAATGGACAGGACCACCACAAGGCCGGCAAGGGTCGTCATCATGGCCTGATCCTCCCGCCCGGAGCGGATCAAGAGCTGATTGAGCACCGCCACAATGATGCCGATGGCTGCAATTTTGAACACCAGATCAATTTCCATCTGCGCTGTTTCCTCCAAAATTTCCGAATTCAGATGAGCAGCAGTGCCATTGCCATCCCGGCTGCAAGGCCCAGTTTGCGGGGCAGACCGGCCTGCCGCCGGGCAGCGTGTTCTGCCGTTTGCTGCAAAGCCTGCAGGCGGGCCCGGTAGTAGTCCAGCTGTTCGCACTCCTGCCGCACTTCCGCACGGCCAAGGCCGGACATGCACGTCCGGAAGCACTGCTGTTCTTCCCGCGTCAGGCCCTCCGGCGGTGGGGCCTCCTGTAAGCAGCGGGCACCGGATTCCAGTATGCCTTCCCGGCAGAGCTCTGCGTAAAGCTGCTGCAGGTCTGCCCGGCGGAACGCGACCTCCTGCCGGATGCGTTCCAGAAGCGCAAGGCATTTCTGCAATGCAGCAAGGTGCTGTACCGTACGGGCCTGTATGGCATCCCCGGCCAGCCAGCCGCACAACGGCAACAGCAGAGCACCCAGAATGTGCAGCATCATAGCAGCGGAAGCTGCCGGATCTCCCGGATCCGGCCCGGTGCACAGCGTCCTTCCAGCAGGACAAGAAACCGCAGTGCTCCCTGCTGCTGTAAAACCCGCACCTGCGGCCTTTGCAGAGCGTCCTCCAGCGTGGCGGCATGGACGCTGGCCACAAACTCCACCCCGCTGAAAAAGCCCTGTTCCAGTGCGGTGACCTCGGTCAGGTCCCCCAGCTCGTCCAGCAGGATCACCTGCGGAGCCAACGTCCGCAGCGCCATCTGGACCGCACGGCCTTTGGGCAGGCCGCTGATGCAGTCAAGGGCATCACCATTCTGCCGCTCCGGCGGAAAAAGTTCCCCTCGCTCGTCGATCACAGCCACGGCCCGTTTCTGTGCAGCCAGTTCCCGGGCGATCTGCCGCAGAAGGGTGGTCTTGCCGCTGTCCGGTTCTCCCACCAGCAGTGCCCCGATGAAATGTCCCTGCAAAAGGGTGCACAGCTCCGCCGGAAGTTCCGTACAAATTGGACGCGCAATGCGGAAATTCAGCGACAAAAGACGCTGCAGCACAACATCCTCCGGGCCGCGCAATACGAACCGACCGCCCACCCCCACACGGCAGCCGGATGCCGTGGTCAGGTAGCCCTGCGCCAGTTCGGCCTGATGGGTATGTACTGAACCGCCGCAGAGCACATAAAGGATCTCGTCCATCTGCAGGGCATCCAGCGTCCTGCCGCGCAGGGTCTGCGGGCATTCCGGCAGCTCGTCCAACGTTGTCTGCTGCCCGGCAATGGACAGGCAAATTCCACAGCCTGTCCGCAGCCGCAGTTCGTGCACTTTTTCGGCGGTATTCTGCGGCAGCCGGGCCAGCGGCTGCGCCAGCCATGCAGGCAACAGACGGATCGCGCGGTAATACTCGTCCACAATGGGCACTTCCTTTCAACGAAACTTGTGTTACCAGTGTATGCAGCCCCTGCCCGCTTAGAACCGCACACAAACAAAAAAGCCCCTGCGGCCCGAAACGCCGCAGAGGCTATGCAAAATTGTAATTATTCTTCTTTGAGCAGCTCAAGGAATTCGGCTTCGGTCAGCACCGGAACGCCCAACGCCTGCGCTTTGGTCAGCTTAGAACCGGCTGCTGTACCGGCGACCACATAGGAAGTCTTTTTGGAGACCGATCCGCTGGCCTTGCCGCCGTTTTTGACGATGAGGGCTTCTGCCTCGTTGCGGGAGAGTGTTTCCAGCGTACCAGTAACCACCAGCGTTTTACCGGCCAGCTTGTCGCCCTTGGGCTCGCCCTTCCACTGCATGTTGACCCCGGCATCTGCCAGACGGTGCACAAGGTCTGTGGTGCCTTCCTTCGCAAAGAATTCCACTACGCTCTGGGCCATCACACCGCCAAAGCCGTCGATCTCGCTGATGGCAGCGGCATCTGCTTCCCGGATAGCCTGCAACGAACCGAAATGTTCTGCCAGCAATGCCGCCGCCTTGTCGCCGATGTTGCGAATGCCAAAGCCAAACAGCAGCTTGTCCAGATTGTTCTCTTTTGAGCGCTGGATAGCGTTCAGCAGATTGTCCGCGCTTTTCTCCTTGAATTTGTCCAGCGTCAGCAGCTGTTCACGGGTGAGGGTGTAGATATCCGCCGCCGAGTGCACCACGCCTTTTTCCACCAGCTGTGTTGCCACAGCCGTGCCCAGGCCGTCGATGTCCATGGCATCCCGGGACGCAAAATGAATGATGTTGCGCAAAGCCTGTGCCGGACACTCCGGGTTCACGCAGCGCAGCGCCGCCTCGTCCTCCAGATGCACCACCGGTGCGCCGCAGGACGGACAAACCGTCGGCATCTCGTAGGGCTGAGCGTCCTCGGCGTGGCGGGTGACCCCGATCACTTCCGGGATGATATCGCCGGCCTTGCGCACCTGAATAGTGTCACCGATGCACAGACCAAATTGCCGGATAAAGTCCTCATTATGGAGGGTGGCGCGCGCCACGGTCGTGCCGGCCAGAAAGACCGGATCAAAGCAGGCCGTGGGGGTCAGGACACCGGTGCGGCCCACGGCCACCTCGATGCTGCGCAGGGTGGTTTCCTTGACCTCCGGCGGGTACTTGAAGGCGATGGCCCAGCGCGGGAATTTGTTGGTGGAGCCCATCTGTTCCCGCTGGGCAAAATCGTTTACCTTGATGACCGCACCGTCCATATCAAAATCCAGCTTGGAACGGTTCTGCCCGATCTGCTCGATCTCTGCAATGGCCTGCTCAATGTCGTGTACCACATGGTAGCGCGGCGAGACCGGCAGACCAAGGCTCTTGAGGTAGTCCAGACTGTCCGAATGGCGGGTCAGTTCCTTACCGCGGATCTGCTGGACGTTGAACACAAAAATGGACAGGCCGCGGCTTCCGGTGATCTTGGCATCCTTTTGCCGCAGGGAACCTGCCGCCGCATTGCGCGGGTTCTTGAAGGGAGCGGCCCCCTGCAGTTCCTGCTCCGCGCACAGCTTCTGGAAAGCCTCATGCGGCATATAGACTTCGCCGCGCACCTCCAGAAACTCCGGCGCATTTTTCAGCGTCTTGGGGATGCGTTTGATGGCCCGGACATTCTGGGTCACATCCTCGCCTACCACGCCGTCGCCGCGGGTGGACGCCCGGACGAGTTCTCCGTTCTCATACTCCAGACTGCAGGAAAGGCCGTCGATCTTGATCTCGACCACATATTCCGGTTCGATGCCTGCATCCCGTACGCGGCGGTCAAAGTCGCGCAGCTCATCATACGAAAATGCATCCAACAAACTTTCCATCTTGACCGCATGGGTCACCTTGGTAAAGCGCCCGCTGGGAGTCCCGCCCACTTTCTGGGTCGGCGAAGTCGGCGTGATCAGCTGCGGGAACTGCGCTTCCAACGCTTTCAGTTCCCGGGTCAATGCATCGTATTCAAAATCTTCCAGCTCCGGGGCATCCTGGTCATAATAGAGCCGGTTGTTCTTTTCAATGACAGCGCGCAGCTCCTCCACACGCTTCTGGGCCTGTTCCAGTTCCAAACAAATCACTCTCCTGCCGGGTGACCTGTGTCGGGAGACTGCTCCCACAGGACACCGTTTTTGTACGGTTCTAGTATACCACACCAAGCGGCACTCTGCAAAGCAAAGGGAAAAATACAAATCGTATTTTTCATGCATGAAATCGGTATCATATCGCATCTGCGAGTTGATTTTAAATCAATTCTAAAAGATACTCTCTGTTTATGTCATTAAAATTTTATCGACTTGACGTTAATATCCAGATTGATTCTTGTCGCATTCAAAGAAATTCCAATGCAGACACTACGGTCCTCCCGGCAAAGCCAAAAGAAAAAGAGCCTGCACTTTCCGTGTGCAAGCTCTTCTCTCTATGCCGGTCCGGCTGTTCTGCGCTCGGCTTTTTCCTTTAGCCGATCAGGGTCTGATAGCGCCGTTCCAGCACCTCAAACTGTGCATCGTCCACAGGCACAGTCACGAGAAGCTCCATTTTTCCCTTCTCGTTTTTCGCGCTGTGAACAGGAATCGAACTGCGGATGCCTTCTGCATACAGCATCCGCAGGCACATCCCGAGTTGATGATCCGATTTTGCCAGCAGTTCATGAGCCATTCTGCTCACCTCCTTCATAATGGAAAACGAATTTTTCGCGTCCAGATCACGGACATTGTCTAGTTCCTAGACTATCAGATGCCAATGGTCTTTGCAACCATCGAAACGACGTGTGCAACACCATTATAACCCAACAAAAAAGGAGCCGTCCTCTCAGCCTAGCCAAGAGAACAGCTCCAGAAATGCAATGCAGGAAATCAGATAGAAATGGTGTTGCACACGTCGATCAAAACCGGGTCGAGGGTCTTGGTCATTTCGAGTGCTTCATCCACCGGGTAGTCCACCAGCTTCTCGCCCTTCATGCCGACGATGCGGTTGTACTTGCCCTGCTCCAGCAGGCACACAGCCTGGTAGCCCATGGCGGATGCGTTCACGCGGTCACGCAGCGTGGGAGAGCCGCCGCGCTGGACATGGCCCAGAATGGTGGCACGGGAGTCGATGCCGGTGCGGGCCTGGATCTCGTTTGCGATCTCCTGTGCGTGGCCCACGCCCTCGGCAACGATGATGATGAAGTGACGCTTGCCGGTCTTCTGAGTCTCAGCAATCTTGTCCAGAATGTCGTGCTGCATGTCGAATTCCTTCTCCGGCAGCAGGACAGCCATAGCACCGGAGGCGATGGCAACGTTCAGGGCAATGTAACCAGCGTTGCGGCCCATGACCTCGACCACACTGCAGCGGTCGTGGCTCTGGGTGGTGTCGCGCAGCTTGTCGATCATTTCCAGAGCGGTGTTCATGGCTGTATCATAGCCGATGGTGTACTCGGTGCAGGCAATGTCGTTGTCGATGGTGCCGGGCAGGCCGATCATCGGGATGCCGCGGTGTGCCAGCTCGCGTGCGCCGCGGTAAGAACCATCGCCGCCAATGACGACCAGTGCGTCAATGCCCAGCTCACGACACTTGGCAGCACCGCGATCCTGGCCTTCCTTGGTCTTGAACTCCAGGCAGCGGGCAGTGTACAGAATGGTACCGCCGGCCGAAATGATGTTCGAGACGCTGCGCAGGTTCATTTCAAAGCATTCGCCGTTCAGCAGGCCGTTGTAACCACGCTGAATGCCGATCATGCGGTAACCTTTGTGCAAGCCGGTACGGACCACAGCGCGCACGGCAGCATTCATGCCAGGAGCATCGCCGCCGCTTGTGAGCACGCCAATCGTTTTGATTTGCTTTTCCATACGAGAGATTCCCTCCAATTTGTTTCTTCATTCACCCATGAGCCAGCGCCCTTCTTCATTACGCCGCTCAGTGTTTGCATCGTAAAGAATTGTTAAGACTTGCCTTTCAACATTATAACACATTCTCAGCCATTTGAAAATATTTTGGACCCATTTTGAGCCCTTCCGACCTATCGAGATTCGTGCACAGAAATGTCATTTTGTTGCAATGTTCTCTGCGCCCACCAGTCTTTCCAGTTCTTCAAAGAAGAGCGGATGCCCGGAAGTGTACAGATGCCGGGGGGCCGCCAGCTTTTGTTTTGTGTCTTCCAGATACAGGATCACCGGCATATTGCCGTCAAAGATGCCCAGCAGATTGATCACCTTGGCATACTGCGGGCAGTTGCGGGACGGCAGACGGATATACAGCCGCTTTGCCGCCGCCTTGACCGGGTCCGGGCGGCCGTTCTGCGGGCGGGTAGGGTCGTAGCTGTCAATGGGCACGATGCTGTCTGCCAGCAGCTTGGAGGCTTCGTCCTCCCGCACCGACAGGCGTCCGTCGATGACCACGACCGCATTTTCGCGGATAGCATCGCGGAAGGTGTCCAGCACCTTGGGGAACACGATCACTTCCATGGTGCCAGTCAGATCTTCCACGCTGGTAAAGGCCATCATACTGTTGGACTTGGTGGTCATCATGCGGTTCTTGACCACCGCACAGACCACACGCACCCGCTCGCCGTCCGTCACATGGGCGTCCTCGCCGGTGAGGTCTTTGATGGTGTGGGAACCGATGCGGGCCGATTTTTCCCGGTAGGCATCCAGCGGATGACCAGACAGATACAGGCCGCTGACCTCTTTTTCCTGCTGGAGCAATTCGGCATGGCTGTACTCCGGCAGCTGACGGATCTCGTAGCGGTCCTCCTGTGCGGCATCCTGCTCTCCTCCGCTCATCACCGAAAACAGGTCCAGCTGGCCGTCCAGATTGCGGCGGGTGTCGGTCTCGATGCTCTTCAGGATGCCCTCCACGGCTTCCACATGGCTGTGACGGTTGTTGCCCAACCGGTCAAAGGCACCGGCCTTGATCAGGCACTCCACCGCCCGGCGGTTCAATTCGTTGCCGTGCATCCGCTTGCAGAAGTCATACAGGCTGGTATAGGGCTTGTTCCGACGCTCCCGCACCACATTCTCGATCAGGTTACGGCCCACGTTCTTGACCGCGTTCAGGCCGAAGCGGATCTGGCCGTTCTCGTCCGCCGTAAAGCCGCCGCCCGAAACATTCACATCCGGCGGCAGCACCTTGATGCCAAGGCGGGCACACTCGCCGGAATATTCGATGACCTTGTCCGTGTTGTCCAGCACACTGGTCAGCAGAGCGGCCATGAATTCGCTGGGGTAATGGCACTTGAGGTAAGCGGTCTGGAATGCCACATAGGCGTAGCAGGCCGCATGGCTCTTGTTGAATGCGTAAGAAGCAAAACTGGACATCTCATCGTAGATCTCGTTGGCGACCTTTTCCGAAATGCCGTTGGCCACACAGCCGGGGCACTCGTGGCCCGGCTCGGTGCAGCCGTGCACGAAGTGCTCCCGCTCAGCCTCCATCACAGCGTGCTTCTTTTTGCTCATGGCACGGCGGACGTTGTCGGCCTGCCCGAAGGAGAAGCCCGCCAGCTCCCGGAAGATCTGCATGACCTGTTCCTGATAGACGATGCAGCCGTTGGTCACATCCAGGATATGGGCGAGCTGCGGGGTCTTGTAGCTGATCTTGTCCGGCTCGTGGCGGTTGCGCAGATAGGTTGGGATGGAGTCCATGGGGCCGGGACGGTACAGGCTGATCAGAGCGATGACATCTTCCAGGTTCTGCGGCTGCAGGCCTACAAGCACCTGCTTCATGCCGGAAGATTCCAGCTGGAACACACCCTCAGTATCGCCCTGTCCCAGCATTTTATAGGTCTCCGGGTCGTCGTAATCCAGCTTCTGGATGGAGAACTCCGGGTGATGCTTCTGCACCGCCGTTTCCGCATCGCGGATAACGGTCAGGGTGCGCAGACCCAGAAAGTCCATCTTCAGCAGGCCCAGTTCCTCGATCTCGGTCATGTTGAACTGGGTCACCGGCAGGCCGTCGTTGGTGGCCAGCGGCAGATAGTAGTCGGTAGGTTCCGGCGTGATGACCACACCCGCCGCATGGGTGGACGCATGCCGCGGCATGCCCTCCACCTTCAGGGCGGTGTCGATGAGCTCGGTGACCTGCGGGTCGGTGTCATAGAGCTTTTTCAGCTCGGTGGAAACTTCCAGTGCCCGTTTCAGGGTCATCTTGAGCTCCATGGGCACCAGTTTTGCCACCACATCCACCTGCTGATACGGGATACCCATCACACGGCCCACATCGCGGATGGCGTTGCGGGCGGCCATGGTACCGAAGGTGACAATCTGCGCCACATGATCGGCCCCGTATTTCCGATTGACGTAATCAATGACCTCCTGCCGACGCTCGTAGCAGAAGTCCACGTCAAAATCGGGCATGCTGACGCGCTCCGGGTTCAGGAAGCGCTCGAAGATCAAATTGTACCGGATGGGGTCGATATCCGTGATGCCTACGCTGTAGGCCGCAATGCTGCCTGCACCGGAACCACGGCCCGGGCCCACCGGGATGCCCTGACTTTTGGCGTAATTGATGTAGTCCCAGACGATAAGGTAGTAGTTGGTGTAGCCCATGGTTTTGACCACGCCGATCTCATAGCTCAGGCGGTCCTTGTTGGCCTGCGGGACATTGGGCCCATAGCGGCGTTCAAGGCCCTCCCAGCAGAGCTTTTCAAAGAATGCCTGATTATCCATGCCGTCCGGGGCTTTATAATAAGGAATCTTGGTGTGGCCAAACTCAAAGTCAAAGTTGCACTGTTCTGCAATTTTCGCCGTGTTTTCGCAGGCTTCCGGCACCATGGAGAACAGGTCATACATTTCATCTGTAGTCTTGACGTAAAATTCGTCGGTCTGGAACTCCATGCGGTCGGCATCCTGAATGGTCTTGCCGGTCTGGATGCACAGCAGGATGGCCTGCATCTTGGCATCTTCCTTGCGCAGATAGTGGGAGTCATTGGTGGCCGCCATGGGGATGCCGGTTTCCCGCGCCAGCTTGATGAGCTGCGGCAGAACGATGTTGTCCTCTTCCAGCCCATGGTCCTGCAATTCGATGTAATAATTGCCTTCTCCGAACAAATCCCGATACCACAAGGCCGTGGCCTTGGCCCGCTCGTAGTCCCCGGCCAGAATGGCCTGCGGCACCTCACCGGCCAGACAGGCCGACAGGCAGATAAGGCCCTCGTGATACTGTTCCAACAGCTGCTTGTCCACGCGGGGCTTGGAATAAAAGCCCTCCACGAACGCTGCCGAGACCATCTTGATCAGGTTTTTGTAGCCGGTCTCATTCTTGCACAGCAGGATCAGGTGGTTGTTGCCGTCGATCTTGTTCACCTTGTCAAAACGGGTGCGGGTAGCCACATAGACTTCACAGCCGATGATGGGCTTGATGCCCGCCTTTTTGGCTGCCTTATAGAACTGCACACAGCCGTACATGACGCCGTGGTCGGTGCAGGCAATGGCGGTCTGGCCGCATTCCTTGACGCGGTCCATCAGCTGGTCGATGCGGCAGGCACCGTCCAGCAGACTGTATTCCGTATGGATGTGCAGGTGGACAAAGTCTCTGCCCAAGTGGTTGTTTTCGCTGATTTCGCTCAAGGCTCTGCCTCCTGTCCTTTTTCCACGCGCTGCCGCAGGGCGTCTGCCAACGCTTCCAGTTTTTTCATCCGGTGCGAAAGGCCGGATTTGCTCACCGCCGGGTCAAAACAGCCACACAACGCGGTAAGCGATAAGTCGGGGTATTGCAGCCGTACTGCTGCCGCCTGCTGCAGCACCTCCGGCAGTGTTTCCAATGCATCGTTTTCCTGCAGATACCGGATGGCCCTGAGGGTCTGGGCGTTGGCCCGGGCCGTTTTGCCAAGGTTGGCCGTGTCGCAGTTGGTCTGTCGGTTGGTCTGGTTGCGCACCTGCTTGAAGGCTTTCTGTGCATGGATCTCCTCTGCCGCACCGGCCGCCCCCATAAAGCGGAGCAGTCGTTCCAGATTGGCGCTGTTCTTGACGTAGACCAGGTTCACGCCGTTGCGGCGGGTGCGGTGCGGGGCAAATTCATGCTCAGCCAGCAGGGCTTCAAAATCCCGGGCCAGATTGGTGCGCGCGGTCAGGAACTCCAGATTGTACTCCTTCTGCGGGTCTGTGACGGTGCCACTGCACAAAAAAGCTGCGCCAATGTATGCACTGACGCAGGTCTGACAGCGGATCAGGGCGGGGTCGATCTGCAGGCTCGTCTCGCTGCCGGTGGTGCCGAACAGTTCATGCATCCGCGCCACCTGTTCCGGCTCCCGGATGTTGAACTCATACAGTACGCCGCTGGGGCGCTGCTTTTCCAGAACGTCCCCCTGCACACCGCAGCGGGCAAAAAGTTCCCGGGCCAGCTGCACTGTGTGGGGCTGCTCGGTCTGGAGCACCAGCCCCCCTTTATCAAAGTATTTGGCAAAGCAGGCAAAGCCATACGCTGCCGCACGCACGCAGCAGTCCTTCTGCAGGCTGCGTTGTGCGATCTCCTCCCGTGCACGGGATGCAAAGCTCATAGTGGTTCCTCAATTCTGGTCAGCGCATGGCATCGCGGTGCTGGACACCCGGCTCGTAGCCGAGGGATGTGCAGTACTCCGCGATCTTGCGCGCAAAAGTAATGGAGCGGTGCTTGCCACCGGTGCAGCCCACAGCAATGGTCAGCTGGCTCTTGCCTTCCCTGACATAGAGCGGCAGCGCCACCTGCAAAAACAACTCGTACCGTTCCAGCAGCTGCTTTGCCTCCGGGTGACTCATGACAAAATCCACCACTTCCTGATCCAGGCCGGTCTTGTGTTTGAGCCCCGGCACATAGAAGGGGTTGGGCAGGCAGCGCACGTCCAGCACCAGATCCGCCTCCGGCGGCAGGCCGAACTTGAACCCGAAGGACATGATGGTGAGCCGCATGGCACTCTTTGCCCCGCCGTTCTTCAGGAACAGGTCGCAGATGCGCTCCTTGTTCTGGGCGGTGGAGAGCAGGGCCGTGTTGATGGTATAGTCGGCCCGCACCCGCAGCGGCTCCAGGATCTGACGTTCCTTCAGAAATGCCTCGCGGGTGGAAAGCCCCTCGGAAATGCTGATGGGATGGCGGCGGCGGGTCTCGCTGTAGCGGCGCATGAGCACGTCATCCGGCGCATCCAGAAACAGGATCTTATAGGGTTTTTTCTGCGCATCCAGTTCCTGCAATGCCTGTTCGATCTCTTCCCGCGTACGGCAGCCACGCACATCCATACACAGCGCCACCCGTTCCAGCTGGTTATCGCCCGCCTTGGAAAAGGCCGTGATGCTGGGCAGAAGTGCCGCCGGGATGTTGTCAATGCAGAAATAACCGATATCTTCCAGCGCATTCATAGCAACCGACTTTCCTGCACCGGAAAGTCCGCTGACGATCAACAGTTCCATGGATCCGATCCCGCTCCTTTTTGAATCTATCTTATTTCACGACCCGGATCTCTTTTTCCAGATCGTAGCCGGTCTTTTCCTTTACAATGGCGCGCACCTCGTCACACAGTGCCAGCACATCGGCACAGGTGGCACCGCCCAGGTTCACTACAAAACCGCAGTGCTTGTCGCTTACGGCGGCACCGCCATGGCGGTAACCCCGCAGGCCGCACTGGTCGATGAGGGCCGCCGCAAAAGCGCCCGCCGGGCGCTTAAAGGTGCTGCCGGCGCTGGGCTTGTCCAGCGGCTGTTTGTCGATGCGCTTCTGCATCAGCTCGTTCATCCGGGCCTTGATGGCATCCGGGTCGCCTTTTTCCAGGTGGAACACTGCGCCAAGGATGCAGGCATCATTCTCTTCAAACGCGCTGTGCCGGTAGGAAAAATCCAGCTCGGACGCTTCACTGTCCACCCAGCGGCCGTCGGCGGTGAGATAGCTGACGGCTTCCAGCACATCCTTCATTTCGCCGCCGTAAGCACCGGCGTTCATGTAGACGGCACCGCCCACCGTGCCGGGGATGCCATAGGCAAATTCCAGCCCGGTGTAGCCGTGCTGGAGGGCAAATTTGCACAGCTCGGAAAGTTTCAGACCTGCCGGTGCCGAAATATAATCGCCGTCGGCATTTTGATAAATCGACAGTCCCATTCCCGCTGCTTCGGCAGAAACATCAATGACTGCTCCTCGAAAGCCCTCATCCGCAAACAGGATGTTGCTGCCATTGCCCAGCAGGTAATAGCGGATCTCCGCCTGTTTGCAGAACTGAACGGTCTGACAAAGCTGATCTTCATCCCGCGGCATCACAAACAGGTCGGCCGGGCCGCCAATGCGGAAAGTGCAGTGTGCCGAGAGCGGCTCGTTTTCTTTATAAAGGATTCCAGCCGCCTGCAGCTGCTGCTTGAGTTGTTCCATGGTGCGTGCTCCTTTAGTCCAGTTTATCGTCCAGACCCAGACGGATCAGCAGCTCCTTGGCCGCATTGTAACCCATCTTTTTCTGGCGGTTGTTGATGGCCGCGGTTTCCAGCACCACAGCAAGGTTGCGTCCGGGCGAGACCGGAATGCTGGTGCTGGGAATGCTGACGCCCAGAATGTCGTAATATTCGTTTTCCAGACCCGTACGCTGGTAATTCTTGGTAGGGTCCCAGGCTTCCAGCTGGACCACCAGGTCCAGGCTCTCGCTCAGCTTGACCGCACCCACACCGAACACCCGGGCCACATTGACGATGCCAATGCCGCGCAGCTCAATGAAGTGGCGGATATTCTCCGGAGCGGTGCCCATGATCTGCCGGTTGGACACCTTGCGCAGCTCTACCGCATCGTCGG
>ENA-UOJE01001765-UOJE01001765.1-human-gut-metagenome-genome-assembly--contig:-C23-NODE-1765-length-18296-cov-5.516529_pt1 | contig 18296 bp, 20 predicted proteins | sample MGYA00242341_ERZ723888 | MGnify/ENA metagenome assembly ERZ723888 | reverse complement strand
GCTAGAGCGATACGTTCGCATCGTATAGGTCATGTGTTCGACTCCCACCAGCTCCACCATTTTTCACGCTCAAAACCGTTCACTTTCAGCAACTTACTGAAATGAACGGTTTTTTCGTGTCTAGGTCTGTCAACGTCTTTCCGCGCCTGTCTTTTTCAAAATAGGATACCAATAGGATACCACTATTTGAGCTCAAAACCCTGAAACTGGTATCCTATTTTTCGAGTAACGATATTTTCTCCGGTTTTTCCGGTCTTTATTCACAATCCCCCCGATTGCCCGCACTGGAAGTCATGGAAAAATTTTTCCCGAAGAGTCGAAAAACTCAAAACTGGTATCCTATTGGTGTCCTATCATTGCCAATGGAGTATTTTGAGCTCAAAATCTATATTTTTCTAAAAATTGCCAAAACTTATCTATTTTGAATTAAAAGAAAATAAAACCAGATAAATTCAGATAAAACCAATTATTTTCAATTATTTATATGATTTATCTTTTGGCAAAATAGAGCGATTATTTCAGTTAAATACATCAAACGAAAAATCTTGCGCTATAGTGCGCGGACGAAATGCGTGAGAGCGATAATTTGAGCTCAGAATTTTTGTTCAAATCATAATCCATTGCAGAATGAACAGTTCTTGCGTTTCCAATGCGGGGGCGTAATCCCTGCGAGCTTGCATCAATGTGAGTTCCTTTTTCTGGGCAAGCGCTTCTTTTTCATTCCGGTATTGCTGCCAATGGCGGTCGAATTCCAACGAATCCGACTTCAGGCTGGTCAATCGTTGTCGAAACTGGGTGAGTTTTTCGGCTTCCCATTGGGATAGGCGTTCTTCGAAGCTGGCGATGTGCTGTTTGAATGCTTCCTGCAAGCGTGTTTGCTCATTGGCGATTTGCCGAACCGTGAGCTGTTCCAATGCTTTTCGCGGTCGGTGGGGACTGCCGGGGATGATTTGGCCGTGCTCCAGCAGTTGAAGACACTGTTCCTCGCTCAATGCTTCGTTGGTGTCGGAATAACCCACGTGAATAAGTTTTTCGTATTCGTAATGACATCGGCATTTCAACAGGCTCACTTGGAGGAATCCTCCGGTTCTCGGTACGATTCCGGCAGGGACTTCCAATACCGCCCGCTTCTTGGGGAGGGTTCGGCATTCATCCAATGCCGCTTGCACGATTGGGCTTTGCTGGTCCAATGTCTTATACCCGCGCCGTTTCGATTTGGGGAGAACGGAGTATTTGCCCGGCTCCAATTTGATTCGACCATGCCTCAATTCTTCGGGAATGTGAAAGGTCATGGTTCTGTCGCTGAAAGTACCCCATTTCCGGTAGGCGTATTTGCAGAGCTCCCAGAGCTTGCGACGGTTCTCCTCGATTTCATCGATTTCACGGTGAAACAGGTTGGTCTGCTTCAGGGAATCGTCCAATTGCACGGGCGCGGATTCCATTCGGTCGAATGCCTGATTGATTTCGTCGGCGGTCCGGCACCGGAGGAAGATGCCTCCGATTCGCCGCTCGAACTTTTTGCCGTCTCCGGTTTCCCCCAAGGTGGAATCGCTACTGCCCAATACCCGATTGAAGATTTCCAGCTTGTGAGTGAGCAGTTCCAATAAGCGCTGTTCCGCATGATTATCGGCATTGAGGAAATTCACGACCGCCACGTCGTTCTTCTGCCCGTAACGATGGCAACGACCGATTCTCTGCTCAATGCGCTGGGGATTCCACGGCAGGTCGTAATTGATGACCAATGAGCAGAATTGCAGATTGAGCCCTTCGGAAACGGCATCGGTGGCAATCAGAATATCGGCTTTGCGCTGGAAGTGCTCCAATATCGCGGTCTTGCGGTCGAGATTGGGATTGGATTTCGCTTTCGGCCTTTTCTCTTTCCATGCATGGTAAATCGCATCCGCTTGGGGATTGAGATTGTCGCCGTTAATCATGACGACCCGTCCCTTGAATTCGGGAATGGCCTGTAGCTCATCGAAGATATGCCGCTGGGATTGCAGAAACTCGGTGAAAATAACGGCCTTTTTCCTGCCACCGGCTTTCTGGACTTGCCGCAACCCTTCGCGAAGGGCATAATGCAATGCCTTGGATTTCCCCGTGCTGGCGGTCTGGTTTGCCAATCGGCGCAGTTCGTGAAGCTCTTTGATTTCGAGCTGAAGTTCCCCCAACTCCTTGAGCGTGGGTTTGAGGCGTCTCGGCTTGAGGAGAACCTTCTCCATCTCATGCAGTTCATCGGAGCTGGCGGCAAGGTCGGGCGTCAATGCGGATTGAGTGCAAATCTCCTGCAACCGTTGGGCCAGCCGCTCCAAGGTCGCAGTGAGATTCGACGGACAGGAAGCCAATAACCTCCGCAGGGTCATCTTCACCAACTGGCGATTCCCGGTATTGAGGCAGTGAAGATTGTCCCTCAGGAGAAATTCCTCCACCCGGAGGTATAATCGCTTCTCGGCGGCATTCAAGGCGAACTTGTGCGTCACGGCAATGCGGTTGACGAAACGGACTTCCAAATCCTTGCGCAGGTTGCGAATCAGAATCGGCTCCCACGGCTTGGAGTCGTCCTTCCTGGGACGAATGGGGAAATACTCGTTTATCAGCTCCGTCAATGCATACAAGTCTCTGGTCGAGTTCTGAATCGGAGTAGCAGTCGCCAGCACCTTGGGAACGTCGCGCAGGGCATTGCGGAGCGCGGTAGCCATTCGCCCCTGACGGTTGCGCAGATTGTGGGCTTCATCGATGCAACAGAGGTCCCACGGCAATCCGGCAAGGTATTTGTGCTTGTTTCTTGTGAAGTGGGAGGTGCTGAGCAGAATCTTATCGCTGTTTTATTGCTTCGGGGGATTTTTCCTCCGCAGGTATTGGCTGTTCACCACGGTGACGGGAAGCCGGAATTTCTTCGTCAACTCATCAATCCATTGCGCAATCAGACTGGCAGGGAGGATAATCAGGATTTTGCGTTTGCCCTGTTGCCAATGCCGGTGGATGATGATGCCCGCCTCTATCGTTTTTCCGAGTCCGACTTCGTCGGCGAGAATCACCCCATTGTGTTCCCGCAGGGCTTTCAGAGCACGACTGACGACGGTTGTCTGGTGGGGAAGCAGGTCGATTCGGATGTCGCTCAGCGTGAGCGCAAGATTGCTTGCGCCGCCGTCTTCGTCGCGGAGCGTCAATTGATGGGCCCAATATTTCAAAAAAAGTTGATGCATCTGTCTTTCCTGCTTGAATTTAAGGCTTAACAATAGTACATTCCCATCAGGATGTCAAACCGGAGGAATCGTCAATCATGGGAAAACCGCAAATAAAGTTGGAGCGCCACCCAATTGCGAAGCTATTCCCCGCTCCCGATTCCGAGGCATTGGATACCCTGAAAAAGCGTATCTTCCAAGCCAAAAATCTGAAATCTCCGGTCGTCCTCTTCGAAAGCAAAGTCATTGAACACTGGCCCGAATATTGCGCTTGTATTGAATTCAATTTGCCGTTCACCACCACGGAATACGTCGGAACAGCCGAAGAGTTGGTCGAACATCTGCTGCAAACCCATTCGGTTCAATTGGGAAAGGCGCATCGGGCGTTGATTGGGGCGTACCTGAAGAAGCTCTACCGGGAGAAGTCCAAGGCGAATCAATCGGCGGGCGGCTCCGGGCAGACCTTCATTCCGAAATATCACGCCAGAGATGCCGCCGCCGAAAAGATGAAAATCTCTTCCCGCCTGATTGCCGAAGCGGAACACATCCTTGATGCCGGAAACGAAAAGCTGATTGAACTGACGCTCAACGGAACGCTCAGCATCTCCAAGGCCGCGAAAATGGCGAAAACACGGTCGTATGCACTGGATACCCAACTGGAATTGATGGACGCAACGATTCCGCAACTCCTCCCCCTGCTGAACATCGATAAACTGCAACTTGAAGACGACCTTCGAGCCCAATACGAGGAGAAGGTCCGCTATATCAAGCGCGTTTATAAAGACAAACGGCAGGTCCTGAATCAGGATATGCGCCGCAGGTTATCATTGGCCGACACACCCGATGAGGGAACCCAGCTCAAAGAGGAGCTGGCAATCAAACGCCGTCAACTGACCGAACTCCAGAACATCAAGCTCGAAAAAGAACGATTGGCCTACGAAAAGAAACGTGCTTCCGTCCTGAAAACCAATGCAAAAATCCTCCGCATGTTCCGCAAAGCAACCCAAGTCGAAGCCGTCAGCCAATCCTTGGGAGAGGAAGCCCAATACCTCGTATACATGCGCTGGGATTATGAACTTGGCAAGCTGACCCTACAAGCCGCATGGGATAAAATCCAGCGATTCGATGAAAAGGCAAAAATCTACACTCTAAAATCCAGCAGACAGGTCTTGGCCGAAACTGAGGTCATCACCATTACCCATACCGCCGAAATCGCCAAAGCCACAACCAATGCAATTAACCGGAAAAAGTTCTGCTCCGGCCAGAAAGTATTAAGACCGGACTCCTATATCCCGCGCGTGTTTGACCGAGTGGGAGCGAAGTTTATGGAGAGTATCCCCAAAGACATAGAGTAATTAAAAACCATTGACAATAAGAGGAATACACTTATGGCTATTTCACAATCAGAATTACTTCAGAAATCACATCGTTATGAAGCCCTTGTTAAAGAAAACTTTTCGCGAACCTACATTAAAACCGCATTCCTTTGTCATAGTCATAAAGATGATGAATTAGCTAAAGGCTTGCAAGTTGCCTTAAAGGATGAAGGTATTCAACTATATATTGATTGGCAAGACCAAAGTATGCCAGAAACGCCCAATGCAGAGACGGCAAATAAAATAAAAGATAAAATTCACAAGTGCGATGTATTTCTATATCTGGCAACACAAAATGCAAACGCTTCAAGATGGTGCCCTTGGGAAATTGGTAATGCCGACTCCAGCAACAAGAAGATTTTCATCATACCCACGGCAGATGGAAGTTACACGTATGGAAATGAATATTTACAACTCTATCCTCACTTTGATATAGTGTATAGCGAGAACAGACAACGACGGGGATTTGCGGTTTTCTCATCAAATCAAGGTGGAAAGTGGCTGAAAGAATCTTTGTTTAATATCTAGTGTCCAGTCAAATTTGAAAAGATGGATATAGGCGATGCAATTTTACTCGTGCATCCGCTGTTGAAAACTGCCAATTGATGGTTTTTGTTTTCTCATTTCGTTCCTTCTCCCATGCATTCACCATGTTTTTCATTTCTTCTATGGATGCGATTCGCTTTTTCAGGCATTGAGCCGATACTACATTGAGTTCAATTTCTGCCATATTGAGCCACGAACCATGCTTTGGGGTGTAAACGAGCTCGAATTTATCCATCAAAGCCTTGGCTTTTTCTGGCGGAAATGTTTCGTACCATGATGCCGGCTTATGTATGTTGAGGTTATCTTCAATCAAAATAATCTTTTCGGCGTTCGGGTATGCCGAGGCTATTTTCTCAGTAAACATCGCCCAATCCTTTGCTGTCTTTGTTTGCGTTACATCCGCCATTCTCCATCCTCGCAACGGTTCGCTTGCCAACAAGACATTGCATGTTCCCATGCGGCGATACTCATAGTCTACCCGTTGGGACCGCCCCGGACGCATGGGTTGTATTTCCCGTACCTCTTCAAGCAACTGACGAGGCATTTCGTCGTAACAAACGACCGGAAATTTTTCATCATAAGGTCGCTTATAAATATCAAGAACACGTTCCATATCTGCGACAAACGCCGCACTTTTCTGCGGCGGAATTACCCATTGCTCCTTTTGCCAGGGCTTGAGTTCGTTTTTTTTAGAACCTGCCGCACTGTTTCATGCGATACGGATTCAACATATTCCAGTTCCACCATTTTATCAGCCAGCAAGCGCAAACTCCACTGTGAATGCCCCTCTGGCGGTTCCCCGCAACTCAAGGCTATCAAATGCGCTTCAAAATCACCGTCTGTTTGCTTGGAACGTCCTCCGCCATGCGGCAGATTGAACACGCCGGACATTCCGTTTTCAAAGAAGCGCTTACGAACTCGATGCACACGCAATTTGCCGACTTTCAAGAACCCGCCGATAATCTCATCGGATTGCTTTTTCCCCTCGGATTCATCACAATTAAGCAGTATCAACGCATCCAATACCTGTCGGGCATTGCGCTTTCCGCTCGACACCATCTGGTTCAGTTCCCGCTTCTCATCGTCCGTTAAACAAAAACGATATTTTGCATCTGCCATATCCAACCTCCATTAACGAATCCATTGGAGATTAAGATAACATAAGTTTTTATCTTTTCAAATTTGACTGGACACTAGTGTTAGGGACAAAAATGATTCAAAAGAATACTTTCATAAATAATTTTGTAAATGAGATAAAAGCCGAAAATGCTGCTATATTTGTAGGGGCGGGGTTATCAATTCCGGCAGGGATTGTTGATTGGAGAAATTTAGTTCGTCCTTTGGCTGAAGAATTAAAGTTAGATGTTAATCGGGAGCATGATTTAATTGCTATTGCTCAGTATCATTGTAATCAGAATGGTTGCAACAGAGGACATATCAATCAGAGAATCATTGATGAAATGAGCAACAAAGGTAACATAACCATAAATCATCAAATTCTTGCACGTCTTCCAATAAAGACATTTTGGACAACGAATTATGATAAACTTTTAGAACGTTCATTTCGAGAAGCCAATAAAATTGTTGATGTCAAACACACTGTCAAACAGTTAGCAAATACCGTTTCCGCTCGTGATGTAGTATTATATAAAATGCATGGTGATGTCGATACGCCTGATGATGCAGTTCTGACAAAAGATGATTATGAGAGTTATCATCTAACGATGACTCCGTTTGTAAATGCATTGAGTGGTGACCTGATATCAAAGACATTTTTATTTATTGGCTTTAGTTTTCAAGACCCCAATCTTGATTATATTCTTAGTCGGGTAAGACTTGCTCTCAGAGGAAGTCAACGTCGGCATTATTGTATAATGAAAGAAGCAACCGAACCTGATTTTGAGAAACATGAAGATTACGAGTACTACAAGATTAAACAATCATATATGATTGAAGATTTGAAGCGATTCAATATTCAAACAATTTTGATTAGAAACTATGAAGAAATTACGGAAATTCTAAAGAGGGTTGAAACTCAGTTGAAACAAAAGTCGATTTTCATATCATCTGCTATTTCGGATTATTCTCGATACTCGAAAGAGGTTGTTGAAGCATTTTTGCAACAACTGAGTTCACGCTTGATTGTCGAGGGGTATAGCATTGTTACAGGCTATGGACTAGGAGTAGGAAATGCAATAATCCAAGGCGCACTCAACGAAATATATATGACCGGAAAAGGTCATAAGGAGCAGTTAGAAATAAAGCCTTTTCCGCAAATAGAGACCGTTGATAGGAAAAGTTTATGGACATTACATAGAAAAAATATGATATCTAATTGCGGTGCCGCAATTTTTTTATTTGGTAACAAAGACAATGGAAAAGGAACAATTATTAATTCGCTTGGGATGCGAGAAGAATTCAATATTGCTCAACAGAATGGTGCGTATCTTCTGCCTGTCGGAGAAACTGGTTACATGGCAAAAGAATTATATGATGAAACAGTTATGCTCTACGATAACTATAATTCAAACTTTAATTCTAAGGCAAAAGAATACTTCGAACATTTAAGTCTTCCAAATGATGATTTATCTGAGACCGTCAATAAAATAATGACTGTGCTAAATTCAATAAAATAGAAGGGAACAGAGCATGGGCAGAAGAGTATTTTACAGCTTTCATTACGAGCCTGATAACTGGAGAGCCTCAACAGTTCGCAATATTGGTGCAATTGAAGGAAATAGGCCAGCAACAGATAACGACTGGGAAACTGTTAAAAAAGGTGGCGATAAAGCGATTGAAAATTGGATTGCTGGACAAATGTCCGGAAGAACCTGTACCATTATACTGGCAGGGAGCAATACTGCCAATCGCAAATGGATTAACCATGAAATTGTGCAGTCGTGGAATAAAGGATTGGGAGTGCTTGTTATACATATTCACAATCTGAAAGATAGCTTAGGAAATCAAAGTACCAAAGGAAATAATCCTCTCGAATATATTAAACACGGTCCTAGTGGACAAAAATTATCAACCATTGCGAAAGCATATTGCCCCCCTTATACAGATAGCAAGGATGTGTATGATTATATTGTAACCAATATTGAATCATGGATAGAAGATGCTATTGAAATAAGAAAGAAAAATCAGTAACATGTGTTTGTATTCTAAAATCATAAAAATGCTTGCAAGTAATATGAGGAATAATTAGATGGCTAGGAAGGTATTCTTTAGTTTTCATTATGATGATGTGGTTAGCTTTCGTGCTAACGTAGTTCGGCAACATGGTTTTTTTAAGGGAAATCAAGAGGCTGGATTTTGGGATAATTCTATTTGGGAAGAAGCAAAAAAAACAGGTGATACAGCTTTAAAAAGAATGATAAACAGAGCACTTGATGGAACAAGTGTAACGTGTGTTTTAATCGGTTCGGATACCTATGCTCGTCCTTGGGTTAGATACGAAATATTGAAAAGTATTGAACGCGGGAACGGGCTTTTAGGAGTACACATTAATAGAGTAAAAGACAAATTTCAACAAACCAAGAGTTTAGGTCCTAATCCATTTATGTATTTATATCTGCAAAAAGGCTCTAGCTCAGACAAATTAAATGCCTATGAATGGAATAAAGAATGGGTCCAATATAACAAACTACCGGTCGTCGATTATACAGGAAGCCGTAGTTTCGATGGTCGATTAGACTCCTACTTTGATGTTTATGATTGGAATGATGATGATGGTTATAACTCATTCGGCGAATGGGTAGAGAAAGCAGCAAAAGAAGCAGGAAGATAAAAATGTATTTTGCCTGTAATATTGAAGGACAGCTACTTAATGGAGGTATTGAGTCGAAAAAATTACTGTTCGATTCTCATCAAAAAGCTATACGCCAGCAATTGAAAGATTATCTTTCCCCAGACCGTGCGTTAAATGGGGATGCCATTATGCAAGATTGTTTTCCCCAGATAAATGATGTCAATTTTTTCATAAGTCATTCCCACAAAGATGAAGCTATAGCTATTCAGCTTGCCAATATCATTTGGGGATTATTTAACATGAAATCATTTATTGATTCAATGGTCTGGGATTATGCAGAAGATTTATTAGTCGATATTGATGATGAATATAGTATATTGACAGATAACCCTAAAGTATACAATTATCATAAAGTGGGATTATCTGCCTCTTATGTTCACATGATGCTGGCTACATCTTTAACTGGAATGATGGATAAATGCGATTGTATAATATTCATAAATACTCCAAATTCAATTAATCCAAGCGAAATAAAACATTCTTCAACGACTTTTTCTCCTTGGATTTTTCATGAATTATCAATGATACAGTTTCTGAAAGTGAAAGAACCTAAAATTGCATTAGAACACTTTTCGCAACGTAAGATAGCAGCGGCCGCTCATGCTCCTCTACAGATGCATTTGCCAACTAAGGTAAATGAATTAGCTACATTAAAATACGAACATCTATTGACTGTTAGAAATAATATTGAATCATTAGGCACTCTCGATAATATTACAAGACGCATTATTGTCATGAATGAATTAGAAACACTTGTTAGTAAAAATGGTTTTGTCTGAAAAGATTTAAAATTTACTCGATACCACTTCTGCTGAACATGGGGTGAACAGTGGGTGAATCAGGGGCGAAGACCGATTAAAAATCTCCTTCCATCTTGGCCTTCGCCGTTGTAGAGGAGTTTGTAGGTTTGTAGCTGGTTCTTCTTCGTAGATTCGGGGAGGACCAGTTCCATTTCGATTAGCTCGGTCAGGTGGATGTGGAGGCGGGTCTTGGTCCAGCCGATGTGGTCCATCACTTCTTTGCGGGTGAAGGTCTTCCGGTTCATCTCCAATAGAAGTTGGAGGAGGGTCCGGGCGGGTAGCGAGAGGTCGTCGAGGGAGATTCCCAAGAGTTCGGAGGCGAGTTCGGTTGCCTGTTGGATGTCTTCTCTTGAAACTTCGATGTAGTCAATGCCATTGTAATTTTTCAGGGGCTTTTTCATTTGATTGAGGAAGGCTACAGCCTTGCACAAATTGAGGAATTTCGGTTGGTCTCTTCGGGCCTGTAAACGGTCGTCTTCGTAAAAGAGTTCTTCGGCGTAGGGATTCACCACTGCATAGGGTTCCAACAGGCGTTGAAAGGAGTGATGCTTGCGAATGATTCCTTCTTTGTCGGATTGGTCTTTCAAGCCTTCCAATGTGTGGGATTTGCGTTGCATCGCCAATATCCTGCGGGTCTGTTCGCGGGATTCGTCCACGCCCAGTATGAAGAAGCGGGACTTTGTTTCCGGGTTGATTTCGGGATTGGTGGTCGTCTGGAATATCGAACATCCCCCTTCAACGTAACGGGATTGGCCTTGGCCGCCAGAAACGGTCTCCTGAGCGAGATAGCCTTCGGAGATGAGCGTTCTTATCGCGTAAGTGTCTTTGACTCCTGCCGCTTCTTCCACTGCCAGCAGTTTGTTTTTGAGGGACTTCATGTAGAAGAGCGCCTTATCGGTAATCGCGGAGGCGCGGATAACCGATTCAGGTGGCATCAGCTTCAAGGTTTTGTCCTGCAAGGTGGATTTACCGGCTCCCGATGAACTCAATACCAGAATGTTCAGGGGATTGTCCATCAACCGGGAGGTTGCCGCCAGATAGCACATGAGTTTGTTGTGTTCTTCGCCGATAACTCCCAATGTTTCGTAATCTTCGAGGATGGTCTGGAAGATGTTGCCGGTTCCCATTTCAATGGCGTAATCGTCGTAGTTGAATTTGAAAGCTATACTGTTCATGGTCTGTTCTCCTATCGTTCAGGTGGTTTATCGGCAGAGTTTATAGGCATGAGTCTTGGAAATATTGAGCTCCTGAGCAATGCGTCCGAAGGAATAACCCTGTTTTCTGAGCTCAATTGCCTGTTGTTCAATGGCGGGATTGAGCTTCGGCCTCCCTAAAGTTTTTCCCTGTGAGACGGCGCGTTGCAATCCGGCTTTCGTGCGGTCGGAAATGCGTAAGCGTTCCTGCTTGGCTAAACATGCCATGAGAGAGATAATAGCGTCGGCAAAAATTCCCAATGAGGAGATATATTCTTCGCTGTAGGAGTGCCATTTGACCTTGTAACTGTCCAAGCGGGAGAGATACTCCAACGTCTTCCGGGTTCCTTCGCGGCTGAGACGGTCGAGGCTCCAGAATAAGAGCACGTCGAAACGCCTTCTTCGGGCGAAGTCGAACACCTCCCGGAGCCCGGAACGTTCGTCGGCGGATTTGCTGCCTGAGCAAATGTCGGTTTTCACGCTGAGAATGTCCCATCCCTGTTTGGCGGCATATTCTCGCAATTGCAGGATTTGGTTTTCGGTGGTCTGGTCCGTGGTCGAAACACGGCTGTAGATGATGCACTTCATGGAATCCTCCGGTTATAAAACGGTCGTTTAGAGAACGGCTGAAAGCCGAATTGTTTTGAGCGGCGAAATGGCCTGATTTTCGAGAACGATTTGTGAACGGTAAAAATTGAGCCTTCCGTCCTCCTTGCGGGAGGGCCCGGTTATCCCCTTATTTGCATTCCGGGTAGCGGTACCGGTTATTTATCCTTCCATGCTTCGCCGCACTCAGGGCAATAGAATAGGTTGTCTTCGGAAATGATTCTTTCATCGCAGTATGGACAGTAGCCCTGATTGAGCAGTTGAAGCTCTTCACGTGTCGGCGGGAAAAACTCTTCCTGCCAGTCCCATAGCAGATTCGAGAAATACACTCCTTCGACACATTCCCATTGGCCAAACAGATGAACCCGTTCCCGCGTCATAACGGCGATTTTGTTGTTTCCGGCCATGCCTTCAATCAGATTGAAAGCTGAAGGGATGTTTTGATATAGGGGAGCCAAGCGGCGGCAAAATTCCATCGTGTCGGAAATATCGCCCTTTGGCTTGATGGGGAGCATACCGTTATGAATCAGGGCGTAATTGGTCAATACATTGGTATGCTTCAATAGCTTTACGTCTCCGGTCAAGCTGAATGGGTGAGTATTCCCCGGAGATATGCCGCCATGCGTTGCGATTCGGAAATGCAACAGCATATCCCCGGCGAAGTCGGCAAGGCAGTATTTCTCAAATGCGGCCTTGAACTGTTTCCATGTCATGTATCCTTTATGAATTTCAATCGCGTATTTGTCGCCGCCTGTGAGCAGGGCGAAGCCTGCCCCATCGGGATTTGCATCCCAGCATCGTTTCAGCGTGTCCAATGACGGCATTTGAACGTTTTCCGGTTTGTAGATTGCCACACACATTTTAAATCAGCTCCTTGTCATTGAGATAGTTCACGGCGTTTTCGTAAAGGCTGTTCGACCGGATGTAATCGGTGAAGTTTCGGAAGGCGTCTTTTGAGACAAGAATGTCACTGATGGAGAGTTGCCGCGCCCAGTGAACCAGCGCGTCCACAATTTCCAGTGTCGCCATGAAGGTGGAGAAATTCAGCGTTCCCCGGAAGAGTCGAAATTCAACCGTATTCCGATTCTCGAAATTGACGGCCTGATAGCGCGTCCCGTTGGATTTTCCGTAAACGTCCTTGACCGGAAGGCCATTTGACTTCTTGAACCGGGCCCAGTGTGTTTCCTTGCGGCGGGCGATAATCTCGAATTTGTCCTGACATTTCGAGATGAACCAGTCAATTAGAAGCCATTTGTAGGATGTGAGGTAATTCCGCGACACATGCACATGAAGCCCGCAACCTGATTCTCCCAAGTCATGGGACTTCATCCCCGAATTTGACATTTCCTTGAGGATAATTTCCCAGTCGAGTTCTTTATGGCGTTTCAGGGTTATCGGATGGGAAACAAGCTCAAATCCGTAATCGGGAATGGAACCGTCTTCTTTCAGGTAAAAAGTATCTTCACCGTCGGAGATGGTTTCCGCAATATCGTTTCGCGTTTCAATGGAGACTCCCCCGGCCTCAAGCTCGAATCCCAGATACGGCAAGGGCTTTTTGTCGTTCTCACCGTCGGCACATTGAAAGTTCAGACAAGGTTCATAGCTGTAATTGTGAATGTCATTGGAGTGATTCGACTCATAGCAGGAACGGCAATATGTTCCGGCGTCGTCGCTCATTGCGTCGGAACAGTGAACCAGCTCCCCGCAATCGTCGCAAATGTAATAATCCGACTCAAAACATCCCCGGCAAAGTGTCGTATCCGAATCACCGTGATTTTCCGAAGTCCAGTCTCCGCATGAATCGCAATGATAAGCATGATTTTCAGCGCATGAATCACACCAGTATTCATCCAAATCGACGATATGGACAAAGTCATTGCAGTCGGAATACTCTTCGCAACGTTCGCAGTAGGAAAGATTTTCCCGGCAGGATTCGCAATAAATATCCCCCTCACGGTCAATGACGTAGTCATTTTCATTGTCGATGAAGTATTCCCCGCAGTCGGAGCATTGTTTCAGGTGTTCGTCCCGGCAATCCGGGCAAAGGTGAAACTCCCCGTAGCCTTCGAGTTCTTCCGTTGTTCCGCAGATGTGACATTCCATGATAGCCTCCATTGGTTGGTTGTTACCACCACTCGGAGGCGTTTCGCCGGAAACAGGGTAGCCCTTCTAAAATTCCTTTCCTCACATCATCTTCAAAACAGCTCCGGCAACTCTATTTTTACTAACTGACGAGGAAAAGTGAACGAATCAAGACATGAAAAAAAGCCGCCCTGAAAAAATCAGGAACGGCCGATGTGGGAAAAAGTGAACGATTACAAGATACTATAGGTCAACGATAGAAATAACTCCATTGTTTTCCTTGCTTTTCAAAGACAATGGTGCCGGAATCAATTTCTACTTCTTGACTGTTATTTTCCTCAAACGTCGTTGTCATGGAAAACTCATAAAAATAGTACGTTACTCCATTTTGTTCCCGTGTGTATTTGTTTTTGATTTTGATATCGACGGGACCATGAGCAAGGCTTGCCCGTGGATTATGGCGGGACATGTAATTTATCCTCTGGCCCTCAACCTGAGCCCATCGTAATTTAAGGGCGGCATCAACCTCCTTTCTGGAAGGCCCACCTTTCCAAAGAAGAGGCAAAAACAGAACGATTGCAGCTAAAACTATGATAGCGATGACTTGGCGTGGGGTTAATTTTTTCATATTTCAGCGATTTCCAAATATGATAATGATGAATACAATATTACCGATAAGCCCCAATATCCCCAAAAGCATACCGATGAAACCGGCCTTGTTTCCATCCTTATGAGCAATTATTCCCATCACGATAGCAGGAACGGCAAAAAGGAAGCCCCCCAATAATCCGATAACAGCCAATATGACGCTGACTCGCCCCAGAGTCGAACTTTTCATTTTTGACTTTTCAGGCTCCTCGTAGTTCACGTCCATAAGACATCTTTCTCCCCAGATATGGTATATCTGATAAAGGAAAACAAGTGTAAGAACGTTTGAAAACGCATAGATGGCTTGCTGCCCCCCCGGAAAAAACAGTGAAGGATACAATGAGGCCGATGATGGAGAGAATCCCGCCTCCCAATAATGCAAACTGGGAATAAGGTGTTTGTACCGCTTTCTTTTTCGGCTGAGTAAGTGTGGAAAGGAGCAACAATAACCGTCCATATACGGTAACAACAGCAACGCCGTAGATAATTGTAAGCCCCTTATTGCTCAACTCAGGATAGTCGGAAAATGCGGAAAAAATCATTCCGATTCCTTGCAGGGCGGCAAGACCGCTTCCCACTCCATAAATAAAAACGATGATTTGCAGCAGCAGCCCCAATTTTGCTTCCGACCTGTCACCGGAAGCACTGGAAACGGGATGTTGCGATGCGGCATCTTCCGATTCCGTATAGATTTTCAATCGGAAAGGATGCAGACAGGCATAACACTGAAACGCTTGGGCAGGATTTGCTTTCCCGCATTCCGAACAGAACTTCGCTTTTGTCACCGTAAAATCTTTTTCACATTTCTGGCAAGTGACATCCTGTTGCAGGTAGTCATCAGGTACTTCATACTTCTGATGGCAGTGGGGGCAGACTGTTTTCATTTTTTACTCCGTTGGTTATTTTCTCATTTTTTTGAGTGCATCTGAAAAATCTTTATCGCGCTGTTTCCAAGGTTCAACTTTTTGTTTGGAGGAGGAGCCGCTTCCATCGCTGAATTTACCGATTTCATCGGACATGAACAGCGATACGATGAGCATGGAAAAAGTCAAAAAGCCGATTGCGATATACAGCAACATCCGATAGTCACCGTCAACTTTTTTCTTGTAGATGAGATAGACAAACCATGCAATTATTGCGAGACTTAACAATGGAGATATCAACGCAATCAGAAAGGAAACCGTCAGTGCTCCGGCTATGGCAATTGAAATACCAACCAATCCGTCAATTCCGTTATTGAAATTCATTTTTGAGCTCCAGTTAGATATTGTTGATTGAGTTTCGGCAGAAGCGGTTCGCCGTCGATATAGACGTCGGCGTCGATTCGGAAATATTTGTCACGGTCGATATTGCGAAGCTCGATGACACGGGCATTATTCAGCAGGTCGGAAAGACGTTGTTTTTCAAGGTTAGCAGATTTGCGCTCTTCCGGGTTTCTGCTTTTCAGCTCAGGCGTGTTGATGCCACGAAGGCGGATGGAAATATTTTTTTTTCCGGCGATAGCACTATGTTCGTCAATGTCACAGGCGAAGGTGTCGCCGTCGATGACACGCAAGAGGCGGGAGACTTTGACGTCAGGATAAGGCTGTTTAGATTGGGGCATCGAACAGCCGCACAGCAGAAGCAAGCCCAGTAAAAGCAGAATCCGTTTCATATTCCAGTCTCCTTATCGTCCTTCGGCTAATGCGTAAGTTATCGTGAAATCTTACGCCGGAGACTGTAATCGGAGGACAAAAAAGAGGTACCTCCAATTATACATTTACACCTTACTGAGGTACCGCTAAGAACCCGTGAGAGAATGCAAAAAAGGAGGTACCAAATACAAGACATACCAGTACCAACCTTTCGAGCAACTATTCTCTCACTTCAAATTAGCGGTTTTCAGTAAGAACGTCTGCCGAAAAGTCCGAAAGACCTATATAATTTTCAAATCAAGTTTATATCACTTCCATTTTCACGGTTCCATTTCTGTTCCTTGTTCATATCATGGAATAACTTACAGGAATCTTGAGGAAATGTCAAATCCGTTCTATCAAAAAATAGATTTTTCCACTGTCTGCTGTCGAACCATACCGATAGTCCAGCCGATATTCGGAGCCGAAGATGATAAAACAGAAAATCCATCCGCTTTAAGCGTTTTTACGCTCAATTAAGATGGATTTACCGGATTTTAAGCCGATTTATTCATACCATTTATTTCCGGCTGATGCCGCAGGTGAATTCTTCACCGAAAACATAGCGATAGCCCAGACTCATGGCCGTCCGTAACTCCGATTCGTGATGAGCCGCGACAATCGCACTGTCATGGACCGGCAAGGCAGGGATTCCCCATCCGGCCAGATAGAGGAGCGCTTCCCGCATGACTTCGGAATCCAGCCGTTGCAACATCAGCCCGGCTCCACTGCAAAAATAATAGCCGATGGGTTCATGCGCTTCCTTGAGGCGTTCAATCAGCTCCATCCAATCGGGGTGGTAGCGGTCAACGGCACGGATGAATCTCAATTCCCTTTCGCTGACCAGCTCTTTTTGTTTCAGCTTGGAGATTTGATTTCGCATCGATTGAACCGTGGCGCTTTCTGAATCGGCATTCAGTACCGTCAGAAGAAGTTTCTTGATGATGGGACGCATCTCTCTTGGCGCAACGGTGTCATACGGGTCATGGTTCAATTGAATCCCCTCCAGCGCATACAGCATGGAGATATGGAACGAGTCGAAATCAAGTTCCACCGTCGGGCGGTTGTCAATCAGAATCGTTCTTCTTTGCTGCTGCGGCATGGATTGCCAGTTGCCGATTTCCTCTTGAATAGCGGCATAAAGTCGCCCTCCCTGCTCGCTACTACCATTCGAGAAAACCGCCCGAATCTGAGGCGCAAAACGCCGCAAAGTTCGACTTGGTTCCCGTAATAGGAGAGTATCAGAGGAAATATTGTCGTAATCCTGATGATGAATATCATAAAGAACATTGAGATTCTGATACCAAGGATTAGGATACTTTGTACCTACTGAACAGGAATCAAAGAGAAAGTAGTGTTCCCGAAGTGTCTGATTGATAAAGTCGAGTTCCCTGCGAAGCCTACACGAAAAACAGGTTTCGGGAAAAGGTACGTCTGATTTATCGTCGGCCACTTCTTCCCGCATAACGATGCAGTCTGTATCTTTGACAATCAGCAAATCTGCTAACGAAGTAAATTCATCCCGCAAGCTGTCTGAAGGCCAGACTCTGGTGACGCAACCTTTCTCGTATTTCGGATAACAGATTGTTTCCGTGTTGTCCCAATCTACATCGAAAGACGAGGAATAAGTTACGATTCCTTTCTTGACGGTCATCAGTCCTTTGGCCTCCAGAAAACGAAATACCATCAGAAATGGAACACGTTTGATAAAGAGTTTCTTATAGCGCCCTTCGGTAAATGTCGAATACTTCAGAGGGACGGCTACCGGCTTCTCGTAGTAGTGCGACACATAAAGATTGCAGAGGAACAGCCGCAAACAGCGTTTCTGCTCTTCCATGGTACTGCGTATCCGACTCTTCGGCATTTCATTCCAGAGCCGGTTGAAGATAGCTTCCAGTTCCGGGTGTTCCTGCCAGCGGAAGACATCGAACAGGAAAGAGGGTGTCCGTTCATCCATGACGCACCTCCTCCCGGTTGCAGTGAGCCGCAAAGCGGTTATTGCACATCTGAACTTTTTCCCGGAGCGGGTCCAAGTCAGGTTCCTTGCTCAACACTTTGATTCGAGCTTGAATGTTGCGCCGAAATTTCTTGTCTGCCCTGAGTCCCACCAGCTTCAGCTTTTCGAGCCGAGCCGCTGGAATCATGGAAAGCAATTCTACCACCAATTGCCGGTCGGTCAGTGTCTTGGAAACAGGAGGCGTCATTTGGCACCCCCTTCCTTTTCAGACTGGAAACCTTGCTGAAATGCGAGGATTTCAGATTCCAGAAAGCGAATGATTTTGGGACCGTAACTGTAGCCTTTCAGCAATCCATGTTCACGATAGCGGTCAACCGTTCTCGAACTGACACCGAGTCGTTCAGCGACTTCTTTCCGGGAAA
>ENA-UOJE01001750-UOJE01001750.1-human-gut-metagenome-genome-assembly--contig:-C23-NODE-1750-length-18420-cov-15.646665_pt1 | contig 18420 bp, 14 predicted proteins | sample MGYA00242341_ERZ723888 | MGnify/ENA metagenome assembly ERZ723888 | reverse complement strand
TAAGATTAAATAATTTTCCTACTCTTTTTTACAGATTTTCGGAATCCTCTGGTTCAATATAAGGAGTTCATCATCAAAAAATTAAACCAACTATGGTCGTCGGAGTATAGAGTAAGATATACACCTGTCAACCCTTCCAGTACAGAATAATCATTATACAAAACTTTAGTATATCTATTCATCATTTTATATCCATGATAATTTAGAATATCGATAGTAAGCTTTTCCCATTTTTTGGTTCCCTTACTAAAACACCGTAAGCCTGTTTGATTGCGCAAACATTTGTATAATAGTAGATTGCCAGCAGAACCTAAAAGCAAAGAAGTGTCATAAATCATCGCATTTTCTTGAGTTAATTTATCAATTGACATTTCAGCTATTCTAATCGCGTTCTCTTCCATTTTTTTATTCTCTGTCAGAATAGCTGTTCGATATAATTGATACGCCATTGTCAATTCACCGTAACACCATGCAGTCCGGCATTCGTATGGATCTTCTGCGATTGCAGGGAAACGATATTGATCTGAGTTTTTGTCATATATAATCGCATCTTGTATGGCTGTTAACGAATATGTTCGAATGTTTTGTGCCTGATCCACACATTTATTCATCAAAATAGCCTCATTAGCAATATATAATACCCCGAGTATCCCGTAAGGCATACCCAGATTTGTCATATCAGGATAGGAGTTGGAATCTATTTTTCCTTTTTTTTCTAATTGTGTTTCCCAAAGATCGAATAAAGGTTTGTAAAGCGATTCATGAGGAGGCAATGCCAACAAACACCCTATGTATCCTTTCAAATAACTCCAACAATTTATATCCAGATAATTCGACATTTCCCGAATGATAATACTTTGATACTGATTAATCAATTCACTCTCGACTTCCATTATCCGTTGTTTTTGTAAATAGGTAAGAAGCCATAATACTCCGGACAAACCCTTGATTAAATTAACTTTTACCGGATATTTCTGAACGACATCCAGTAAATTCTCCAGTATGATATATAATTTTTGTTCGTAAATCGAATTCTGTGTTTCTTTAAATAATACGGCATTATAGAGTGACAGTCCGACAAAATTCGAAATGTCCAAATCTATATCCGAAACTACAAATGACTCCGAACTTTTACGATCGAGTATGGATTGAATCGTATTCTTTGTTGTATCAAAAAAGTACATACTGATTTTAACTATGGAACACCATGTGCAGTTTATCCGTATAAATACGTAAAAATCCGTATTTTTTCTTATTGAACTCCTCGTAGGTAAGGTCGAGTTTTTCCGGGATTTGGAAGTCGAGGTTATCCGTATATTCGATCACGCCCACGCCCCAGTCCGTTTCGAGTACTTTTACATCGCAATGGGTGTATTTCGTGTATTTTACCATCGATTTCCAGACCGTGCCCACCCACGATCCGCCGGGATGGTCTTCGCTCTGGGACGCCTCGCTGTCGGGCAGGCAATCATGGACAACCACTACGCCGCCTGCGCTGAGGTGCATCAGCGAATTACGGATATCGCGGTCTGCCTGCGATTCGAGATGCAGGCCGTCGATGAATATGACGTCGTATTTTTTAGCCGGATAAGCGGCAAAGAAATCGTCCGAAGTCATCCGGTAGGTCAGATAAGGGAGAAACCGGTTTAGGTCTGCCTGCGTCCATGCCGCACAGAAGTTGCTCGAAGGATCGTAAGGATCGACCGATTCTTTCTTTTCGCACTGAACCCTCGTAAAATTCAGTTCCGGATCGTCGAGGCCGCTCTCGAGATAAGAACGGTATCCCCGTTTCCAGATCAGGTAGTTGATAATGTCGGTTCGGGTAATCATGATTTTATTCTATTAATGGAACACCTCTGTAAAAATCCAATATTTTCCGGCTGAATATAAATTCATATTTCGACTGGATCATTTCCGATTCGGATTTTTCCAACCTTGTTTTGGCATCGTTGTAATCGTAGATCGTCGCCCGCCCCGTAGTCGTAAGTTCTGCGGTGTACCGGAAAGCTTCCCGGGCCGCTTCCAGAGATTCTATGGAGGTCAGGTATTTCTGATACGACGCGGCCACGTTTTGGTGGGATTGCTCGATTTCCTTGCGCAACGAATTCTGCACGTTGAACAGAGCCAGTTCCTGTATCCGGACGCTGATCTGCGCTGTCCGTATCTGGTTGCGCGTGGCAAGCCGATTGAAAATGGGAATACTGACACTCAGTCCGATATATTCATTGCCATTATTCTTTAGCTGTGTGGCGAAGGCTACATTGTTGTAACCCGATACGAACGAATAGTAATAACTGTTGCTGTAACCTCCATTGAGTGAAATCTGGGGATAGCGGGCCGCCTTGGCTACCGATAGGTTGTACCGACTGCTAATTAACCGCAATTTTTCCGCCTGTATATTCGGTCGGCTTTCGAGCGCATGGGCGAGCACCTGTTCGACATCCCGGTTCGGATCGACCGGTATTCCCTGCAATAGATCGTCTTCGAGATCGGCGATGTCGAAATTCTGATCCGATTTCAGATTCAGCGCCTGACTCAGATTCAGCAGGGCCGTATTCCGGTCGTTATTCCGCTGCACCAACGTCAGCTTATCGTTTGCCAGCAGCGCTTTGCTTTCGTACAGTTCCGATTTCAGTCCTTTGCCCGTTTGTATCAACAACTCACTGCGCCGTACCAATCCCTCGCTCAGTTCGACCTGACCCTCCGCCATCTTGACCAACTCTTTACTTAGCAAGGTCTGTAGGTAAAGCGAAGTGATGTTGAGCGAAACATTGTCCTTGGCATATTCCAGATCCTGCAACGAAGCCTGCAAGTCGAAAACTTTACTTTTAATATCGTGTTTGGTACGAAAGCCGGAAAATACGGTTAATCCGGCCGTCAGACTCAGCGACGACGACATCTGGTTGTTATCCGTATAAGTCCCGTCCCGGGACGGTCCCCGTCCGAAATAATTCGTGTGTCCCAAACTCGAATTCAAGCTCGGCAGCCGGCTGTTTTTCGCCGTACTCACACTGATATCCCTAATCTTGCTCGACAGGGAAGCCTGCTTGATCTCGACATTATTTTCCAGTGCGTACCCGATGCATTTCCCGAGCGTCCATTTTTCCTGCGCCGGACTTCCTGATGACAGAAATAACAAGCAAAGGCTTAGATAAACCGATCGTATGGGCAGTTTCGACATATCAACTCATCATTAAGCATTCGTCCCAATAAGGCTCCCGTTCCGATACGGCGGCTATCAACGCGAGACCGATCCCGGATAGCCCTTCGAGCAGTCCCATATGTAAGCCGTACAATCCATCGGCATCCGTCAGCCACATCCTGTACCCGGAGGAAGAGTCGTCGAATGCCGCCGAGTCCAGCTCCTTTTCATAAAGCATCCGGGCGAACTCACAGTATTCCACATTCCCCGTGAAACAGTATATACGGTTCATGCAATGGGCTGTACTGATCAAGCCCCCCGAAAGTCCCGCATCGAATGACCCGGAAGCGGATATTCGTTCCCGGTAGATATCGATCGTTCTGGCCATTAAAATATCGCAAAGTTTCCTGTCGACGAGCCGGCTGTACAGAGAAACCCATAAAACGCTCAACACCTCGTCCTTCCAACCCGGTTCTATTTGTTCCGGGACTATCTTTTGAAGAAGAACATTCTGAATATACGAGACAAGCTGCTCCCCGAAATAATTTAGCAACACGGGAACCTCTTGTATATCGGCATGTTTAGCCCCGATCTTTACGAGCAGCAGAATCAATCCTCCGATCCCGCAGCCGACGGAATAGTCCGTCGGTTGCGGTTCCGACCTCATTTTCCCGTACAGTTCCGCAACGAACCGGCGTAAATACTCTTTCGACAGCCGGTCGTCCCGCCCGACTGCATACAAACCGATACCGGATGCCCCCTGCAGGAATCCCGGTTCGGATTGCTCAAGGTCGTAAATCATCCGGCGGTACAGCCAAGGGTCGACGGTTCCCATCGAGTCCCCGATTTCGCCTTCGATAAATTCGTGGGTGAACAAATGGTTGATTCCCCAGCCTACGCCGCCGATACCGGCGTAAAAAGAAGATGCGATCGAAAGCGGGGTCGTGTAGGACGATAACGGAATCGTTATCCTGTCTATACTGTCCAGTATAAGTTCCGACGCCTTGTCGTAATATTCCTCTCTGCCCGACCATTGCCAATAATGGTAGAGAAACAAGGCTATCCCGGTATTCCCGGCCATCAGTCCGTAAGTATTGTGCTGCAGATTTCGCGCTGCGATGACTTCTGCGATCTCATCTATCTTACGACAGGCATTATCCCTGACCGCATCCGTCAATATAGGTGTCCACTGTATCATATTCGAAAGATGTTTAATAGTGTGCTTTATTCGAGATTAAATCATGTAACCGCTCTGCGGAAATTTTCCCGTTTTCAACGAACTCCCGTACGACGCGGAAATAGGAACGATCGTAATATCTGGAAATTATATTTTCTAACAAGCTGCGGCCGTATTCCTGTTTCGTGATGATTGGGAAATACCGGAAAGAGTGTCCGAATGTTTCGTGTCCGACAAACCCTTTCCGCTCCAATCCCCTTACGATAGTCGCAATCGTATTGAAATGCAGATTCAGGTGGGCGAACTCTTCAACGACCTCAGACATAAACAGAGAGTCGCCTTCCCGCCAGAATATTTCCATGATGTCGTTTTCTCGTTTTGTCAATGCTTTCATCCGCTATTTCGTATCATGTTTATCGGAGATGTATTTTCGGGGAGTAATCGGATGAAAAATTTCGCTCCAATCGTCGATTTCTATGATTGATTTTGCGAACGTGAAGGTTTCATCCTCCCGATCCGTTCCGGCATCGCGGAATACGAACCATGAGCGTTTTTTACCGTAAGGATCGTCCGGGTCTTCGGGATATTTACGCAGCCCCGTTTTCAGTCCGCCCTCGAAATACTCGTCGTGCCAACTATGGGCGACGTAGGCGTCGATTCCCGGACAGGCGGCTACCTTCTTCATAGCATACGCGAGGCATGCGGCCTGTTCGTCCTGTCCCCGCTCGGTGTAATCGACCGAATTTGGATTTTGCTCCGACAGCAGCAGGGTTCGTTTCTTTCCCTTGTAAAGCATTTCCGGGCGTTTGATCCATGCGTCCAGCACTTCCAGATTTTTAAACGTGATAAATTTTGTGTCCGGGTGGAAATCGGCATTCGGATCCAGCCACGATTTGGGTTCCAGCAAATCTTCCGCATAGGGATGATGGGCTACGCCCCAACGAAAATCGCCCTCTTTCCGGCAGTATTCCAGCAACAGTTCCATCAGCCTCGCGGGGGCGAAACAGTTCGGTTCCCCGTGCCGGCTGTTCCAGTAATGGGTCAGCGAGATCAGCACCTCCGCGTCTTTGTCGTACTTACGGGCCGTGTAATAGATCAACCGCATGGACTTCATATAAATATCCACGAATTCCGGCAGCGTCTTATCCCCGGCATTCGTCCATGCCTGTCCCGAATCGGCTTCATTGTGTGCGATCCAGTAATGGATACGCCCGTATCTGCCGTCCGGCCGGTTGTAACGGGAGGCCAGAAAATCGATGGATGCGCCGTAGAGATGCAGCGAGTCATTAGTCGTCATGTTCGGCATCGAGTAAGCCCCGGCCGGATTCATCTCGGGATATTCCAGCATCAGCCCGACCGCTTTGTCCGGACTCTGCTGCTCGGTACGGATGAGCAGGATCACGGCCACTTTGATGTTTCGCTTCGCGGCGGAGAGCATCAGCCGGTCGTAGGTTTCGACCTCTTTTCGTTCGGCATAATAAGTGGTACCGTTGTAATCGAACGGAATCGAATCGGCACTCGGTTTTAGCCGGATATAATCGTTGATATATACGTTGATGGTCATATAGGATACGTCCAGTTCGTCGAGATCCGATTCGAACGGCGTTTCGTGGAACGAGCCGATACCCTTTTTCGTTCGGGCCCGGATTTCCGGAAAGCTGTATTTCGATACGACTTCTTCCGCGTATCTTCCGTAAGAACAGATCTTATACCCGGACGGGTATTTGCAGGCCAGTATCCACCGCGAATAAACCCGGTCGTATGTTTTGCCGTACGCATCCGTCAGCCGGTCGGCAACGACGGAAAATTTCCCGTTTTGCGGTTCTATCTTCCGGACGATCCGCAGATTGTCGCAAGCGATGGTGCTGAACATGGGAATCTCGCACAGGCAGATCTCCATATCCGTTCGTCCGACAGCCCCTTTTACGGTCACGCTCATCTGAGAAACCTCTACGGAATCGACCGAGCACGGGAACGTTTGGTTGAAATAGTAATCGTACCGATCGACAGACGGTGCTTCGCTTTTCAAACACGTTTCCTTATACGCTTTTTTTGCCAATTCTTCGGGCGTTTGCGATCGTAGGCGCAGGTTCCGTATCTTGAAAACGGTGCCCGGCGCGGTAGGAAAGGGAACGACCTGAAGTTGGATCGTATTGTTGTACAGGCGGGTCATGTTATCCCGCAGAAATGTTTTGCTCCCGGACAAGTCGATGCTGAACGGCGTCCAGCGGGTTACCGGATCGACATTGCGGACATAAATGGAGTCGTTTCCGGCGACGACTTTAAAGAAAACGATATAATCGGGGCATATGTAATCGAAACTGAGTACGCAGGTGTCTTCCGAGAGCGGTCGACGGCGTCCGAGTTCCAGATACAGCCCGGCGGTCTGGCAAACGTCGAACCGAAAGGCCCGGAAACCGCACCGCGTCGTTTTCACATTGGTACGGGCATATTTTTTCATCACCACCAACCGACGTTCGCGGAACCGGTCGGGTTTAAGGCATGAAAGCATGGATCGTAGCATATTCTGGGTATTTTATAGTTTAGTATTCTGCGCGTTTAAACGATGACAAAAAACGGACGGCGACTCCTTTGACGTCCTGCAGGAACATGGATCCGGCATCGGGATAATGGGAACGGTACTCCCCTTTACAATACATACCGATGATCCGAAACAGGTTGAACCGTGACCGCAGGGCCCAGAATCGTTTGTAGACGAAATCGACTCTTTTTACCGGAGCGACGGCAAACGGATCCGGGACCTCCCTGTGCCACATCAAAGCGTCTTTGGCTGTTTCCCAGCGTTTGGCCGGATAGATGAACAAAGCTCCCAGACCGACCGACTGGTTGTCGTGCAAACGGTATTTGATCAGACACCGGTCGATAAAATCCAGTTTATTCCATAAAAGAGCGGAGATTGCGATTATCTCGTCGTGTACCTGCCCCCAAACCGTAAACGGGATGCAATACGGAACGAACGATACCCGCATAGCCGTCGTGGCACCCGTTACCCGGCCCGAAGTACTCAGCACCTGGTACGGGTGTCCGGCACGGAATAACTTTTTGTTCCGGTCGTCCATTCCCACCACATCGAACAGGGTCTGATGATAACTCGTCGCTCCGAAGCGGTTGACAAGAAAGGCGTTCGTAAAGACGAAACTTTTGTCGGGATGTTTTTCGAAATAATCGCAGATTACTTCCGTTTTTTCAGGCATCCAAATGTCGTCCTGATCGGACAGGAACAGGATATCTCCCGAGCAGGCGCAGATCGCTTTTTCAAAATTGCGGGTATATCCGAGGTTTTCCGGATTCTCGATCAGTCTAATTTTCCCCGGATGTTTTTCGATATACCGGTTAATCAGGGCGACCGTTGCGTCCGTCGACCGGTCGTCGCAAATTACGATCTCGTCGACCGGACGGGTCTGACCAAGGATGGAATCCAACTGTTCCTTCAGGTACTGGGCGCCGTTGTATGTGCATAAAGCTACCGATGTTGTCATATTCAATGATGTTATGATAGTTTATAAATCGTTCTTAATAGCGGATTTGAGCGGATTGAGAAAGCGTTCCAGAAGACGCTGATCTTTGGTGATGATGTCTCCCGTTCCGTCCATTTGCTGAATGAATTTGATCCGGGTGTTGTAGCTCGAAACCAGTCCGTTGCTGAACACGACTTCGGCGGCGTACCCTTCGGTTTCGGGAATGGAAGACAGCGAGCTGATCTTTCCTTTCAGTATCCCGTATTCCATATAGGGGAATCCGTTCAACTTGACGTTGACGGTCTGTCCGGTTTTCACTTTGGCGAACCCTTGGGACGGAATGTACATCTTTCCGATTACCTGCAGCGAATCGTTCGGTACGACCGAAGCCAGCCGCTCCCCCGAAACGACGTTCTGATTGTTGCTCCAGTATTTGGTAAACGTCACCCGTCCGTCGATCGGCGACTGGAGCATGTATTTTTCTTTCCATAGTCCGATCTGGGTCAGCAACTGTTCCCTCGCTTCGGAAAGCTGAACCCGATAGTTGAGAATTTCGTTGTCCCGTTGTATTTTTAGTTCGAGCAACTGTTGTTTCATATTGATCAGGCTGGATTCGGTCGAAGTCAGGGCCGTGTTCTGAGTGATCATGGAGATCCGTTTTTGCAACACGCTTTGCTGGGATCGTTCGTATTCGGCAGGAGTCAGGGCATTGGAGTGCAGCAGCAGGGAATCCCGGGCGAGGTTTTTATTCTCGAAGGCCATGTCTTCCTTCAGCAGCGACATTTGCTGGGCCTGGCTCCGGATGGTCTGCTGCGTTTTTGCGATATTGTCTTCGATCAGTTTCTGTTTCTGAACCGTAAAATCGGTCTGCAGGTAATGATCGAACAAAAGACACTGCTTTACGAACTGAATATAATAGGACTGTAATTCCCCGAGGGAGCAGTCTTCGTTCAAAAAATCTCCGGAAAAGTAAAGTTCCCACCGGTCTCCGTTCCGCAGCAGCGTATTTTCCAGTTTCAATACCGAACGGTAATCACCTGTGTTATACAATACGGCGATCACCTCATCCTTTGCAACGGAATCCCCGTCCTTTACCAGAATATGTTCGATCTTGTTGGACGAACGGGCGATCAGATCCGCCGGAGGGTTTAGTGTCGTCAGTACGATCGGGGCCGATATGGTCTCGGGGTATCTGACCAGGTAGGTAATTCCCATGATAAGCAGAAACAGACAGAAAAGGACGACGATCCCCCAGCGGATCACCCAACCGGGAATGCGTCCCAATATCTCCTGTACCTCTTCACTGTATATGGTATGTCTTGGCATATTCGTATCTTTTTAATTTCCTAATTCCAACTGATCCTTGACCAGATCGTAATAAGCGCCCTTGGCGGCGATCAGTTCGCTGTGGGTTCCCTGCTCGACAATTTGTCCTTTGTGCAGCACGACGATGGTGTCGGCATTCTTCACGGTACTCAGCCGGTGGGCTACGACCACGACTGTCCGACCTTCGAAGAAAGTTTTCATGTTATCCATAATCGCTTTTTCGTTGTTGGCATCCAGAGAGTTCGTGGCTTCGTCGAAAAATATGCATTTGGGATTTTTGTAAACGGCGCGGGCGATGAACAACCGCTGCTTTTGCCCGGTGCTGAGTCCGTGCCCGTCTACACCGATCTTGGTATTGTAACGCAGCGGCAGCCCCTCCACGAAATCTTCGACATTGGCCACTTTAACCGCATGTTCGACCCGGTCGTAGTCGGGCGTTTCGTCGATGACCCCGATGTTGTTTTCCAGCGTATCGGAAAAAATGTACCCTTCCTGCATCACTACGCCGCAGTTTCGCCGCCAACAGGAATCGCTGTAACGGTCCAGTGCGATATTGTTCAGGGAGATGCTGCCGGAGACGGGCTTGTAAAAGCCCAGCAACAGTTTCAGCAGGGTCGTTTTGCCGCTGCCGCTGACTCCGACGATCGCTGTCACTTTGCCCGCCGGAATCTTCAAACTAACGTCGTCCAGCACTTTGGCGGAGTGAGGGCCCTCGTATTGGAAGGTCACGTTTTTCAACTCGAGATCGGCATCCGCGGGAATCTCCCGGATCTTCTCTTTATCTTCGGGTTCTTCGTCTTCCATATCATGGATTTCGTTCAGACGTTCCGCGCTGATCTTGGCGTCCTGCGCGGCCTGAATGAATCCTATGAACTGCGAAATAGGACCGTTCAACTGTCCCAGAATATACTGCATGGCCATCATCATCCCGAGGGTCATATCCCCTTCGACGACCGCTTTGGCCGCGATAAACGAAACCAGTACGTTTTTGGTCTGGTCGATGAACAGGCCGCCCACCTGCTGCGTCTGCCCGAGGGCCATCGATTTGATACTGATACGAAACATTTTGGCCTGAATCCGCTCCCATTCCCAGCGTTTCTGTTTCTCGCAACTGTTCAGTTTGATCTCCTGCATGCCGTTGATCAGTTGCACCAAGCTGCTCTGGTTGTCGGCTCCCTGCTGAAACCGTTTATAGTCCAGTTCCTTTCGTTTTTTCAGAAATACGACGACCCATCCGGCGTACAGGGCGCTGCCCAGCAGGAAAATCCCGAGGATCGTCAGGTTGTAGGTAGTCATGATCGCCCCGTAAACGACGAACGTAAAGCACGAAAATATGATATTCAAAAGCGTTCCCATCAGAAAACTCTGGATGCGGCTGTTGTCCCCGATCCGCTGCATGATGTCGCCCACCATCTTCACGTCGAAGAAAGAGATCGGAAGCCGCATCAGTTTCGCCAGAAAATCGGAGATAAACGCAATGCTGATCCGGGTAGTCACGTGCAGCGACAGCCAGCTCTGAATCAGCCCGTTCGCCGTTTGCCCGAGCGTCAGGGCCACCTGTGCGATCAGGATGGTAACGATAAATCCCAGATCGCTGTTGTTGATTCCGTAATCGACGACCCCTTGTGTCAGAAACGGGAAGATCAGGCTGATCATGCTGCCGGTCAGCATGGCGAGGAAAAACTGGACGATGAATTTAGTGTAGGGCCGCAGATAATTCATCATATACCCGATGCGAAGGATCGACTTTTTGGTGGAATCGTCTTTCTCTTCGTAAAAGCGGGGAGAAGGTTCGATGATCAGCGCGGTGCCGACCGTGAGGTTATCTTCCCGGGTCGAATACCAACACTTCAGGAAATCCTCTTTGTTGTATTTCAGCAACCCGCCCGCCGGGTCGGCTACATAGACCCAGTAGTCGTCTTTCTGGCTCGACTGCCGGTTCTTTTTGATGTTGTAGACCACGACGAAGTGCCGCTGTTTCCAGTGGACGATCAGCGGGAACGGAATGTTGTCGCGCAACTGTTCCCACGTCAGCTTGACTCCTTCGGTACGGAAACCGATCAGTTCGGCCGCATCGCTGATGCCCAGCATCGAAACGCCCTCGCGGGTAATATGGCATTTGGTGCGCAGCGTTTGGAGCGAGTAGTTTTTACCGTAGAATTTGGCGATCATGCGCAGACAGGTCGGGCCGCAGTCCATCGCGTCTAATTGTCGATATATCGGAAATCTCATGAACGGAAGATTTTATTTCTTGGCATATTTGATTCTGGCAAGGGCCGACTGGTAATACCGGAACAGAAAATCGTAAATCACCATCTCGTACAACCGGTTTTTCGACCGGAACAGCCGGTTCATCGTCATGTGAATGATGCTTCGCACATAATCGTCTTTCTCGATCGATTCCTGTTCGATGAGCGGACTTACCTGTACAACCAGCGATTCCATCTCCCGGAGACGCATTTCGAGCGGATCCGCATACGCCCCGAGCGGATCGGCCTGCGGGTCGAACACGCCTTCCACACTTTTCCGCTGCATCCGAAACTTATCGTTCAGTTGCTTGTTGAACGTACTGCCAGTAAACCCGAATTCCGTTTTGAATCCAACGCTCATTTTTTCAAGCAGTTCTTTTTTATCTTCCGCCGCGTACCCGAATACGGACAACGTGTCGTCGATCAGACGCAGCGACAACTGCCACCGATCCTGCTCGGCGGTCGGCGAACCGGCCAGCAGGCCGAGCAGGGCCAGCGTATACCGGCTGTCCACGCCGAACAACCGCTCGGAGAGTTCCATCGACGAGGCTCCGTAACGCTCGATTTCCCGCTGATAGGTGTCGCACAGCACGTTCCAGATCACGGCGCGCTCCATACAGGGAGACAGACAGTCATTCATTGCCCGGAATACGTTGCCGTAATTCTGTACGTCGGGCACATGAAACCGGAACCGGATATGGAACTTCGGATCGGTGTACCGGATAAAAAAATAATCGGATATCGCTTTTTCGGCTTTCAGCCGCTCGGCCGCCGGATACAAGTAGGAAGACAGAATCTCGTCGGCGCTCTTGTGTCCGGTGTATATTTTGAAGTAAAGCCACCGGCTGCCCGGTATGAATGTTCTTTGCATAGGTTCTTAAATTTAGGTCGATAGTATGTTGAAAAGGTTCTACGGTTCGGGTTTTCGGAACGTGAAAATAAATTCGTCGGTAAAGGATTCGCCCTGCGGATTTCTGACGAGGGCCGAACCGTTCCCGAACATGAACTCGGTCAGCTTGAACCGGCCCCGCCTTTTGACCAGCGACAGCATCGTCCGGATATTCAGCGCATCCCTCAGGTCGATGTAAAGCTCGTTATCCCCGTCCGGAACGATCACTTCGGCCGGTAGATTCCGTTTTGCCCTCAGTTCCTCCGTTCGGGCCAGCAGCGCCTGATCGTCGAGTTTATCGAAATCTTTAATTTCGTCCGTAGACAGGTTCCAGCTTTGCAGCGAGAGGATGTGACCTTTGTACTCCACACGCGGCAGGTACGGAAAGCGGTTGAACAGTTCGCCCCAGCCGAAATAGAGTCCGCCCCGCAATCCCTGGGTCTGCATATCGCACAGAAAATGGTAGATTGGCATCGAATTGAAACTGTAATTGTGGGCGTTGGTCAGCCGGGGTACGACCTCTTTCCCGAATTTCCGGGATTTCAGGATCACTTTCCCGTTTTTGACCGAAAGCATCAGGTCGGATACGGGGATTCGTTTCTCGATCTCAACTCCGGATTGCGCCAGGTAATGGATTTCATAATCGCGGAGCAGCGGTCGGGAGGCAATGTTGCCGATACGGGATTCGGGCAAATGGGCGATCTCTGCATAGATAACATCGCGGTGCAGTTGCTGCTCGGCGTCTGCGATGTCTTTTACGAGATCGAGTATTTGCGGATCGAGGTGACAGAAGCGTCCCAGCAAGTTACCGGCACAGGAGCCTCCCACAGATTTTATATGGAGTTTGCACCCGGCGCCTTCCGCATCCCGGAGCAGGTTGCACATGACCGGGAGCGTATCGGGCAAATCGTCCCATTTTTCCGTTTTAACCGGAATGTCGTCGTCGGTCAGCGTGATGCAGGTTCGGTCGTTTTTGAGCGATTCCATGTATTTATCCAACAGGATACCGTCGAGCCAAGAGAAGTAAATCTGATTTGCAGGAGACTGGCGGTAGGGGAACTGCAGGTTGTCGATCAGTTCGTTCACATCGCCGGTGTTTTGGGCCGTAACGGGATAGCCGATGCCGGCTTCCAGATCCAGCGCATGCACCAGCGGGATTTCCTGTTCCTCGAACCGTTCGTAAAATGCCGATGCGAATTGGGTAAGTCCGGTTTCGCCGCGGGGCGGAGTGATTCGGTTCAGGAAGGTGAGCACTTCTCCGATTTTCGATATGACCTCCTGTGATACCTCGGCCTGTCGAACCGGTTTGATCAGATCCGTCTGGAATAAAAACTTGGGTTCGAACGGGACGCCGATCTGTTTGATAATGTCGATGATCCGGTCGTAATAACCGATCGAATCCCCGGGTGCCGACGCATCGACCGCCTGCAGGTACTCCCTGATCCGGATCAGTTGCGGAAGTTGCTCTACGCCGTCCAGACGTTCCAGTTTCCGGATCAGCGCCTCCATCAGGTCGTCACCGGTCACGCCGGCTTCCAGCTCGCTTTTGAGCAACTGCGAGTCGATCAGCTCCATGATAAACGCTTCCGCTTCCTCGTAAGAAATATTCTCTTCAACCACCGATTCGGCCAACCGGCGGATCGTGGCCCCGGTGCGGGCCGTTGCAAAGATCCGGTCGAGGTACTCGGACGGTTCGACGCTGTTGATCTGGTGAACCCGTTTGGTGCCGCGGTAGAAATATTCGATGTACCGGAGCTTTCCCGCCAGTTCGTAGATGCTGTCGTTCGGATAATAATTCAACTGTCGCCGAACGGAATCCTGCTTCTCCAGAAATTGAATCAGGGCGCACAGGTAGTTCATATCCAACCGGGTGCAGCGCCGGTATGACGGCTCGTCGACCAGTTCGATCTCCGTACGGTCCGAGAGTCGCCCGACCGAACAGCCCGCGAACAATCCGAAAGGGGTACAACGCGTATGGCTCCGGTTAAAATATTTGCATAACGATTCCGCCAGTTTCCGATCTGCGGCCGGCGAATGTTCCGTCGCTTCTTTGTATAGTTCCGGAGAGCCCAGCAATACGGCTTCCCTGAAAACCGGATTGTCGACCATTTCCGGCAGTTTGCGCTTATCGTCGTACGGGAACAACGGGGTGCGGAAAATAAAGGTGTCGAAGGGTTGGTAAGGAACGGTGGGTTTCTTCATATTAGGTTGGGGTTAATGATCTACATTTTTTGAAAATACATTGACTTTATACTTATTGTATCTATAATTCTTTTGTAATTCTGGCGGTTTAATTGTTTTCCTGTTTTGAAAGAATTACTTATATTATAAATCAAATACTCATTTCAATACCGTATTTTCAATTCATATAATATGTGTTTTTCTCTACATGAATGACTTTCTAAAAAAACGATTCATGTTTTTTAAACAGTTGCGGTTGATTATAGTCAACCACAACTGTTACTTTTCAAAAACAATATGTGAAATGTATAATTCAGATTGTTCATGAATAAGTAGTGCTACCTAAATATATTAATAACAATAACTTACATACAAACAATACATCTATTGAAAATATCTTGATTATAAATTGTCAAGAGTTTGATTTAATAGCCACAAAGAATAGAATCTTTACATCCAATATTACAAGTTTGAACAGCATTAGTGGGAATAATTCCACATGTAAACTCACACGTATCACAAGTAAAACCACACGTTACCTCACATGAGTAACGACATGTAGGAGCGCAAGTATTTTCTAAAATGGAGTAAGGAACATACCCGCCCCTTAATTGATTCATTTCTCCGTTGTTGATCCTTGCAACAATGTCTTTCTTTAATACTAATTTTTTCATGATTAATTAGATTAGAATTTTCCCTACTCTGTTTTACGGATTTTCGGGTTCCTCCGCTCGAGTATTTATAATTTTTGTCTGCTTTTATATATCGTCCCGTCCGGCGCAATGCCTTCGATATCGATGTCGTAATCGGCCTGATCCGTGTCATTGGTGTAAAATTCAATCGTAGTATTACCGTCGGGATCGGTTTTTACATACGGATTCCAGTAAACCGTGGTACGTTTGTCCGATTTTTCGTCGTTGACTTTTTCCGGGGTGTCGTAAACAGGATGGTAGAATTCTATATTCTCCGAATAACCGACTACTTTACAAGTCTGTGTATCCGGGATACCATATTTCCGCCCCGGTTTCAAGAAAATATCTATACGGTAAGGATAGGTCGGTAAGTTTATTCCGGCATTGATCTGCCTTGCGTGTTTTGTGCGCCAGTCCGTATCTTTAGCTACGTAAATATAGTCAACGTCATCAATAAGATAGTTTTTCAGATAGTCGAGATCGACAATCTGTCTATTTACGTTCAATTGAGCGAGGGCATATTTTAATTCTTGATCCCAATCCATTCGTTTCAAATACAATAAATCTTTTTCCCTATGCACTTCCGGCATATAGGAACATACGTAATTGTATAAAGTGATCGGTTTATATTTTGACATCTTGATCGTATCGTAAAGAGCCCCGAAAGATGTGACTTGCTGTTTTTGCGGATTAACACTTTTCACCTCGACCCCTTCGAGTTCATACACCTTCATTCCGTCGATCGTCGTGTGTTGCAGTTTTTGTTGCTTCAGGTAATCCCTGACGGCTTTTCGCACCGATTCCGCGGAGTCCGGAAAGGGCGGCCTGTCGGTCAACGGCGGCCTCGGGTACAGCCCGTCCAGGTCGATCCGTTGCGTGGGCTTTCCCCTGCGGGTTTTGGCAGACACCATGAACAGCACGGTATCGGCGAAGTCCAGCCCGGAGAGCACGAACCTTCCGGAGTCGTCCGCCTGCGCCGCGTCCGCGACGTTATCCCTGTTCAGCGCCACGGCGGATACCAAAGCCCCGGGAGCAGCCCGTCCCGCGATCCCGATCACCTTTCCCGATAGGTACTGCCCGCGCTCGACGAAGTGCTTCGGAGAGAAGGGCTCCGGATCGTACAGGTTCCCGGCGCGGAACCTTCTCCATCCGTGCGTCAGCATCACCAGGTCGAGACGGTGGGCGGCGGCGGGATCGTCGCCCAGAAAGTAGTACCCCGGATTATGCACGTACCCCTTGACGTCGGAACACAGCAGCAGGTTCGTTCGGATATCGTCCCCCAGGGAATCGTACCTTACGGCCCTGCGGTCGGTTACGCTGACCGACAAGTCGGCGGAGACCGGTTTCCCGTCGCTGTCTTCCAGGCTGATCCCGACTCTTACCTTTTCTCGCTTTCCGTACCGCGGCTTGTCGGGCGTTACCGTCCATCGCTCCCGTTTTCCGGTTCTTTTCAGGAAAACGAGCCTTTCGCTGCGCGGACGTCCCGTACTGTCCACCAGCAGCAGGTGCAGTATCCCTTCGGGCAGGGAGTCGGCGAGGATGGCGCCCGAAGGCCGTTGCGGATCTACCGGTACGACGCAGCGGCAGTCCCCCCGGATATGCCCGACCAGACGGCTCCCCCGGGGAACCGTTCCGTCGGCCTTGTACAGAATGCGCCCGGAAGACTGCGCCGCCGTCAGGGCGCAGGCCCCGGGACGGATCTCCGGCAAGGCGACCGTGATTTCCCGACGCCCCGCCCTGCACACGGCGCGGTACGTCTCTCCCTGCCGAGCACAGAGCAGGAAGGCGCCCATCCCGTCGTGCTCCGACGCGAACGAAACGACCGTATCGCCCCGGCTGTCGAGCACGCTCCCGCGGACGTCCTCCGGATAACCGTCGGAACGTTCCGCTTTGAAGGCGACCTTTCGAGGAACTCCGTCCACCAGATCCCCGCCCTCGGGAAAGAACCCTACGGCGAAATCATGCGTTTCGGGTTCGAGAAAGACGGTTCTTCTGAAGACGGTTCCCCCTTCGTCGAGCATCATGCGGATAGATCCCCCGTTTCGGATCGAGTCGTGGGGCAGGTCGACGAACAGGGCGCCCGTCGACGTGGTTCGCTGCCGGAAGCCGCCGACGCGTCTGCCGGCGCGGTCGAACAGTTCGTAGGACGCGGACGCGTCCCGTACCGGCTTGCCCTCCGCATCCGAGAAACGCACGATGACCTGTTCTCCGGAATAGGCGACCGACGAGCGCACGCGTTCCGAGCGCATGCTGCCTACCGACAGGTTGCGCCGGAAGAAGAACGCCGGATCGAAGTTGAGCATCCAGCCCGTATACGCCCGAAGGGTATACTCGCCGGCGGGGAGCGTATCGGGCAGCGGAAGTCCGTTCGCGAACCCAAGCGAATCGCGCTTGATCTTCCGGGACGCGACGACCTTCCCGAGCCTGTCGGACAGATCGACGTAGAGGAAGTTCGAGAGCGTATCGGGTCTGTGGAACACCGCGTCCGTCAGATAGGCCTTGAACCGAATGGTGTCGCCCGCTCCGTAGTAGGGCTGGCTCAGGTGAAGGAAAAGTTTCTCGCGATGCAGGGCCTGTTCGGCTTCGAACCGGGAAAAGATCCGGTCACGAGTAGAATCCAAAGAATCTATTGAACGCTGTGCAACGGCGATATAGATACCGAGAAACATCAGCAGAAAAATGTAAACAATCCTTGCTTTCATAATAGCCCTGTCTTTTAATAATTTTATTTCGAGCAGCTAAGAATCGATCTTTATTCCAAGTTACCAAATGTTTGTTATCATTATTCCGGCAAAAAGAGATTTCTCAGATAAATCTCAAAAAACCGCAGCCGAACATTTGCTCTACCCGTCAATACACTTCGGCTGCGGCCGATCATGGTAAACAACTATCAGTAAGTGCAGGTTTGTACGCCTAAAGAGTTGTTTGTTACTGAAGTGTCATTACACGGCCATGCACAAGTACCCATACAGCTTTCGTAACAAGTATCTTCGCCCGGACAAGACGGATCCCCGTTACAGGTGTGGTTACAGGTGGCGTCGGGATGAAAGATAGTGTACTGTTCACAAAAACCATCAGGCCCGCATCCACCTCTTAATCGCCTCATGTCTCCACCGTTAATTCTTGCAACGATGTCTTTCTTCAATACTAACTTTTTCATAGTACATAAAGGTTTAATAGTTTTCCCTACTCTAATTATTTACGGATTTTCGGGTTCCTCCGTTTGGTACTTATAATTTTTGTCTGCTTTTATATATCGTCCCGTCCGGCGCAATGCCTTCGATA
>ENA-UOJE01001749-UOJE01001749.1-human-gut-metagenome-genome-assembly--contig:-C23-NODE-1749-length-18432-cov-19.303912_pt1 | contig 18432 bp, 16 predicted proteins | sample MGYA00242341_ERZ723888 | MGnify/ENA metagenome assembly ERZ723888 | reverse complement strand
CTGGCCGGGTCGTCCTCGAGCTTTTCGCGGATGCGGCCGATGTGGACGGCGACGGCTGCAGCCGCTCCACCTGCGCCAGATGCGCCTTCACGCGCGCGACGAGCACGCTCGGGGAAAACGGCTTTTCGATATAGTCGTCCGCGCCGCTTCATCCTTCGCCACGCCGTCGAGCAGCCCCTCCGTGTAGGCGCGGATGGAGGTCAGCGGGCTTTTGAGGTCGTGCGACATGCCCGCGATCAGCTCCTGCCGCTGCTGCTGCTGGCGGCTCTGCGCGTCGAGCGAGGCTTTGAGCCGCGCGGCCATGGCGTCCACCGCGTCGCACGCGGGCTTGAATTCATCCTCGGCCGTATAGCCGATGGGGCTTTCCAGATTGCCGCCGCGGATGCGTTCGACGCCGGCCACCAGCGTCTGCAGCGGCGCGGAGATGTGCCGGAACAGGCTGCGCGTCAGGTAGAAGTTCGTAAACGCGACCGTGGCCAGCAGCGCCAGGATCACCGTCCCGGCGTAGATGGCGGCGAGGGCCTTCGCCCCGGCGAACGCCGTCTCCAGCTGCTCGCCGGTCTCATGCAGGGCCGCGAACGACAGCCCCAGCCGGGGCAGCCACACCCGCTCGAGAAGCAAAAGCGCAAGCCCGCCGCCGAGCAGCAGCAAGACCGCCGCGATCGCGACAGGGATCAGGATCATCACAAGATTCGAGCGCGCAAGGCGCCTGCGGATCGTCATAAAAACGCACCTCCGGCCATTTGCTGCGACCAGTATAGCATATCCCGGGCCGAAAGTTAAAACTGTTTTGAAACAATCCGCGACGGACGGAAAAACTGCCGGTTTTTCCGCAAAGAGACACCGGAAAACCGGCGATTCGACGTATTGACAATTTTTTTGCCCGTGTTATAATGTGGCTGTCTGAAAAAATATAAAATTGTAGCGTCTGGGTGTCCGCCGAGAGGCGGGTGAAAAGGGAATCCGGTGTGAATCCGGAGCGATGCAGTCACTGTGTACGGGAGCTGGCCTGTAAAAACCACTGAGAGACCGGGAAGGGCAGGGCAGCGATGATCAAAGTCAGGAGACCTGCCCAGACGTGGAATTTCAATTCCGCTGTCTACGGATTGACCTTCCTGCAAGTTTGTAAGCATTTTCGCCCTTTTTCCGGGGCGGAGCGCGGACATACGATACGGTTAGGGAGAACGGCTGCGGAGACGCAGCCGTTTTTTAGCGTCAGCTGACAAGAGCCCACATGGTTTTCCCGGGCCTGAACAGCAGCTGGCGTCGTTATCCTCGTTGATGGGCGTCAGCCCATCTGCCTCGTCTGCCTTGCCATCTGCCGTCCATGCTCCGGGAAAACTCGAAGACCCACCGGGCGCTCCGGCGCGTTTTTTGTAAGGCAGAGAATGCAATCTTGCTGATGCAAGTTAAGGACGATAACGTAACGAAAGGCGGGCCGGAACGTCCGGCGGGCATGTGTGCTCTTGCCAACTGACGCTATATTTCTTTCAGAACATTTTTGAAAAGAGGTAGATCCCCATGAAAAAGACCATCGCACTCCTGCTCGCAGCCGTGATGCTGCTGAGCCTGCTTGCTGCCTGCAGCAAGACCGAAGCCCCCGCAGAGGAGCCTGCCCAGGAAGAGCAGACCACCGAAGCACCCGCACAGGAAGAGACCCCCGCCGAAGAACCCGAGCAGCCCGCCGAGGAGCAGCCCTCGCAGGAAGAACTCGATCAGGAAGCCGCCGACAACGTCGCCGCGCTCATCGACGCCATCTACGTGCAGGAGCGCACCGATGACACCGACGCGCAGTGCGAAGCGGCCAAGGCCGCGTGGGACGCGCTGACCGACGCGCAGAAGGAACTCGTCGAGGGCGAGGAAGCCAGCCCCGAGTACTTCGGCCGCGACACCGGCGACGCCTCGCTGGATGACGCCCGCAACCAGGACGAGATCGGCGAAAACGAGCTGTTGGTCGTCTCCTTCGGCACGTCCTTCAACGACAGCCGCGTGGCCGACATCAAGGGCATCGAAGACGCCCTGCAGGCCGCGTACCCCGACTGGTCCGTCCGCCGCGCCTTCACCGCGCAGATCATCATCAACCACATCCAGGCCCGTGACGGCGAGAAGATCGACAACATGACCCAGGCGCTCGACCGTGCGGTCGCCAACGGCGTCAAGAACCTTGTCGTCCAGCCGACGCACCTGATGCACGGTGCGGAGTATGACGAGATGTGCGAAGCCATCGAGGCATACAAGGATCAGTTTGAATCCGTCTCCATCGCAGAGCCGATGCTCGGCGAGGTCGGCTCCGACGCCACCGTCATCAACGCCGACAAGGAAGCTGTCGCCAAGGCCATCACCGCCGCTGCCGTCTCCGAGGCCGGCTTTGAGAGCCTCGAGGCTGCCAAGGACGCCGGTACCGCCTTCGTCTTCATGGGCCATGGTACCGCGCACGTCGCCAAGGTCACCTACAGCCAGATGCAGGCCCAGATGCAGAACCTCGGCTATGAGAACGTCTTCATCGGCACCGTCGAGGGCGAGCCGGAAGAGACCGCCTGCGAAGCCGTGATCGAAGCCGTCAAGGCTGCCGGTTACACCAACGTCGTCCTGCGCCCGCTGATGGTCGTTGCCGGCGATCACGCCAACAACGATATGGCCGGTTCCGACGATGATTCCTGGAAGACCGTGTTTGAGGCTGCCGGCTTCACCGTCGACTGCCAGATCCACGGCCTCGGCGAGATCGCCGATGTCCAGGCGCTCTACGTTGCCCACACCAAGGCTGCGATCGACGCGCTGAACGCATAAATATCCTGATCACCCGGCTCCGGGGCGGCAGCGGCCGCCCCGGAGCGAACTGCGCTCTATGGAGGAGATCCCAATGAAAAAGCTGATCGCACTTGCCCTGTCTGCGCTGCTGCTGTTTGCCCTGCTGACCGGCTGCGCACAAAAACCGGCCGAGCCTGCCGCCGCAGAGCCGGCGCAGCCCGCCGCCGAAGCCCCGGCAGAGGCCCCCGCGGACGAAGAAGCTTCCGCAGCCGAGCCTGCCGAGGAGCCCGCGGAAGAACCGGCTCCCGCCAAGCCCGCCCTGCCCGACGGCGTCTATACCGCTGAATTCAACACTGACAGCAGCATGTTCCACGCGAACGAAGCCTGTGACGGCAAGGGCACGCTGACCGTCAAGGACGGCAGCATGACCATCCACGTCAGCCTCGCGTCCAAGAGCATCGTCAACCTGTTCTATGGTCTGGCCGAGGATGCGCAGAAGGACGGCGCGGAGCTCCTGCAGCCCACGACCGACACCGTCACCTATTCCGACGGCCTGTCCGACGAGGTCTACGGCTTCGACATCCCCGTCCCCGCGCTGGATGCGGAGTTTGACGTCGCCCTCATCGGCAAGAAGGGCGTCTGGTACGACCATAAGGTCTCCGTCACCGACCCCGTTCCCGCTGCGGAAGCCGGGAAGACCGTTCAGGATCTCGGCCTGGCCGACGGCGTCTACACGGCCGAGCTCACATTCGCGGGCGGCTCCGGCAAGGCGCAGGTCCTTTCGCCCTGCACCCTGACCGTGCAGGACGGCGCGGCCACCGCCGAGATCGTCTGGAGCAGCAGCAAGTATGACTATATGCTGGTAAACGGCGAACGCTATGACGTGTTGTCGACGGAGCCCGGCTCGACGTTCGAGATCCCCGTCGAGGCCTTTGACACCGACCTGACCGTCATCGGCGACACCACCGCCATGAGCACGCCCCATGAGATCGAATACACCCTGAACTTTTCGTCTGCCAGCCTGCAGGCGGCGGGCGAATGAAGCCGCGGATCCTTGCGCTGCTGCTGGCGCTTTTGCTGCTGTGCGGCTGCGCCGCCCCGCAGAAGGCCCCGGCCGAGCAGCCCGCACCGGAGCAGCCCGCACCGGAGCAGCCCGCGGCCATGGTCACGTGGGACAGCCTGACGTTTGACCGCGCGCTGCCCCTCTCCTACGCCGAGCAGTTCGCGGTTTCTTACGCGGGCGAGGACTATACGCGCATCACCATCGGCGAGGATCAGACGTTTCTGCTCGTGGCCGAGGGTGCGCCGGTCCCGGCGGGCGTGCCGGAGGACGTGACCGTCCTGCAGCAGCCGCTGGACCATATCTATCTCGTCGCCACGGCGGCGATGGACTTTTTCCGCGAGCTTGACGCCGTGGACCGCATCGCGCTCAGCGGCCAGAAGGAGTCGGACTGGTATATCGATGAGGCGAAAGCCGCCATGCAGGCCGGGACTATGGTCTACGCCGGAAAATATTCCGCGCCCGACTATGAGACCATCCTGGCAGAAGGCTGCGATCTTGCGATCGAAAACACCATGATCTATCACACGCCGGAGGTCGTCGAGCAGCTGGAGTCGGTCGGCGTGCCCGTGCTCATCGAGCGCTCGAGCTACGAATCGGACCCCCTCGGCCGCATAGAATGGCTGAAGCTCTACGGCGCGCTGGTCGGCAAGGAAGATGCGGCCTGCGCGGCCTATGACGCGCTGCTGCAGGATCTGCAGCCCGTGCTCGCGCAGAAGCCGGCGGGCAAGACCGTCGCCTTCTTCTACATCACCACGAGCGGCGCGGTCAACGTGCGCAAATCCGGCGATTATATCGCCAAGGCCATCCGGATGGCGGGCGGCGACTATGTCTCGTTTGACGAGAGCGGCGAGGAAAACGCCCTCTCGACCATGACCATCCAGATGGAATCGTTCTACGACGCCGCGGCGGACGCGGACGTGCTCATCTACAACAGCACCATCGACGGCGAGCTGGACTCGCTGGACGCCCTGCTGGCCAAAAGCCCGCTGCTCGCGGACTTTAAGGCCGTGCAGACCGGCAATGTCTGGTGCATCACCAAAAACTTTTATCAGGAATCGCTCGCGCTCGGCGATCTGATCCTCGACGTCCACGCCGTTCTGAACGACAAGGACGCGGGCGATCTGCGGTTCCTGCGGAAACTATCATAATACAGGAGGAGCAGTATGGAAAAGACCCGGAGACTACGGACATGGGGCGGTTTTCTGCTGCTCCTTCTGCTGCTTTTGATTTTTTTGATCTGGAACATCCTCGCGGGGAGCGTCCGGCTCCCCGCGTCAGAAATATGGACGATCCTGCAGGGCGGGGGAGAGCTCTCGCAGCGCAGGATCCTGCTGCAGATCCGCCTGCCGCGGCTGCTGGCGGCGCTGATCCTCGGCGGGGCCTTGTCGGTCTCGGGGTATCTGCTGCAGACGTTTTTTCATAACCCCATCGCGGGCCCCTTCGTCCTCGGCATCTCGTCCGGCGCGAAGCTGACGGTGTCGGTCACCATGGTCGCGCTGCTCAGCCGGGGGCTGGTGTCCACGTCGGCAGTGCTGATCGCGGCGGCGTTCGCGGGCGCGATGCTCTCGATGGGCTTCGTGCTGGCGATCTCCAGGAAGGTCCGGCGCATGAGCCTGCTCGTGGTCTGCGGCGTCATGATCGGCTATATCTGCACGGCGCTGACCGACTTTATCGTCACCTTCGCCGACGATTCCAACATCGTGAACCTGCACAACTGGTCGCTCGGCTCGTTCTCCGGCATGAGCTGGGAGAACGTGCGGACCATGGTGCTGGTCTGCGGCGCGGCGCTGGTGCTGGCCTTTTTCCTCTCGAAGCCCATCCGGGCCTACCAGCTGGGCGAGGTGTACGCGCAGAACATGGGCGTCCACCTGCGCGCGTTCCGCACAGCGCTGATCCTGCTCTCGAGCGTCCTGTCCGCCTGCGTGACGGCGTTTGCCGGGCCCATTTCCTTTGTCGGCATCGCCGTGCCGCACCTCATGAAATCCCTGTTCGGGACGGCCGAGCCGCTCATCCTCATCCCGGCGTCCTTCCTCGGCGGCGGCGCGTTCTGCCTGCTCTGCGATCTGATCGCCCGCACGGCCTTCGCGCCGACCGAGGTCAGCATCAGCTCCGTGACGGCCGTGTTCGGCGCGCCCATCGTCATCTACATGATGACCCACAGAAAGGCGGGATAAGATGGAAGCCTATCTGCAGACAGAAGACCTTGCCGTCGGCTATCAGGGCAGGACCCTGATCGGCGAAATTTCACTTGCCGTGCAGCGCGGGAGGATCGTCACGCTCATCGGCCCGAACGGCTCCGGCAAGTCGACCATCCTCAAGACCATCGCCGGGCAGCTACCGCGCATCGGCGGCGCCGCGTATTTGGACGGCGAGGAGCTGCGCGCGCGCAGCCGCAACGCCATCGCCCGCCGCATGGCCATCCTCATGACCGCCCGCATGGACCCGGAGCTCATGACCTGCCGCGACGTGGTCAGCAGCAGCCGCTATCCCTATACGGGAAAGCTCGGCATCCTGACCGCGGAAGACAGAAAGATCGTGGACGAGAGCCTGCGCCGCACCGACGCGGAGGCCTTTGCCGACCGGCCCTTCCAGGCCGTCAGCGACGGGCAGCGGCAGCGCATCCTGCTCGCCCGCGCGCTCTGCCAGCAGCCGGAGCTCATCGTGCTCGACGAGCCGACGAGCTATCTCGATATCCGCTATAAGCTGGAGCTGCTGACCATCCTCAAGCGCATGGTGCGCGAGGAGGATCTGGCTGTGCTCATGTCGCTGCATGAGCTGGATCTGGCGCGGCGCGTGTCCGACACCGTCGTGTGCGTCGCGGGCGACCACATCGACCGCGTCGGCCCGCCGGAGGAGATCTTCACGCGCGACTACATCGCAAAGCTCTACCACATGGAGCCGGGGCGGTACGACCCCTGCTTCTCCACGCTGGATCTCGTACCGTAGGGAGGACCATGGAACAGAAGCTACCCCGGCTCGTGATCGCCGGGACGAACAGCGGCTGCGGGAAGACGACCGTGACCTGCGCCGTTCTGCAGGCGCTGGTAAACCGGGGGCTGAGCGTCGCCGCGGCCAAATGCGGCCCGGATTACATCGACCCCATGTTCCACAGCCGCATCATCGGCGCAAAAAGCGCAAATCTCGACCCCTTTTTCTTTGACGAGGCGACGCTCCGCTATCTGCTCGCGCAGAACGCCGCGGGCTGCGCCGTCACCATCATCGAGGGCGTCATGGGCTACTATGACGGCCTCGGCCTCACCACCACGCGCGCGAGCACCTGGGAGACTGCGCAGAAGACCGCCAGCCCCACCGTGCTGGTCATAAACGCGCGCGGCGCGGCGCTGTCCGTGCTGGCCGCGGTGCAGGGCTTTCTGCAGTTCCAGCCGCACAGCGGGATCTGCGGCGTCATCCTCAACGGCTGCACGGCCATGAGCTACGCGCCGCTTGCCGAAGAGCTCGAAGCGCGTTTCGGCATCAAAGCCTGCGGTTATCTGCCGCGCCTGCCGGCATGCACGCTCGAAAGCCGCCACCTCGGCCTCGTCACGGCTGCGGAGGTGGCAGACCTGCGCGAAAAGCTGCAGCGCCTCGCCGCCCAGGCGGAAACGAGCATCGATCTGGACCTGCTTCTGCGTCTGGCAAATGAAGCGCCGCCCCTTGCCGTCTGCCCGCCGCCGCTGCCGGAAGCGGGCGAGTCCGTCCGCATCGGCGTGGCGCGCGACCGGGCGTTCTGCTTTTACTATGAAGACAGCCTCGCGCTGTTATCGTCGCTCGGCGCGGAGCTCGTGCCCTTCAGCCCGCTGGAGGACCCGGTGCTGCCGGAGGGGCTGCACGGGCTGTACCTCGGCGGCGGCTATCCGGAGCTTTCCGCCGCGCAGCTGAGCGAAAACGCCTCCATGCGCGAAAGCGTCCGCGCCGCCGTGCAGAAAGGCGTGCCCTGCATCGCCGAGTGCGGCGGGTTCATGTACCTGCTGGACGCCATCGGCGATCATCCGATGGCCGGCGCGCTCCCCGGCCGCAGCTTTGACGCCGGGAAGCTCACGCGCTTCGGCTACCTGACGCTGACCGCGCAGCGGGACAATATTCTTTGCCGCGCGGGTGAGTCGATCGCCGCGCACGAATTTCACCGCTGGGACGCGGACGACCCCGGCGGGGCCTTCCTGGCCGAAAAGCCCTCCGGCCGCCGCTGGCCCTGCGTCCACGCGACCGGGACGCTCTATGCGGGCTACCCGCATTTCCACTTTTATGCGAATCCGGCCTTCGCCGCGAATTTTCTAGCCGCCTGCCGAAAGGAGAAGCACCGCTATGCTTGAGACCTGCAGACCCATGGACATCGAAGCGCGCAGCTTCGAGATCATCACCGAGCTTCTGGGCGACCGGAAGCTCGACCCGGAAAACGCGCTGGTGATCAAGCGCGCCATCCACACCACCGCGGACTTTGACTACGCCGACAACCTCGTCTTCTCGCCCCACGCCGTGCAGGCAGGGCTCGAAGCCCTGCGGTCCGGCTGCGATATCGTCACCGATACCCAGATGGCGAAGGCCGGGATCAATAAGACCATCCTCGCCTCCCTCGGCGGCGAGGTCCACTGCTTCATGTCCGACCCCGACGTCGCAGCCGAGGCAAAGTCGCGCGGCGTGACCCGCGCCTGGGTCTCGATGGAGAAGGCCGCGCAGCTCAAAAAGCCCTGTATCTTCGCCATCGGCAACGCGCCGACGGCGCTGGTGTCACTCGACGCGCTCATGGCGGCGGAGCTGCTCCGGCCCGCGCTGCTGATCGGCGTGCCGGTCGGCTTCGTGAACGTGGTCGAGAGCAAGGAGCTGATCATCGAGGGCGGCCGCGCGCCCTATATCGTCGCCCGCGGGCGCAAGGGCGGCAGCAACGTCGCCGCCGCCATCTGCAACGCCCTGCTCTACCAGATCCGGCGATAACATGGAGGAATACATCGTCAAGGACGGAAAAAAGCTCCGTCTCGGCTATACGACCGGCTCCTGCGCCGCCGCGGCGGCAAAGGCCGCGGCCTATATGCTGCTGACCGGCCGGGAGGCCCCGACGGTCGACCTGCAGACGCCCAAGGGCATCGCCCTGACGCTGCCGGTTTTGCAGACGACCCGCGGCGCGGACTTCGTCTCCTGCGCCATCCGCAAGGACAGCGGCGACGACCCCGACGTGACGCGCGATACGCTGATCTTCGCCCGCGTGCAGAAGACCGACGCGCCCGGCGTCACGATCGACGGCGGCGCGGGCGTCGGCCGCGTCACAAAGCGCGGGCTCGACCAGCCGGTGGGCGCGGCGGCCATCAATTCCGTCCCCCGCCGTATGATCGAGGAAAACGTGCGGGCGATCATGCGCCTGTGCGAGTTTCCCGGCGGATTGTCGGTCGTCATTTCCGTGCCGGCGGGCGAGGCACTGGCCCAGAAGACCTTCAATCCCCGCCTCGGCATCACCGGCGGCATCTCCATCCTCGGCACGACCGGTATCGTCGAGCCCATGAGCGAGCAGGCGCTCGTCGATACCATTCGCGTCGAGCTGCGCCAGCGGCGGGCGGACGGGGCCGACTATATCCTGCTGACCCCCGGCAACTACGGCGCGGACTACATCCGCGGCGCCATCGGCCTCGACCCGAAGACGGCCGTCCTGACCAGCAACTTCATCGGCGACGCGCTGGAAAGCTGCCGGGAGCTGGGCTTCCGGGGCGCGCTGCTCGTCGGGCATATCGGCAAGCTCGTGAAGCTCGCGGGCGGAATGTGGAATACGCACTCCCGCTTCGGCGACTGCCGCATGGAGCTGCTGGCCGCCCACGCCGCGGCGCTGGGGCTGCGGCAGGAGAAGACGCAGGAGCTGCTGCTTTGCGTCATGTGCGACGACGCGCTGCGTATCTTGCGGGAGGAGGGGCTGTATGCGCCGCTTCTTTCCCGGCTGGCAGAGCGCATCGAGGTCCAGCTGCAGCACAAATGCGGGCCGATGGCCGCCGGCGCGATCGTTTTTTCAAAGGAATACGGCTGCCTGTGCCAGACCGCACAGGCGCAGGCTCTGTTGGAGAAAATAAAGGAGAACTGAAATGGTACATTTTGTCGGCGCCGGGAGCGGCGCGGCCGATCTCATCACCGTGCGCGGGGCAAGGCTCCTCGGCGAGGCGGACGTGGTCATCTACGCGGGCTCGCTGGTGAACCCGGCGCTTTTGTCCTACACGAAGCCGGGCTGCGAGATCCACAACAGCGCGAAAATGACCCTCGAGGAGGTCATCGCCGTCATCCGCGCCGCCGAAGCGGCGGGGAAGACGACCGTCCGCCTGCACACCGGCGATTCCAGCATCTACGGCGCGGTGCGCGAGCAGTTTGACGAGCTGGAAGCGCTCGGCATCGCCTATGACGTCTGCCCGGGTGTGAGTGCCTTCTGCGGCGCGGCCGCGGCATTAAAAGCAGAATACACCTTGCCGGATGTCAGCCAAACGGTTATTATAACAAGAGCGGCGGGCCGCACGCCCGTCCCGGCGCGCGAGTCCATCCGCGCCCTGGCCGCCCACCGGGCGACGATGGTGCTCTTCCTCAGCACCTCGCTTACCGAAAAGCTGCAGGAGGACCTGCTCGCGGGCGGCTATGAAGCGCAGACCCCGGCCGCCGTCGTGTACAAGGCGACGTGGCCGGAGGAGAAGATCTTCCGCTGCACCGTCGGCACGCTCCACAGGACCGTGACGGAAAACGGCCTGACCAAGACGTCTTTGATCGTCGTGGGCGGGTGTCTGGGAGACACCTATCTGCGGTCGCTCCTGTACCACCCGGGCTTCACGACCGAATTCCGGGAGGCGACGCAATGAAGCTCGCCGTCTTTGCCTACACCCGCGCGGGCTGCCGGACGGCCGGGCGTGTCTGCCGGGCTCTGCCGGAGGCGGAGCGCTGCTGCTATGCGCCGCCCCGGCTCGAAGCGCCGGGCTTTGCCGCGCTGGACGCGGGCGTCTATGGCGAGGCCTTTGCCAATATGGACGCGCTGATCTTTGTCGGCGCCTGCGGCGTCGCGGTGCGGAGCATCGCGCCCTTCGTCCGTGATAAAAAGACGGACCCGGCCGTTTTGTGCCTCGACGAGCGTGCAAGCTTCGTCATTCCGCTCCTCTCCGGCCACATCGGCGGCGCGAACGCGCTGGCCGCGCGTCTGGCCGGCGCCCTCGGCGCGGCGGCCGTCATCACCACCGCGACGGACGTGAACGGAAAATTCGCCGTTGACGCCTGGGCCGCGCAGAACGGCTGCGCGATCGAAGACTTTGCGCTTGCCAAACGCTTCGCGGCTGAAATTTTGGAGCACGATCTGCCGCTTTGCAGCGAGTTTCCGGTCTGCCCGCCCCTGCCCGGCGGCGTGGTTGCCGCGGCGGAGGGGCCGTTCGGCGTCTACATCGGCTGCCGGACCGAATCGCCGTTCGGCGTGACGCTCCGCCTCATCCCCAGAAAGCTCCGCGTCGGCCTCGGCTGCCGCCGCGGGACCGAGCAGGCGGCCATCGAGGCTGCCGTCCGGCAGGTCTTCCGGGAGAACCGGCTGGCGCTGGCCGCCATCTCCGGCGTCTCGTCGATCGACCTCAAGCAGGACGAGCCGGGGCTGCTCGCCGCCTGCCGCGCAAACGGCTGGCAGGCCCGGTTTTATTCCGCGGCGCAGCTGCGCGCCGTACCGGGCAGCTTTACGGGCTCGAACTTCGTCGCCTCCGTCACGGGCGTGGATAACGTCTGTGAGCGCGCGGCGCTCTATGGCGGCGGGCGGCTGCTGGTGCAAAAACAGGCGCTGGGCGGCGTGACCGTCGCCGTCGCCGAGGAACCTTGGGAGGTACGCTTTGGGTAAGGTACAGATCGTGGGCATCGGACCCGGCAACTTTGAAAATATGACCATCCGCGCCGACCGCGCGCTGGCCGCGTGCGACGTGATCGTGGGCTACCCGGTCTACGTCGACCTGGTCAAGGACCGCTATCCCGGCAAAGAGCTGCTTGCCACCCCCATGACGCAGGAGGCCAAACGCTGCCGCATGGCGCTCGAGCTGGCCGCGGCAGGGAAAACTGTCTGCCTGGTCTGCTCCGGCGACAGCGGCATCTACGGCATGGCCGCGCTGGTCTATCAGCTGCGCGGCGAGGCGCAGGAGCCGGAGGTGGAGGCCATCCCCGGCCTCACCGCCGCGTGCAGCGGCGGCGCGCTGCTGGGTGCGCCGCTGACGCATGATTTTGCCGTCGTCAGCCTCTCCGACCGCCTCACGCCATGGGAAACGATCGAAAAGCGGCTGCTGTGCGCTGCTGAGGCGGATCTGACCATCGTCTTATATAACCCCGCCAGCCACGGCCGGCCGGAGCACCTGCACCGCGCGTGCGGGATTTTGCTCCGCGTACTGCCGGAGGACCGGCTCTGCGGCATCGTCCGCTGCATCGGCCGCGAGGGCGAGAGCCGCCGCGTGCTGACGCTCGGCGAACTCAAAACGGCGCAGGCCGACATGTTCTGCACCGTCTTTATCGGCAACGCCGCCGCGCAGGCGGTCGGCGGGAATTTTATCACACCGAGGGGATACCGCGATGTATAAGCTCTGTGTCTTCGGCGGCACGACGGAGGGCCGCGAGCTGGTCGAATTTTTAAATACGCAGCCCTGCCGCGTGACGGCCTGCGTCGCCACGGAATACGGCCAGACCCTCCTGCCGGAGGGCGAAAACCTGACCGTCTCGGCCCGACCCCTGCCGGTCGGGGAGATCGGAGCTCTGCTGCAGGCCGAACGCTTTGATCTTGTGATCGATGCCACGCATCCCTACGCCGCGTCGATCACAAGGAGTATCGCGGCCGCCTGCGAAGCGGCCGGAGTAGAGCACTGGCGGCTGCTGCGCGGCGCGTCTGAAGCGCCGGAGGACGCGGTGTTCGCAGAGAATACGGACGAAGCCGTCCGCTTCCTGTCCGGCACGGAGGGGAACATCCTCCTCACGACCGGCAGCAAGGAATTATCGAAATTTGCCGCCCTGCCGGACTTTGCCGCGCGCTGCTGGGCGCGCGTGCTGCCGCTGCCCGCTTCGCTGGAGGCCTGCGGCGCGGCGGGGCTCAGCCCGTCCCATATTTTTGCCCTGCAGGGGCCGTTCTCCCGGGAGATGGACGAGGCCATGCTGCATAGGACCGGCGCGCGCTGGCTCGTTACCAAAGACGGCGGCGCGGCCGGCGGCTTTCAGGAAAAGGCCGCCGCGGCCAGGCGCGCGGGAGCGCGTCTGCTCGTCATCGGCCGCCCCGCGCAGGAGACGGGAAGCTCGCTTCCCGAGACCATCGGCGCCCTGTGTGCCCGCTTCGGCTTTTCCTGCCGCCCGCGGGTGACAGTCGTTGGCATCGGCCCCGGCAGCGAGGACGCGCAGACCGGCGAGGTCCGTGCGGCGATCCGTGCGGCGGACGCGCTGATCGGCGCGCGGCGGATGCTGGAGGCCGTCGCCCGGCCCGGCCAGCTGGCGCTGGACGCCATCGCGCCGGAGGCGATCGCGGATCGCATCCGCGAGCATCCGCAGTGCCGCCGCTTCACCGTCGTCATGTCGGGCGACACCGGCTTTTTCAGCGGCACGAAGAAGCTCCTGCCGCTGCTGCAGGACTGCGAAACGACCGTCCTTCCGGGCCTAAGCTCGCTCAGTTATCTCTGCGCCCGCCTCGGCGTCAGCTATGAGTCCGTCGTGCCCGTCAGCCTCCACGGCCGGGTGCACGATATCGTCCCGGACGTGCGCCGGAACAAAACCGTATTCGTCCTCGTCGGCGGCGAGGGCGGCATGGCCGCCCTCTGCCAGAGGCTCACCGGAGCCGGACTTGGTCAGGTCCGCGTCAGCGTCGGCGAACGGCTGAGCTACCCGGATGAGCGCATCACCCGCGGCACGGCCGCGGAGCTGGCGGAGCAGACGTTCGACAAGCTCAGCGTTGCCCTGCTCGAAAATCCGTCGCCCGACGCCGTCGTCACCCACGGCCTGCCGGACGAGCGTTTTCAAAGAAGCCTCGCCCCCGGCCACGTCGTGCCCATGACCAAGAGCGAGGTGCGCAGCGTCTGCCTGTCCAAGCTGCAGCTGACGGCGGACGCCGTCTGCTGGGACGTGGGCGCGGGCACCGGCTCGGTCGCCATCGAGATGGCGCTGCAGGCTGCGCGCGGCAGCGTCTGGGCCATCGAGCGCGAGGCGGACGCGCTGACGCTTCTGGAGCAGAACCGCGCCGCCTTCGGCGCGGAAAACCTGCGCCTCGTCTCCGGCAGCGCGCCGGAGGTCTGCCGCGAGCTGCCCGCGCCGACGCACGCCTTCCTCGGCGGTACCGGCGGGCAGGTGCGCGAGATCCTGCAGCTGCTGCTCGAAAAAAATCCGCACGTGCGCATCGTGGCGACGGCCGTCACGCTCGAATCCGCTGCCGCGCTGACGGCGTGCATGCGGGAATTCGAGTTCTGCGAATGCGTCTCGCTGTCCATCGCCAAAGCCCGCGCGGCGGGGCCCTATCACCTGATGGCCGGACAGAACCCCATCTACATCTTTACGCTGCAGAATGGAGGAAACACGCCTTGAAATGGTCCCTTTTCGCCCTTTTGATCGGCTTCGGCATCGATCTTATCGTGGGCGACCCGCATGGGCTGCCGCACCCCGTCGTCGGGATCGGCAAGCTGATCTCGCTGCTCGAGCGGCGGTTCCGCGCGCTGTTTCCCAAGACAGCGCGCGGCGAGATCTTCGCGGGCGCGTGCATCTGGCTGTGCACGGTTCTCGTCTCGGCGGGGCTCCCGGCGCTCATCCTCTATGGCGCGCAGCGGGTGTCCGTCTATCTGCGCCTCGCGCTCGAGAGCGTGATGTGCTGGCAGGTCCTCGCGGTCAGATCTTTGCGGGAGGAGAGCATGCGCGTCTATGCCGCCCTGCAGACGGGAAGCCTCTCTGCCGCGCAGCAGGCGGTAAGCATGATCGTCGGCCGCGATACCGCGCGGCTGGATGCCGCGGGCGTCACCCGGGCCGCCGTCGAGACCGTGGCGGAAAACACGTCCGACGGCGTCATCGCGCCGCTTCTGTATCTCGCGCTCGGCGGCGCGCCGCTGGGCTTTTTCTACAAGGCCGTCAACACGATGGACTCGATGCTCGGCTATGTGGAGCCTCCGTATAAAAATATCGGCCTCGTCCCGGCGAAGGCGGACGATGTGCTGAATTTCATCCCCGCGCGGCTGTCGGCGCTGTTTCTGCTGGCCGCGGGCGCGATTCTGGGCTTGGACGCGAAGAACGGCTGGCGCATCTTCCGGCGCGACCGGTACCGGCACGCGAGCCCGAACTCCGCGCAGACGGAGTCGGTCTGCGCGGGCCTGCTCGGCCTGCGCCTCGCGGGCGACGCGTGGTACCACGGCGTCCTGCACAAAAAGCCGTATATCGGCGACGAGCGCCGCGGCATTGAGCCGGACGATATCCCGCGCGCCTGCCGGCTGATGACGGCCGCGGCCATCCTTGCCCTGCTCGCGTGCGCAGGGGTCAAAGCGCTCTGCATCTTCCTCTGTAACCGCTGACGAAGGAGACCAGCCTATGCTCTACAACACGCAAAATCCGCATGGCGGCGACGTCTACGGCGCAGCCGTCACGCTCGATTTTTCCTCCAATGTCCATCCGCTCGGCACGCCGCCAGGCGTCGTCGAGGAGATCCGCGCCGCAGCCGCACAGGTGCGGCAGTACCCGGATCCCTACTGCCGCGCATTGACCGCGGCCATTGCCGCGCACGAGGGCGTGCCGCAGCCGTATGTGCTCTGCGGCGGCGGTGCGGCGGAGCTCATCTATGCCTACTGCGACGCCCTGCGCCCGCGTCTGGCGGCCGAGCCCGCGCCGACGTTCTCGGAATACCGCACGGCGGCCGCGCATTTCGGCGCGCAGCGCGCGCAATATCCGCTCCGCGCGCCGGACTTCCTGCCGGACGAGGGGTTGCTCGCCTTTTTAAAGGAGCGGAAGCCGGACGTGCTGTTCTTGTGCACGCCCAACAACCCCACCGGCGTGCTTCTTCCGCGCGAGCTTCTGCAGGCCGCGCTGCGCATCTGCCGCGCGCAGGGCACGTGCGTGCTGCTCGACGAGTGCTTTCTGGACTTTACGGACGCGGCGAGCGCCAAGGACCTGCTGGAGGCATATCCGAACCTGCTGATCCTGAAGGCGTTCACCAAAAATTACGCCCTTGCGGGCGTGCGCGCGGGCTACTGCCTGACGGCGGACAGGCAGCTGCTCGAGAAAATGTCCGCCTGCTCGCAGCCGTGGAACGTCTCGGTCCCGGCGCAGGCGGCGGCGCTTGCCGCCCTGCGCGAGCCGGACTGGCCGGCAAAGGCCCGCCCGCTGATCGCGGCGCAAAGGGCCGTGCTCACCGCGGACCTCACGGCCCTCGGCCTGACGGTCTGCCCGTCGCAGGCCAATTATCTGCTGTTCCGCGGCCCAGCCGGGCTGGATGCCGCGCTGCTGCGGCAGAAGATCGCCATCCGCAGCTGCGCGAATTACCCCGGACTCGGCGAGGGCTGGTACCGCACGGCGGTGCGGCTGCCGGAAGAAAATGAAGCGCTGCTGGACGCTCTGCGGCGCGGGATGGAGGAACTGTCATGGCGCTGAATCTGATGCTGCAGGGGACGATGTCCAACGCGGGCAAGAGTCTGCTTGCCGCCGCCCTCTGCCGGATCTTTAAGCAGGACGGCTATCGTGTCGCGCCCTTCAAGAGCCAGAATATGGCCCTCAACTCGTTCATCACCGCCGCGGGCGGCGAGATGGGCCGTGCGCAGGTCGTGCAGGCCGAGGCCGCGGGCCTCGCGCCCGACGTGCGCATGAACCCGATCCTCCTGAAGCCGACGACCGATGTCGGCAGCCAGGTGATCGTGAACGGGCAGGTCGTGGGCAACATGCGCGCGATGGAGTATTACCGCCGCAAGCGTGAATTCCTCCCGGCCGTGCTGGATGCCTACGCGGGTCTGGACAGGGAATACGACGTGCTCGTCATCGAGGGCGCGGGCAGCCCGGCGGAGATCAACCTCAAGCAGGACGACTTCGTCAACATGGGCCTTGCGAAGCTGGTGGACGCGCCGGTGCTGCTGATCGGCGATATCGATCGCGGCGGCGTCTTCGCCCAGCTCTACGGCACCATCGCCCTGCTGGAATTGGACGAGCGTGCGCGGGTCAAGGGCACCATCATCAACAAATTCCGCGGCGACCGCGCGATCCTCGAGCCGGGCCTAAGGCAGCTCGAGGCGCTCTGCGGCGTGCCGGTGGCGGGCGTCGTGCCCTACACGCGGGTGGATATCGACGAGGAAGACAGCCTCACCGAGCGTTTTTCCCGAACCGCGGGGCGCAAGCTCCTGGACCTGGCCGTGATCCGCCTGCCGCGCATCTCCAATTTTACTGATTTTTCTCCCTTTGAGCGCTATGCGAACGTCTCGCTGCGCTATATCTCCTCCGTCGGCGAGCTCGGCACGCCGGACATGATCCTTCTGCCCGGCACCAAGAGCACCATCGCCGACCTCAGCTGGCTCCGCCAGTCTGGGCTCGAGGCTGCCATCTGCAAGGAGGCCGCGCGCGGCACGCCCGTCTTCGGCGTCTGCGGCGGCTATCAGATGCTGGGCCGCAGCGTCTCGGACCCGGACGGCGTGGAGGCCGCGGGCCTGACGCAGATCCGCGGGCTGGGGCTTCTGGACATGGACACCGTCTTCCACGGCGAAAAGGTCCAGCGGCAGACTGCCGGTACGTTCTCCGGCGTGCAGGGGCTGCTCTCCGGCCTCAACGGCCTCGGCTACGAGGGCTACGAGATCCACATGGGCCAGAGCGCGTCGGCCATGCCGCCGCTGGCCGGGTCCGGCAGCGTCTACGGCAGCTATATCCACGGCGTGTTCGACGCGCCGGGCGTCGCCGACGCCATCCTCCGCGCGCTCTGCGCGCGCCGCGGGATCGACGCGTCGGCCCTCGGCAGCTTCGATGCGCAGGCCTACAAGGAGCGGCAGTACGACCTGCTGGCGGACGCCGTCCGTCAGGGCCTCGATATGGACTACGTCTACCGCGTCCTGCACCGGAAGGCATAAAATAAGCGGCGCACCCGCCCGGGTGCGCCGCCTGCTTTTGTTATTCCAATGCCACGTTATCCCAGTGCCACGTCCAGCACCATCATCAGACTGAAGCCGATGGCGAAGAAAATGGTGCCGACGTTGGTGTGCGTCCCCTGCGACATCTCGGGGATCAGCTCCTCGACCACAACGTAGAGCATCGCGCCCGCCGCAAAGCTCAGCAGATACGGCAGCGCCGGGATGACATGCCGCGCCGCGAGGATCGTGAGGACCGCCCCGATCGGCTCCACCACGCCGGAGAGCACGCCGTCCAGAAACGCTCTGGATTTTTTCATCCCCTCCGCGCGCAGCGGCAGGGAGATGATCGCACCCTCCGGGAAGTTCTGGATGGCAATGCCGAGCGAGAGCGCCAGCGCGCCCGCCGCCGTGATCTGCGCCTGCCCGGACAGATACCCCGCGTACACCACGCCGACGGCCATGCCCTCCGGGATGTTGTGGAGCGTCACGGCCAGCACCATCATCGTCGTGCGCTGCAGGCGGCTCTTCGGCCCCTCGGCCTGCCCGCTTTTCGCGTGCAGATGCGGGATGATGTGGTCCAGCGCCAGCAAAAACAAAATGCCG
>ENA-UOJE01001748-UOJE01001748.1-human-gut-metagenome-genome-assembly--contig:-C23-NODE-1748-length-18438-cov-5.554697_pt1 | contig 18438 bp, 17 predicted proteins | sample MGYA00242341_ERZ723888 | MGnify/ENA metagenome assembly ERZ723888 | reverse complement strand
ATAATATATCAAATAAAATATATCCGTATATGACAACGGTCCCCCGGCGTTGCCGGGGGACCGTTATACTGCGTTTTAAGTTTAATCCACCTTGGGGCCGGCGTCTACCAAAGCCTTACCCGCCTCGTTGCCTTCGTACTTGGCGAAGTTCTTGATGAAGCGGGAGGCCAGATCCTTTGCCTTTGCGTCCCAATCAGCGGGATTGGCATAGGTATCTCTGGGATCCAGAATGTTGGTGTCGACGCCCTTCAGCTCGGTGGGTACCTCGAAGTCGAAGTAAGGTATCTTCTTGGTGGGCACGCCCAGTATGTCACCGTTGAGGATAGCGTCGATTATGCCGCGGGTATCCTTGATGGAGATACGCTTGCCGGTGCCGTTCCATCCAGTGTTGACCAGATACGCCTTCGCGCCGCTCATCTCCATGCGCTTTACCAGCTCATCTGCGTATTTGGTAGGATGCAGCTCCAGGAATGCCTGACCGAAGCATGCGGAGAAGGTGGGAGTAGGTTCGGTTATGCCGCGCTCGGTACCAGCCAGCTTTGCGGTAAAGCCGGAGAGGAAGTAGTACTTGGTCTGCTCCGGAGTCAATATGGATACGGGAGGCAGCACGCCGAAAGCGTCAGCGGAGAGGAAGATCACGTTCTTCGCGGCGGGCGCGGAGCTTATGGGGCGCACTATGTTCTTAATATGGTCGATGGGGTAGGATACGCGGGTGTTCTCGGTAACGCTCTTATCGGCAAAGTCTATCTTGCCGTTCTCATCGAGGGTTACATTCTCGAGGAGAGCATTGCGCTTGATGGCGTTGTAGATATCCGGCTCGGATTCCTTATCCAGATTAATGACCTTTGCATAGCATCCGCCTTCGAAGTTGAACACGCCATTGTCGTCCCAGCCGTGCTCGTCGTCGCCTATCAGCAGGCGCTTGGGGTCGGTGGACAGCGTGGTCTTGCCGGTGCCGGAAAGGCCAAAGAAGATGGCGGTATTCTTGCCGTCCATGTCGGTATTTGCAGAGCAGTGCATGGAGGCGATACCCTTGAGGGGCAGATAGTAGTTCATCATGGAGAAGAGGCCCTTCTTCATTTCGCCGCCGTACCAGGTGTTGATGATGACCTGCTCGCGGCTGGTGAGGTTGAATACTACCGCGGTCTCGGAATTAAGCCCCAGCTCCTTGTAGTTCTCTACCTTTGCCTTGGAGGCGTTGTAAACTACGAAATCCGGCTCAAAGTTCTTCAGCTCCTCTTCGGTGGGCCTGATAAACATATTCTTTACAAAGTGAGCCTGCCAGGCAACTTCTACGATGAAGCGGATTGCCATGCGGGTGTCCTTGTTGGCGCCGCAGAAGGCGTCCACTACGAACAGGCGCTTGTTAGAGAGTTCTTTTCTTGCGATATCCTTAACGGCATTCCAGGTCTCGATGGAGGCGGGGTGGTTGTCGTTCTTATATTCGTCGGAAGTCCACCAGACGGTATCCTTGGAGGTATCGTCAACGACGATAAACTTGTCCTTGGGTGAACGGCCGGTGTATATGCCGGTCATGACGTTGACAGCGCCCAGCTCGCTGAGCTGGCCCTTTTCATAGCCCTCAAGGCCGGGCTTGGTCTCTTCCTCAAAGAGCATCTCATAGGAAGGATTGTAGACTATTTCCGTAGTGCCGGTAATGCCGTACTTGGTAAGATCGATGTTTGCCATTTTCTTTTACACAACCTCTCTGTATTATTTATGCAGGAATTGGCAGGGGATTATTCACTCCGTGCCAAATCCAAACTACCGCATGATATTTTTATGATAAGTCATGGCCACGTTATAATCAATATAAATTGTCAGGAAATACTCAAATAAATCCTTAGTATACCTGCCTTTGCGGTAAGCTTATCTTATTCCGCAGGCAGGTTGCAAAAGCAAAAAGCAGAAGCGCCACGTTTCCTTTTCAATGTCGCTCAAACGCTTACGGCATTGCGTATGGCGTTGCCGACACGGCTTTCACACGTTGAGCACATCTTTATTACAGCAGTATAGGTTAAATGTCCTTAACCCATGTCCCTAAAATAAGCCGCCCTATTGAGCGGCGCAGGCTCTTACTTCATGTGTGCCCTCGCGTGGGCGCATATGGCATTGTAAGTCTTGTCGCTGAGGTCGTGCTCCATTTTGCAGGCGTCAGTCTCGGCCGTGATTTCGTCCACGCCTATTGATACCAAAAAATCGGTCAACGTCCTGTGCCTGTCCAGCATCTTGGAAGCTATCTCCATTCCTGATTCGGTAAGGGTTATGAGCCCCTCCCCGTCCATCGTGATATGTCCGCTGGCCTTCAGCCTTTTCGTGGTATATGTTACGCTGGGCTTTGTAACGCCAAGATAGTCCGCCACATCAATGGAACGAATATAGCCGTGCTTATTGCGCATCATCAGCATCGCTTCGAGGTAATCCTCGGTAGCTCTCATTATTTTCAAATTGTACCGCCCTTTCGTATTTTTATTGCAATATCATATAAAACTGTTGTTGGTAAAATACCAACGATGATTATATAGATGATTATATATTATACATAGGTTAGCAAACTCTAACCAAAAATGCAAGGGTAAAATTTTGTTTAAATTTTCAGATAAAAAAGTGTTGACAAAGTCAGTTAGAGCTGTTAAATTACTCGATAGTTAAAGCACTTAAACCCAAGTGTAGAAACGTGGACCCGCAAGTAGCACATAAAACGGAGGAGACTGAGTATGATACCACTTGATCTGGCAGATATAGGCAAAGAGAACGTGATAAAAAAGATCGGCGGCAGCCCGGACGTTAAAAAGCACCTTGAAGATCTTGGCTTTACGGCTGGCGGCCTGGTGACTGTGGTATCCGCGATGGGCGGCAACGTAATAGTAAAGGTCAAGGAATCACGGATAGCCATAAGCCGTGAAATGGCTCGCAGGATAATGATCTAACGCCTGTTTTGACATTTATTTATAGAAAGAAAGAAAAAAGGAGAGATAGGACTATGAAGACATTAAAGGAAGCCAAGATCGGCGAAACCGTCAGGGTGGTAAAGCTTTATGGCGAAGGCCCGGTAAAGCGCCGCATAATGGACATGGGTATTACCAAGGGCGTTGAGGTGTTCGTCCGCAAGGTTGCCCCTTTGGGCGAACCTATCGATGTAAACGTGCGCGGTTATGAGCTCAGTCTGAGAAAAGCCGACGCCGAAATGATTGAAGTTGAATAAATATTTTTTGAACCATAGTTAAAGTATATTAACTTCAAAGGAGTTTTATCATGAATAACCAAATCAAGATAGCCTTAGCCGGCAACCCGAACAGCGGCAAAACCACGCTGTTCAACGCTCTGACCGGTTCCAATCAGTTTGTTGGCAACTGGCCCGGCGTTACAGTAGAAAAGAAAGAGGGTCGTCTTAGGAAGCATGAGGATGTGGTCATAATGGACCTGCCCGGCATCTATTCGCTTTCCCCCTATACTTTGGAGGAAGTAGTTGCCAGAAATTATCTTATCGACCAGCGCCCCGACGCCATACTGAACATAATCGACGGAACCAACCTGGAGCGCAACCTTTACCTCACCACTCAGCTTACCGAGCTGGGCATTCCGGTAGTCGTTGCCATCAATATGATGGACGTTGTGCGCAAGAATGGCGATAAGATAGATACCGCCCAGCTCTCCGAAAAGCTGGGCTGCCGGATAGTAGAGATATCCGCCCTGAAGGGCGATGGCGTCATGGAAGCCGCAGAGGCCGCGGTCAAAGCCGCCCATGGCGCAAAAACCGTCCCCATGCATACTTTCTCCGGCCCCGTTGAGCACGCTATTGCTCACATCGAGGAAGCTGCCGTACATAACATGCCCCTTGAGCAGCAGCGCTGGTACGCCATAAAGATATTCGAGCGCGACGACAAGGTGCTTGAGAAGCTGGACATCTCCAAGGATGTTCTCGATCACATTGACAGCGACATCAAAGCTGCCGAGAAGGAGCTGGACGATGACGCTGAAAGCATCATCACCAATGAGCGCTACGTATATATCGCCGAGATAATCAAATGCTGCTACAAGAAAAAAAATCAGGGTCGGCTTTCTGCTTCCGATAAGATCGACAGGGTGGTCACCAACCGCTGGCTGGGCCTGCCCATATTTGCAGCGGTAATGTTCCTCGTATACTACCTCGCCATGGTCACTGTCGGCGCATCTGCCACTGACTGGGCAAACGATGGACTGTTTGGCGATGGCTGGCACCTGTTCGGCATCGGTTCAGCCGCTTATAATGAGGTAGCAGAAGAATACGGCGAGGCCGCTGCCATAGTTGACGGTTATGAAGCGTATGTCGAAGAAAACGGCGAACCTGCTGACGGCAAATTTACCTACGAGATAGAGGACGAGGAGACCCTTGCGGTTTCCGAGGAAACTGCTACCCTCGAGGATTATGAGGCTGCAAAGGCCACCCTTCAGGAAATCGGCGAAGAGCCTGATCCTGCCGACTACGGCGTATGGGTCCCCGGCGTCCCCGTCCTTATTGAGAGTGCTCTGGACAAGGGCAACTGTGCCGAGTGGCTCCGCGGCCTGATACTTGACGGCATAGTCGCCGGCGTCGGCGCGGTCCTCGGCTTTGTTCCTCAGATGCTGGTGCTGTTCCTGCTTCTTGCTGCCCTTGAGGACTGCGGCTATATGGCCCGTATCGCGTTCATTCTGGACAGGCTCTTCCGCAGATTCGGCCTCTCCGGCAAATCCTTCATCCCCATGCTGATCGGCACCGGCTGCGGTATCCCCGGAATAATGGCCTCCCGTACCATAGAGAATGAGCGCGATAGGCGCATGACCATAATGACCACCACATTCATCCCCTGCGGCGCTAAGGTTCCCTTCATAGCGATGATTGCCGGCGCTATATTTGGCGGTTCCGCATGGGTAGCTACCTCCGCTTACTTCATCGGCATGGCCGCGATAGTAATCTCCGGAATCATGCTCAAGAAGACTAAGAGGTTCGCCGGCGAGCCCGCGCCCTTCGTAATGGAGCTGCCCGCATACCACTGGCCCACCGTAGGCAACGTGCTCAGGAGCACCTGGGAGCGGGGCTGGAGCTTCATAAAAAAGGCCGGTACCATCATCCTGCTTTCCACCATCTTCGTGTGGTTCACCACTTACTTCGGAACCGTGGACGGTACCTTCAGGATGCTGTCCGAAGATGAGATCAACTACTCCATATTGGCCTCCATAGGCGGTGCGATAGCCTGGATCTTCAAGCCTCTGGGCTGGGGCAACTGGCAGGCGGTCGTAGCCTCAATTACCGGCCTTATCGCCAAGGAGAACATAGTAGGTACTCTGGGCATACTGTACGGCGGCGACGGCAGCGTATACTCTAACCTTGCAAGCGCTTTCACACCCATTACCGCTTACTCTTTCCTTGTATTTAACCTGCTGTGCGCACCCTGCTTTGCGGCAATAGGCGCAATCAAGCGCGAGATGAACAACGCCGGCTGGACCTGGTTTGCCATCGGCTATCAGTGCGGCTTCGCATATGTGATAGCCCTGATGATCAATCAGTTCGGCAACCTCTTTACCGGTAATGCAAACCTCTTAGGCGTGGTTGCCGCCGCAGCCTTCCTCGCAGGCATGGTATACATGCTGTTCAAGCCCTATAAGGAAGCTGCGAAGCTGAGCGCAAAGCCGTAAAGAAAAAATGAAATGATGTAATATGTCAGAAGGAGGAATTTGACCATGTTTAATTGGATAAGCGAAAACATCGGAAACATAATCGCGATAGTTATACTTGCAGCGGTAATCGCGGCCATCGTGATACATCTTATAAAACAGAAGAAACGAGGCAAGTCCTCCTGCGGCTGCAGCTGTGGTTCCTGCCCCATGAAAAACTCCTGCCACAGCAATTCCTGCAGTGCCAAATGATAACTAATAACTAACAAAGTATCGGCAAGGCGGCATTCGTCCGCTTTGCCGATACTCTGTTTTGGGGCAATTTATTGCAATTAGGCCGGGACGGTGCTAACATATCAGCATGGATGCCTTTTTAAGGCACGCCAAAGTTAAAATCAAGGTATGGGTAAATAATGTGGAGCTGAAGGACGCGCTGCTTCTGCACGCAAACATGTATCCCAGGATGCGGCCTGCCGACGCTGTAAAGCTGGTGTACCAGAACGAATTTGGGGGCGGCCATATGATCAAAAGCCCTGAGGCTGCCCTGATAAGACTGCGCAGCGAGTATGCGGCAACAGAGCACGACGCCATGCAGCCGCTCATGATACCCATAGGCAGCGGCATGGCGCGAGTACAGCTTAAGGCGCTGAAGGAAAGCGGCATAGCGGGCTTGAATGAAGCGTTTGTGGAGACCGCCAACGCCTCAGAAGGCACGCTTGCGGAGTTTTTGGAAAAGCTGGACGTGCTCCTCCATGTAACGTTGCAGGGCGTCTTTGCGTTCCAGGCAGCCGAGCTTGAGAAATACCTTTCGGAATATAAAAAGAAGGGCTATCCCGCCGTATCCCACAGTGAGGAGTATAGGGAAGCCTACCTCCCGGCATACAGGGTTGTAAAGGAGAGCATATTCAGGGAGAAGTTTAAATGAATATACTTGTAATAGACGGTCAGGGCGGCAGGCTGGGCTGCCAGATGGTAAGGTCCATAGCGGAAAAGTACCCCGGTGCAAGGCTTATGGCTGTCGGCACCAATTCAGCCGCTGCCGCGGCTATGGCAAAGGCCGGCGCCCATCAGGCGGCTGCGGGGGAAAACCCGCTTATAGTCGCCTGCCGCAAGGCGGATATAATAATAGGCCCCATAGGCATAGTCATAGCGGATTCCCTCTTTGGCGAGATAACGCCCGCAATGGCGGTCGCCGTTGCCCAATCCGATGCGGTGCGGATACTTCTGCCCGTAAACAGGTGCGGCAATATAGTGGCAGGCGTTCAGGAGCTGTCACTGACGGCTCTCATATCGGACGCTATGGCCAAGCTCGAAGGCGTGATGCAAGAGTAAACTGTATCTTGTCAACCGACGGCTTTTCGTGTACAATAGGCTTGTGCTGGTCAGAAGACGGCGCAGGAACAGAAGTTCCCCTGAATAAACCTTGTATCAATACCGTTTTTTGTGATGTCATGAAGGCGTCGCTTTCCCAGAAGGGATCGCGGCGCTTGTTTTATGCCATCTGGAAGGAGCTTTTATCATGAAAAACAACAACATAACAGTAAGGACAGTGGTATTTGCGGCGGCGTTTCTGGCGCTGGCACTGATGCTTCCGTTTTTGACGGGACAGATACCGCAGATAGGCTCAATGCTTTCCCCCATGCACATACCCGTGCTCCTCTGCGGCTTCGTATGCGGCTGGCCCTGGGGACTGGCGGTCGGCGTGGTGGCTCCGCCCCTGCGCTCCGTACTGTTCGGTATGCCGCCGATGTACCCGACCGCGCTTTGCATGGCGTTTGAGCTTGCGGCATACGGCGCCGTGGCAGGGCTCATGTACAGGGCGCTGCCAAAGAAGAAAAGCAACATATACGTCGCTCTCATAACGGCCATGATAGCCGGCCGTCTGGTATGGGGCGCGACGCGCTTCCTCTGCACCGGGCTCGATCCGTCAAAGTTCGGCTTTGCCGCCTTCTGGGCGGGGGCGTTCACGCAGGCGATACCCGGCATAATACTGCATATAATCCTCATACCGCTGCTCGTAATGGCGCTGGAAAAGGCAAAGCTGATATCGAAATAGCAGGACAAGGCCAAACAGGGAGAGCTTTTATGCCCTCCCTGTTTTATTATGCCTTGTTTATTTATTAAGCTTTGCGGCAAGATCATCCAGCGCCTCGCCGAGCGCCTCCTCAAAGGACGGGTGTGGACGCATTATCTTGAGCAGGCTTTCCACCGTGAGATGGTTGGCCATAGCCTCGGATATCTCGCTTATCATGTCAGAGCTGTGCTCGCACATGAGCTGCGCGCCTATTATCTCGCGGGTCTCGGCATTGGCTACGACCTTCATAAAGCAGCGGCCCGGATCGGCGATAAGCGTTCTGGCGTTGCCGAACATTACGCATTTGCCGGCTTTTGCAGGTATTCCCGCTTCCCTGGCCTCGGCCTCCGTCATTCCTACCACCGCTATCTCGGGCCGGCAGTATATGACGCTGGGCACAACGTTCATATCCACGCTGTTCTCCATGCCGTTCATCATATCGACGCACGCAGTACCTTGGGCGGAGGCAACGTGGGCAAGCTGAATCTTCGCGGATACATCGCCTATGGCGTATACACCGGGTATGCTGGTCTGATACTTCTCGTTTACCTTTATGCTCCTACGGTCCATCTCGGGCGCAAGGCCCTCTGCAAACAGGCCGTCCATATAGGGTTTGCGGCCTATGGCACAGAGCACAGCCTCTCCGGTTGCCGAGTTGTCCTTGCCCTTTTCGCTGAAGCGCACCGTGAAGCCGCTTTCGTCCTTCTCCACGCATTGTACCATGGAGTTAACGAACACATTCACGCCCTGTTTTTTAAGTATCATGGCGAGGTTTTGGCCGAGCTCGCGGTCCATATTGGGCAGCAGCCTATCCATACCCTCTATGACGGTCACCTTGCAGCCGAGGTCGCTGTAAAATGTGGCGAATTCTATGCCTATCACGCCGCCGCCAATTATTATTATGGACTCGTACAGATGATCACAGCCCTCCAGCAGCTCGTCAGAAGTCATTACTCCGGGAAGGTCCAGCCCGGTTATAGGCGGGCGGGCCGGTACGGAACCCGTAGCGGCGATTATCCTTTCCGCCGACAGCTCATCGCAGCCGCCCTCATTCAGCTCCACGTGTACGCGGCCGGGAGCGGTTATTTGGGCGCGCCCCCTGATCAGGTCTATCTTTGCGCCCTTAAAAAGGCTCTCTATTCCGGAGCTGAGCTTAGCGGATATCTGCCGCTTATAGGCAAATATCTCGTTCATATCCGCACGCGCACCGTCAACATGTATGCCAATGCCGGCGCTGGCTGTGGCAGCATGATACGCCTCGGAGGAATGGAGCAGCGTCTTTGTGGGTATGCAGCCTCTATTGAGGCAGGTGCCGCCCGCCTCGCGGTTTTCTACTACTGCAACGGTCATGCCCAGCTTTGCCGCGCGCAGCGCGGCAACATAGCCCCCGGGGCCCGCACCTATCACTATCAGTTGGTATTTCTTCATAAGTATTATATCTCCTGTTCTTGGATCATACGGCATATATCCGATGCGATATCCGGGCAGGCCGTTTCTGCGGCAAGGCACAGGGCGGCCTCGCTGAAGCTTTTGCCCTCAAAGGCCTGCTTCAGCTTTTCGGCTATGCTCCAGTCCATTGAGTCGGAGTACACCTCCGCTTCCTTGACCCTGCCGCCGTCCACCATGAGCTGTATCTGTACGCTGCCCCAAGGAAACCTTTCGCCGCACTCGAAGGTGAAGGGTATCTCGCGGCCCAGACGCCACTCCCAGCTTGAGTACTTTTCAAACAGCGGCTGCATGGCGGCTTTGTCCTGCTCCGTAAGGCCTATCTCTTCATATGTCAGACCGTACACCTGGCCAAACGCCTCAGCAAGCTTCTGAGAAAGCAGCTCTATCGTGGTATCCGGCGCAAGCTCCTTCAGATTGACTACCCTTGAGCGGACGGAATCCACGCCCTTTGATGACAGCTTGGCCTTTGAGGGGTTGAGATACCGGCCCATTTTTTCTCGGTCCACGTCCACCATGAGTGTGCCGTGATGGTATGCGCGGGGTCCGTTCTTGTAAAATGCGTTGCCGGAGAACTTGCGCCCATCTGCCAGTATGTCGTTACGTCCGGAACGTTCGACCTTCACGCCCAGCTTTTCGCATGCAAGCTCTATCACTTTAAGCTGCTTATCCAGATCGTAATCCGCTGTGGGAACTAAAAAGGTAAAGTTAAGGTTGCCAAGATCGTGAAAAACCGCACCGCCGCCCGAGAGCCTCCGGGCCAGCTTTCCTCCTTCATCCTCCAGAAGGGTGGTACGGCATTCCTTGAAAGCGTTCTGGTTGCGGCCTATCACCACGGTATTCTGGTTTTGCCAGAGATACAGCGTGCAGCAGCCCTCATCTGTATTTTGCAGCAGATATTCCTCCACCGCCAAATTGAAAAAGGGGTCAAAGCTTTGACCCCTGTAAAGCTTGAGTTTATCTATCATTATTCGCCGTTATGTTTACGCCCTTGTATAGCGGACTATCGGGTTTCGGGCCGCCTTGACCTCGTCCGGCCTGCCTATCTGTGCATTGTGGGGAGCTCCGTGCATATACTCGGGGTCGGTATGGCCCAGCTCATACAGCTTGCGGTAGACCTCCGCTGCCCAGTCCAGGGTATCCTTGCTCTCGGTCTCGGTGGGTTCGAGCATAAGCGCCTCGTGTACTATCATGGGGAAGTACATTGTTGGCGGATGCATGCCGTAATCGATAAGGGACTTGGCAACGTCCAGAGCGGAAACGCCGGTCTCCTTCTTGAAGCCGGAAAGATCGAGCACGAACTCATGCATGCATATACGGTCGAATGCGGGTTCGAAGGTGCCCTGTATCCTCCGCATGAGGTAATTCGCGTTGAGCACGGCGTTCTTCGCCGCCTCAGGTATGCCCTCGCGGCCAAGGGTCATTATGTAGGTAAGAGCCTTTACTACCACGAGGAAGTTGCCCGCAAAGCCGCGTACCTGGATATGTCCCTCGCCCTCCATCATGGCGCTGTGGGGCAGGAACTTCGCAAGGAAGTCCTTGCAGCCGACCGCGCCTGCGCCCGGGCCGCCGCCGCCGTGAGGCGTTGCGAAGGTCTTGTGCAGATTCATGTGTATGCAGTCGAAGCCCATGTCGCCGGGGCGCACAACGCCCATTACCGCGTTGAGGTTTGCGCCGTCATAATAGCAGAGGCCGCCTGCCTCGTGTACGAGGCGGGTTATCTCAAGTATGTTCTCATCGAATATGCCTACTGTATTGGGGTTAGTCAGCATAAGGCCGGCAGTATCGTCGCCAAGGACCGCCTTCAGCGCCTCGAGATCCACGCAGCCGTTGGGGGCGGAGGCGATATTTACCACCTGATAGCCGCACATCGCCGCCGTGGCGGGGTTGGTGCCGTGGGCGGAATCGGGAACGATTATCTTGTTGCGCTTGGTATCCCCCCGACTGTCGTGGTACTGCTTGATGAGCAGCACGCCGGTGAACTCGCCGTGGGCGCCTGCGGAGGGCTGGAAGGTCATATCCGCCATTCCGGTGACCTCGCAAAGGTACTTGCGTATGGTGTCGAGCACTTCCCGGCAGCCTTCGGTGGTGTGCCTGGGGGCGAGTGGGTGAATGGCCGTAAAGCCTGGCAGCGCGGCCATCTCCTCGTCAATGCGGGGGTTATATTTCATGGTGCAGGAGCCCAGAGGATAAAAGCCGCAGTTCACGCCGTGTACCCGGTGGTTCAGCTCGGTATAGTGGCGGGAAATGTCGGTCTCGCTCATTTCGGGCAGCGCGGGTTTTACTTCACGCCGGAGCTCCTTTGGGAGCTCGACGGTCTCCACATCGCACTTGGGCAGTATTGAGCACTTGCGTCCGGGCGCGCTCTTTTCGAATATCAGCTTCATTACGCAAGCACCTCCTTAACCACTTCTATGGCCCTGTCAAGCTGAGCCCTCGTTACCTTCTCGGTAGCGCACCACATTATGCCGTCCTCCACGGGCAGGCCGCCCAGTATATCCGCGTCCTCAAGAGCCTTGAGCACCTCGTCCTGACGGGGCATCTCGGTGACGAACTCATGGAAGAAATCGCCCTTGTATTTAAGCAGCACGCCGGGTATCTCGCAGAGCTTCGCGGCGAGGTAGTGTGCCTTTGCCATGCTCTGCCTTGCCGCCTCCGCCATGCCGTCGGGGCCCATGGTAGCCATATACAGGCCTGCCGTAAACGCGCAGAGAGCCTGATTGGAGCATATATTGCTGCTGGCCTTTTCGCGGCGTATGTGCTGCTCCCGGGCCTGAAGCGAAAGCACATATGCTGTATCGCCCTTGCTGTCGGTGGTCTGGCCTACTATGCGGCCGGGCAGCTTACGCATGTGCTTTGTGAGGGTAGCCATAAAGCCGAGATATGGGCCGCCGTAGGAAAGCGGCATACCGAGAGGCTGACCTTCGCCTACCGCTATATCCGCGCCGCAGTCCTTGGGGGTCTTCATTATCGCAAGCGCTATGGGGTTGCAGCCCATTATATACATTGCGCCGGCAGCATGTACCATTTCGCCTATGGCCGCCGCATCCTCCAGCTGTCCGAAAAAGCTGGGCTGCTGGATATATACGGAGGCCACGTCCTCGGTGAGCATATCGCGCAGGGCGTCAATATCCGTCTTTCCGTCCTTCATGGGTACGATGCGCATCTCATCGCCGGTGCCGTAGCAGTAGGTGCGGACGGTGTTTATGGTATCCGGGTGGGAAGCTCCGGAAACCAGCGTCACCCTGCGCTTGCGGTCGCGGCACATGGCGGCAGCCTCGCCTGCGGCGGTAGCGCCGTCATATACCGAGGCGTTGGAAACGTCCATGCCGGTCAGCTCGCAGATCATGGTCTGATACTCGAATATGCTCTGCAATACGCCCTGGCTCATTTCGGCCTGATAGGGGGTGTACGCGGTAAGGAACTCCTCCTTGGTGGGAATGTATTTCACTATGCTGGGAATGTAGTGGTCATATGCGCCCGCGCCCCGGAGAACGGTCTTGAATACCTTATTCTTGGCCGCCATTGCGGATATGGCGTTGCTGACCTCCAGTTCGCTCATTCCCTCGGGTATGTTCAGCGGTTCGTCGAGATACATCTTCTCAGGCACATCGCGGTAAAGCTCCCGGTAATCCGTAAGACCGATGGCCTTGAGCATCTCTCTGCGTTCCGCCTCTGTAGATGGAACGTAGCTGCCCATTATTTAGCCCTCCTGTGCGCAGAACTCTTCGTATGCCGCCGCGTCCAGCAGCTCTTCCTTGTCGGTGATGCCCTCGACCTTGATTATCCATGCGCCGTAGGGATCGGAATTGAGCAGTTCGGGGGAATCCAGCAGCTCTTCGTTTATGGCTGCAACCTTGCCGGTAACGGGGCAAATCAGGTCGGATACGGCCTTGACGGACTCAACGTCGCCAAAGGCTTCGGCGGCGGTGACGTCGTCGCCCTCTGCAGGCAGGTTTACGAATACCACGTCGCCAAGGGCGTCCTGCGCGAAATCGGAAATGCCGATTATGGCGGTGTCGCCATCCATCTTTACCCATTCATGGGACTTGGAGTAGCTGAGATCGTTGGGATGATTCATTTTTTAAATACCTCCGTTAAACTATTCTGTATATTTTGCTGTTATATCCCGCCCGGAAGTCCCGGGCGGGTCGTCTTAGGTCTTACGGCCTTATTACAGGCCTATCTTTGCGGAAAAGCTCTCCAAGGCGTTGAGCATTTTCTCATCGTCGAAGCAGTAGTGCATTCTGGTGTAGCCGCTGCGGAGCTTTGTTACCTCGTCGCCTACTTCCTTGCCGCGCAGTATGCAGTCTGCCATCAGCTCTGCCAGCTTGTCGAACTCCTCAAAGCCGAAGCCAAAGCGGGTCATCTCGCTCATGCCCATACGCAGCGCGCCGGAGGCGGTGAAGCCTTCCTCATCGGGGGGAGCCGGAGAGCTGACGATTATGTTGTGGCGCTCCTGGGTCTCGGCGTTCTCGGGGCCCATGGCGTAGCCTTCCGAGGCTATTACCTGATGGGTCTCTGTATAGCCGATCTCTGGGTCGCCCGCAACGTCCAGTCCCTGTTTCTTCAGGGCCTTGGCGAAGTGCTTGGCGTTCTCGATTATCGCCTTCTGGTACTGGGCCTTGAAGGTGTTCATCTCGTATGCGGCCATCAGCAGGCCAAGCTGGGTGCCCAGATGGTGGTTGGATACGCTGCCGGGGAAGGCGCGGCTCTGGATGGTCTCCCAGAGGCCGTACTTCAGGTCTTCCTTTTTCCAGTTGGGGGCTATCACGCAGCGCTGGGGGCGAAAGAAGGTCTTGTGGGTGGATCCGGTGACTATCTCGGCGCCCTCCTCAAAGGGCTTCTGGAAGTAATCGCCCACCAGGCCCAGAACGTGAGCCATATCGTACATTATGGTGGTGGATATGTTCTGCTCGTCCACGAACTTGCGTAGCACCATGGACTTGGCGAAGATTATCAGCTCAGGCCTGTACTGGTCGATAAGCTTCTTGGTTTCCTCAACGTCTATCTTATAGATATTGTCCTCGCATACCGGGAAGTTCACTATGGCATGCCGCTCGGTAACGGGGTCGATGGCAATATAGTCACGCAGGGCGCCCATGGGCTGAGCGGAAAGGTGGCCGCCCTTGATTATATGGTTATTCATCACATAGCCCAGGCGCTGGGGAGTATGCTTGCGGTCAAGGCGGTTCTTCCAGTCCATGAGGGCGGAGAATGTAGCCGTATTGGACATCTGCCCGCTGATGACTCTCGTCTCTACCTCCGTGCAGTTGAAGTATTCCTTCATCTGCTCCACCAGAAGCTGCTCTACGCGGTCTATGAACTTAGTGCCCTGATAATAGAAGATATCCTGATCGTAGAAGGACTTTACCTTCTTGTGCTCCGCATACCTGAAGGCGGGGTCGGAGGCGCAAAGGAGCTGTACCGCACGGCTGGCGCTGTTCTCGGAGGGTATCAGGTTGATGCACTGACGCTGGCGCCATTCGTGGTTGTGGGTTGCGTCGAATATGAGCTCGACGGCCTTCTTTACCCTGTCGTCTACCTTGACGTCCATCTGGGCGGGCTCATAGCCGTAGATTATCGGGCGTGCAAAAGGAGGGGCGTCCACCCTCATATGATACGGAGGTATAACTGCCTTGAGCCGCTTGCCGCGCACGTCTATCTCCACCTTGTCATCCTCCAGCACGTCGCTGGCGATATAGCACATGCCGATGGAGCGCTTTGCAGTCTCGTCGGTTATTACGGTTGCCAAGCCTTCGCCCTCGCTGCGGTAGTACGGTACCATCGTGCCGCTGGTGACCCAGCCCACAAGCTCTCCGTTCCGGTATATTTCCATGCCTGCGCGCATTACGCCCCGATCCAGCAGGGTTATGGGCATTATGCGCCTGGGCAGCACGTCCATGCCGGAGAAGTCGCGGTTCATTATCTTCTTAAAGGCCTCTGACTGCCTTGTGAGCGCCGCCCTGCCAATGAAATCGCCCTTCTGCTCGGAGAAGCTTACGGCAAACTTGGCCAGGGACACGGCAAATATGGGCATGTCGCTGCCATCGGGGCCCTTACCCATCTCGTGGCCGTACAGGGGAAGGCCGGCTTCAAGGCGCAGGGTATCTCTGGCGCCAAGGCCCGCGGGCCTGCCGCCCAGCTCTACAAGGCGGTTCCACAGCCACTCTGCGTCGCAGCTCTTTACGTATACCTCATAGCCCAGAGGCTCGCCGGTGTAGCCGGTCTTGGCTATCCACGCCTTATGCCCCTCAAGCTCTATTATATTCAGCGCGTTCTTCATGGGCTCGGTTACAGCCTTGCCCTTTGTGAGGGTAAGCATTATTTCCTTGCTCTTTGGGCCCTGAACGGCTATCGCGGCGTAGTCCTTGGATATATCGGTTATGGTGCAGTCGTATTCCTTCGCTATTGGCAGAAGGTGGGCAAGATCCTTTTCGGTGTTGGCGGCATTTACCACCAACAGGAAATTCTCCTCATTGAACTTGTAAAGATACGCGTCGTCTATGGCGCTGCCGTTTTCATCGGGGATTATGGCGTACTGTGCCTGCTTGATATCCAGCGCCATTACGTTGCTGGAAAGCACATGCTGCAAAAAGGCGATCCTCTCGGGGCCCTCGATAAGCAGCCTGCCCATGTGGGAAACGTCAAAGAGCCCGCACGCGTGGCGGGTGTACAGGTGCTCGGCTACTATGCCGGTGGGGTACTGTATAGGCATCTCCCATCCGCCGAAGTCCACCATATCCGCCCCCGCCGCAACGTGGGCGTCGTACAGCTGAGTACGTTTGAGTTCGCTCATAAAATTTCCTCCTGTTTTGATATATGATTTTTTGATTTGGCGTTGCTTTTGAGACAAATATCCGCGTTTTTTTTGAACACTTAAAAAGGCACAAACTTCCCCTTGGTGAGAATTTTGTGCCTCCGTAGTGTAGCCTGAGAGATTCCCCTTTAAGCCTGTGGGCGATAAAGAGTTGCACCTTCGGCGCACGGCGTAATGCCGTTCTTTTCGGAGCATCGTCAAGATCCGGTCCTTTTGCCTGAGAGTTTCTGCTTCCCCTTCGGCGCCGCGTATCTTCTGCGCTGCGATCTCTTCCGGAACTGTCAACCGATAAAAGATATGCTTTTGATATTCAAAAATATTTGCAGACACAAAGTCTGTATCAATTTTACTTATGTATTTTACCACGGCTCTTTCGGGCCTGTCAAGCATTTTAATTGTATCATTCCTGCATTTTTTCGCATTACTTGTTATATTATTGTCTAAATTGTGCAATTATCGGTTTTGTCGATTTCATTTTTCCGATACATAACAAGCCGGCGCGCCTTTTTTCAGTCGTGCCGGCACTTTTCAGCCCTGTTCTCTCAAAATCGTCACACGGGCAGCTCTATATGAATGCCCTTGCCCTCTTTGATGTTTATGGTAAGTATGCCACCGGAAACTGTCACCTGAGTGCCTTCCACGTCGCCGCCGATAACGGGAGCTGCGGCTTCCTCTGTCTTTGAAGCTTCGGCAGCAGGCTCGTCAGTCCCCTCCTTTGCACCCTCTACCTTGTCGGCGGTAAGGGCTGTCAGGGAATCGCATGTTTCCTTCAGCGTTGCGCCAAGCACCTGGCCTATCTTCAGCGCGCCGGTGAGGTCAAGCAGGTTGGAATCCACCAGGTCGTCAAATATGGCGGGATCCTCAAGGTTGTGCTCGGACAGCACCGTACCTGCTTCTGCGCGGCAGCACAGCACTGCGGGGTCATTCTTATGTTCAAGTGCGTAATCAAGGGATATCGACATGACAAAACCTCCATAAAAATTACACTTTGGTATAACTCATAATAGCATGTAGCGCTGTTTCCGTTAAATTCAAACATCTGATTACAGGCGGTCTATAATCTCTTTTACCGATTGATAAACGATACAACAAAAGGACGCCCGGCATGAGCGTCCATTGCGTTTATCTACAGTTTGTTTACCTGCAAAGCTCCTCTGCCATTCTATCTATCGCCTCGGCGTTTTCCTCAGTCATTGCTGAGCGCAGCGTCACAGTAGTGTCGATATAGTTGATATTCTTGCTCTTCTCAAACATGGCCTTCATGATCTTTGCGGCGGCGGGCGCCCATGTACCGTTCTCGATGAAGCCAATGGTCCGATTCTGATAATTGCGCTCGGTAAGGTGGTCGATAAACTGTCTCATAAACGGAAAAATATCTGCGTTGTAGGTCGTTGTTGCTAGCACCAGCTTCCCGTAGCGGAAAGCATCCTCAACGGCCTCCGCCATATCGCAGCGCGCAAGGTCGCTTATCGCCGCCTTGCAGCCCCTTTCCTCCAGCTTTTTCGCCAGCAGCTCGGCTGCCCGCTTTGTGTTGCCGTATACGGAGGTGTAGGCTATGCAAACCCCCTCGCTCTCCACGCCATAGGACGACCATATATCATAAAGGCTCATATAATGGCTCAGATCGCCTGTAAGTACGGGGCCGTGCAGAGGGCATATCATTTTTATATCCAGCGCCGCCGCCTTCTTGAGCACGGCCTGCACCTGCATACCGTACTTGGCCACTATGCCCATATAATAGCGCCTTGCCTCGCAGTCCCATTCCTTATCCTGACAGTCCAGCGCGCCGAACTTGCCGAAGGCGTCTGCCGAGAACAGCGCCTTATCTGCGCCGTCATAGCTCATCATCACCTCGGGCCAGTGTACCATAGGGGCGAATAAGAATGTCAGCTCATGCCTGCCCAGAGACAGCGTATCGCCGTTCTTTACTGCGAGCTTGTTTTTGCAGAGACCGCTGCCAAAGAACTGGTCTATCATTTCAAAGGTCTTTGCGTTGCCCACTATCGTGGCCTCGGGATATGCATTTACAAACTTATCTATATTTGCGGAGTGATCCGGCTCCATGTGGTGTATTATCAGGTAGTCCGGCTTCCTGCCCCCGAGGACGTTTTCCAGGTTTGCAAGCCATTCCTCTCCAAAATCGGCGCTTACCGTGTCCATCACGGCGATCTTTTCGTCAATTATCACGTATGAGTTGTATGCCATGCCCTCCGGCACGATATACTGCCCCTCAAACAGGTCTATATCATGATCGTTTACGCCGATATAGCGGATATCGTTTGTTATAGTCATAGCTGTTCCCCTTTCGCCGGCATATAATGATTAAGTTCGGAATCGTCCCTATCAAATAATTATATTACCATAATTCGAGCGTTGTTTCAACGCATCGGTGCAACAGATTGTCAGCGGAAAACACCGGGCAGCATCAATCTTGAAAAGCATCAAAAGCCCCCTCGGGATTTTG
>ENA-UOJE01001736-UOJE01001736.1-human-gut-metagenome-genome-assembly--contig:-C23-NODE-1736-length-18508-cov-69.373218_pt1 | contig 18508 bp, 15 predicted proteins | sample MGYA00242341_ERZ723888 | MGnify/ENA metagenome assembly ERZ723888 | reverse complement strand
AGCCTGCTGATACCTGAAATTATTAACTTTGAAACTTATTATACGAGGAGGAACACCATGGAACGGACATACATCGACACACTGGCGCAGCTCATCGCGCGCAGCCCCACCTGCTACCACGCGGCAGCCACCGCCGCAGAGCTGCTGGCGGCGGCCGGATATGCCCCTCTGGACGAGGGGCAGCGCTGGCAGCTGCGCCCCGGCGGGAAATATTACATGACGCGGGGCGGCTCTGCCCTGATCGCCTTCCGGGTACCGGAGCGCGCCCCGGCGGGCTTCCGTCTGGCGGCGGCGCACGGGGACTCTCCCTGCTTCAAGCTGAAGGAAAATGCCGCCCTGCGGGACGGCGGCTATCTGCGGCTGAACACGGAGGTCTACGGCGGCCTGCGCATGTCCAGCTGGTTCGACAGGCCGCTGTCGGTGGCCGGGCGGCTGTTCACCGAGGAGGACGGCGTCCTCCGCCAGACGCTGGTGAACATCGACCGCGACCTGCTGGTGATCCCCAGCGTGGCCATTCACTTCGACCGCGCCGCCAACGACGGCGTCAAGTACCGCGCCAACGTGGACACGCTGCCGCTGGCCGGAAGCGACGGGGCGGCGGACATCCTGACCCTGGCGGCGGAGTCCGCCGGGCTGCGCCCGGAGGACGTGCTGGGCAGCGACCTGCTGGTATACTGCCGCCAGCCGGGCACGCGGCTGGGCAGCAGCGGCGAGCTGTTCATGGCGCCCCGGCTGGACGATCAGGCCTGCGTGTGGGGCTGCCTGCACGGGTTTCTGGAGAGCAGCGGCGGCGCGCACCTGCCGGTATTCTGCCTGCTGGACAACGAGGAGGTCGGCTCCGCCACGCCGGAGGGCGCCGCCTCCACCCTGCTGCGGGACGTGCTGCGGCGCATCGCCGGTGCGCTGGACGTGGACGGGGAGGGCTATCAGATGCTGCTGTCCCGCAGCCTGCTGGTGTCCGCCGACAACGCCCACGCCATCCACCCCAATCACCCGGAGCTCAGCGACAGGGACAACGCGCCCCGGCTCAACGGCGGCATCGTGCTGAAATTCAGCGCACCGCGCCGTTACGCCACCGACGGCGGCTCCGCCGCCGCCTTCCGCGCCCTGTGCCGCCGGGCGGACGTGCCGGTGCAGACGATGGCCAATCGCTCCGATCTGCCGGGCGGCTCCACACTGGGCAGCATCGCCGGCACGCTGGTGCCGGTCAGCGCCGTGGATATCGGTCTTGCGCAGCTGGCCATGCACGCAGCGGTGGAGGTCATGGGCGCAGAGGATTACCCCCGGCTCATCGCCGCCATGCGGCAATTTTATAATTTATAAGGAGTAGTCACACATGAAAAAGCCATCTGACAAGTCGCCGCGCCGCACCGGCGCGCAACTGAAGGCCGCCATCCGCCGCCAGCCCGCCGTGTTCGCCGTATACACGATCCTGCGGCTGATCGTGCTGGCCACGCTGGTGTCCTCCATCCTCCGCGGCGAATACGAGAGCGCCTTCATCTGCCTGCTGGTGCTGGTGCTGTTCATGCTGCCGTTTTTCATCCAGCAGAACTTCGGCATCGAGCTGCCGTCCACGCTGGAGATCATCATTCTGCTGTTTATTTTCGCGGCGGAGATACTGGGCGAGCTGAAATGCTATTTCATCACGTTCCACCACTGGGACACCATGCTGCACACCACCACCGGCTTCCTGTGCGCCGCCACCGGCTTTGCGCTCATCGACATTCTCAACCGCAACAGCCGCATCAAATTCCAGCTGTCCCCGATCTATGTGGCGCTGGTGGCCTTCTGCTTTTCCATGACGGTGGGCGTGCTGTGGGAATTCTTCGAATTCGGCATGGATCGGCTGTTCCACATGGACATGCAGAAGGACACCGTGGTCAACTCCATCACCTCGGTGATGCTGGATCCCACCAACAGCAACATCCCCGTCACCATTGACGGCATCACCTCCGTGCAGGTAAACGGGCAGGAGCTGGGCTTCGGCGGCTATCTGGACATCGGCCTGTACGACACCATGAAGGATCTGTTCGTGAACTTCATCGGTGCGGTGGTATTCAGCGCCATCGGCTACTTCTACATCAAGCACAGAGGTCACGGCAAGCTGGCTAAGGCGTTCATCCCCACCATCACAGACAAGGCGGACGGCGCCGTGCCGCCGGAAAACACAAACTGACAAACACAAGCGCCGGCCTTCGGTTGAAGGCCGGCGCTTTTTTATCTCCGCTTATTCCTCTTCCTTGCGTCTGCGGCGCAGCAGCTCCAGTCCCGTCAGGGACGTTACCGCCGCCGCTGCATAGACCGTGATGCCCGCGTCAAAGGTGGTGGGGCTGCTCTTGCCGCTGCCCACGGTGAACGCCGCGGTCAGGCTCCCGCTGTCCGTCAGGACGGTGAGCGTATGACTGCCCTTGGCCAGCCTGTTCAGGTACGATGCCTTGAGATACAGCTCCACGGGATAGCTCCCCTCGACGGTGTAGCTGCCCCTGCCGATGGTTCTGCCGTCCACCTGCACGCCCGTGATCCCGGACACGGCGGCGCGGAAGATCAGCCCGTAAACGCCGCCGGAATACTCCGTCCCGCTGGGCGGGTTGGTGCCGTTCCGCACGGGATAGAGGCTGGGCGCGTAGTACACCCGCCGCTTGGCGATGACCGTATCCTCCTGCTTGATCTCGTCCTGCGCGGCGGCGTCCTTGTAATACTTACCGCAGCCGCCGCAGTGCCAGTATTCGATGTTGCCCTCGGCGCTGGTGGTGGCGGCCTTGGCAGGCACGTTCACCAGATTCGCGTGGTGGGCGGGGTTGAGATCGCCATATCCGGCACCGCAAGCGCTGCATTTTGCCTTTTCGGTGCATGTCGCCGTCCCGCCGGAGCAGTCCTTGGTCTCGGAGCCGGTGCAGCCGTCTACCGTGCATCTGCGGGTGTGGGTGCCGTCGCCGTTGGATACCCATTCACCGTAGGTGTGCCCGGCGTTGACCGTTACGGTCATTTCGGCGGTGTTGCCTGCCTTGTCGGTGACAACGCTCCTCTGCCCGCCGTTTGCCGGAGCAAGGGTAAAGCCGCCGTTTTCGTTAAGCGTGACCGCCGTGCCGTTTACGGTGACGGTATCCACATATTTCTCGTTGATCGTGACCGTCTGCGCCTTGCAATAGGTTTTGCCGTTTTCTATGCCGGTGATCACAGGGCTTGTGCCGTCAAGCACAATGCCAGCCGAGCAAATATAGTCCGTGTTGCCTGCCGCATCGGTCAATCTCACATAGATAATATATTCGTTATCGGGGGCAATGCTGAACGGTGCGGTGTACGCCGTGAAGGTCATGCCGTCAAGCGCCGCCTTGGTCAACTCCTTATTGGACAGCAGATATTCAACCGTAACCGCCTCGCCGCTGTTGTCGGCGGCGTTTATCGTCACCGTCTGCGTGTCCTTAAAGAACAGCCCGAAGGTGATATTGTTGAGGAACGCTTTCCAGCTGTTCTTGCTGATTTTAATTTCGCCCGTTGGCTTTTCGCTGTCTTTCCACTTGGCCGTGATGGTCATATCCCCGGCGGGCATGGTCGTGGGAATTTCCGTATCCCAGCCGATAAAGGTGTAGCCCCCTCTTGTCGGGTCGGCAGGTGCGGTGATCGTCGTGCCGTAGTCCTGCGTAATGGGTGCGACCGCGCTGCCGCCGTCCGTGTCAAAGGTCACGGTGTACTGGTTGATGCTCCACTTGGCCGTGATGGTCATGTCCTCGGCGGGCATGGTCGCGGGAATTTCCGGCTCCCAGCCCATGAAGGTATAGCCGGTCTTGCTGGGAGCTGCGGGGGCGTTAATTGTCGTGTCGTAACCCTGGGTGATGGGGTCGATGGCGCTGCCGCCGTTGGTATCAAAGGTGATGGTGTACGAATTCGCCGTCCACTTGGCTGTCAGGGTCATGTTTCCCGTCACAGCGGCGTTGAAGTCATACTTCGTGTCGTCCAGATACCAGTCCGTGAACTGATAACCTTGTCTGCTGGGTACATCCGGCTCAATAGCTTTCTCGCCCGCCTGGACGATCTGCTTGGCATAGATCCCGCCCCGCTCACCGTAGTCATAGGTCACGGTGACAGGCGTGCCGGTGGGGTTGGGGATGTTGGTCGTGTCGTTGATCACATCGCCGGTATCGATGGGCTGGCCGCTGAGCTTGGCGTTCTTGGTCAGGGTCAGACCGCCGTAGTAGGTGCCGCCGGAGACATGGCACTCCGTGGTGACAGGGCCGTAGAACGTGCCGCCGGAGAGGTTGCCGCAGAATTTCTCCCACGCTGTGCCCATGTTCCCATTAGAGTCCGTCACGGTGACGCTGCCATGGAAAATACCGCCCCTTATGTCGCCCTCGCAGGAGACATTGTCGGTAAAGACTGTGGTAGGCTTCCCGTCCGTGTGGTCGATGGCGTTGGTGGCCTTTACGGAGTCTAAGTAGTTATTTTTTGTGCCAATCTTGTTCGTTCCCACATACACCGTGCCCTCCACCCGGCCGCCGTTGGCATAGAGGAAGCAGCCGGGATGGTTGACGGTAAAGGTCGAGCCAAGATCCATATAGACCGCGGCGCCGTTGGTGGCCGTGCAGCCCGTGATGCGGGCGTTCTCCCCCAGCTCCAACTCAGCAAAGCTCATCAGGGCCACGCCGCCGCCGTTTTTCGCCTCACAGCCGGAGATCGCAGCGTCCAGAACAGATATCTGGTCTGCGTGGCCGCGGATATTCAGGCCGCCGCCGTGTTTGCTTGCCTTGCAGTTCTCGATGCGGCCGCCGGTGATCTGGACGGTACACCCGGATGTCAAGATGCCGCCGCCGTCCATGGCAGAGCAGCCGCTGATGACGCCGCCGGACATGGTGGCGGAGCCGGCCTTGGCACAGATCGCGCCGCCGCTGGCACCGTAATCGGCTGAGACAGCGCAGTTCCGGATGGTGCCGCCGGTCATGGTGACGGAGCCGCCCTCGGCATAGATGCCGCCGCCATACGCGGACTGCGCTCCGCTCTGGACGCCGCAGGCATAGATGGTGCCGCCCGCCAGCACGAAGGACGCGCCCGTCTCCACATACACGCCGCCGCCATAGTAATTGTAGGACTGTCCCGCGCCATTGTCATACTTAAACCCCTTGCCGCCGGTGATGAGGCCGCCTGCGGGCAGGGTCTTATCCTCATGCTCCGCCTGGGGGCGGCTGTCGGTCAGGGTCAGGGTCTTGCCCCCCGCGACGCGGAAGATGCTGTCCGGGTTCGCCGCCTCGTCATAGCGCAGCACATAGCCGTTCAGATCCACGGTGACATCGCGGGTGATCTTCAGCCCCGCCGTAATGGTGATGTCCGCCGTCAGCCTGACCACACCGTTGGCGCTGTCCGCCAGTGCGGCGGTCAGCTCCGGCTCGTTTGAGACCTCCTGAGCTTTGAGTGTCCAGCGAGCCGTGAGGGTAATGTTCTCGTTGACGGCAGTGGTGAAGTCCCACTGCGCGCCGTCGGAGGTATACCACCCGTCAAAGGTGTAGCCGGGCTTGGCGAGGTCAACGGGCTTGATGGCCGCGCTGCCGCTGGGCACGATCTGCGTGGCGTAGATCCCGCCGTTGGCCTTGTAGGTCACGGTGATACCGCTGATCGCGCCTTCGGTGATCGTGCTGTAATTTGTCACCACGCCGTTAAAGGTACCGCCGCTGATCGTGCCGTAGTCGTTGACCACCTCGCCGTTAAAGATACCGTCGGTGATCATGTTGCTGTTGGCCACCCTGCCGTTAAAGGTACCGCCGCTGATCGTGCCCGTGTTTTGCACCGAGCCGTCAAACGTGCCGCCGCTGATGACACTTCCGGTGTACATACTCACGGCGTCCGTTCCACCACCGCTGGCCGTACAGCCGGTGATCCTCACATTGCCGCTGATCTGAAAAGCTTCGCCGTTGTCAGAAATGCCGCCGCCAAATGCAGCATCGCCATCGCTGTCTTTTGCATGACAGTCCCGGATCTCCGCCGTGCCGGACAAATTGACGGTTCCTTCATTGTATATGCCGCCGCCATAAGAATAACCTCCCACCGTCGTGCAGCCCGCAATACTGCCGCCGGACATGGTGAACGTGCCTTTTTCAGCTACGTACACACCGCCGCCCCGCGCTTGAAAGGTGGCGGAGGCCGTACAGCCCACGATATTGCCGCCGGTCATGGTGAACTGGCCGCCGCCCTCCACGTACACGCCGCCGCCGTAAACAGATGTCCCGATGCTGCCCGTGCCGCCGTAGATGACGCCGCCCTTAACGATCTTTGTGCCGTTTTGCTCATCCAGCACCCACAGACCGTTGGCGTTGGAGGTGAACTTATGCTCCGCATCGGGTCGGCTGTCCTTGATGGTCAGGTGTACGCCGTTTTCCACCTTAATGCCGGTCATTTTCAGCACATAGCCGTTCAGGTCGATAACGAGGTCAAAGGCCACGTCCATGCTGCCGGAGTACTCGACATCGTTCAGCAGCTTGAGGCTACCGCCGACGCTCAGAGCTTCATAAATGTTGCTGGGCACCGTTCTCTCTCCGGCGGTGCCCGCCGCCATCGCCGCCGTGGACACCGTCAGCTGCGCCTCTCCCTGTACAAATTCCCGCACAGGCTCCTCCGGCTCCCCCGGCTCCTGCTCCTTCTCCGGCTCCCCCGGTTCCTGCTCCTCCTCCGGGTCGCCGGGCTCTTCGCCCTCCCCGGTCTGCTCCGCCTGTTTGATCTCCGTTACCGACTCCCCCACGGCTGCGTCCTCCGCCAGTGCCTGCACCGGCAGCAGCGACAGCGCCATGACCAGAGCCATCAGTACGCTTACGATACGTCGTTTCATAGTCCTCTCCTTTTCCTCCTCACGTCCCCGCGCTCTCCCGCGCGCACCTCAGGGGAACGAATTTTCGCCGCATGGCACGTATACCACCATTATGCCATACAATGCTGCAAAAAGCAAGAGGAAATGCATATAAAATGTACATAACTTGTACATAACTTGTACGTAACTTGCACTGCAATTGCGCCTTCCCTCTCCCGCTGCCCGCCGCCGGGAAGGAAACGGAGTTTCCACCTTTGTCAATGTCATTTGCCGGAAACAATTGTCCCCCCTCCGTGCCCATCAGCGACTGATTTGTCCGCGCACACCTTGCATTACCGGCTGCGGCGGGATATAATCGATATGCAGGGTACCACGCAGAAGGAGCGTGACGGGTCATGTGGATACTGTTTGCATTCGGTTCGGCGCTGTTTGCCGGACTGACGTCCATTCTGGCCAAATGCGGCATCCGGGAAACGGATTCCACTGTGGCCACCGCCTGTACGGAAGCGAAGAAAGGAGTACACCATGCTGCACACCGTTCTGGCGTTTATACCGCTGCTGTTTCTGATCATATACGCGCTCAAAAGCCGCAAGATGGCGGACGCCATGGTGCTTGCCACCCTGCTGGCCATGGTGCTGGTACACCGGGAGCGGTTCATCACCGGCACCATCGAGGCCATGTACGCCACCCTGTCCAGCTCGTCCTATCAGTTTGCCCTCTGCGTCATCATCAGCTTCGGCGGCATGATCGCTCTGTTTCAGGCCTCCGGTGGGCTGATGGGCTTCCGCGACCTGCTGGCAAAGGTGGCCTCCACGCCCCGGCGCACGCTGCTGCTGGCGTGGCTTTTATCGGTGGTCATGTTTGTGGACGAGTACCTCAACGCGCTGACGGTGACCATCTCCCTGCGGGGCGTAAGCGACAGAAACCGCATCCCCCGCGAGCATCTGGCGGTGCAGACCAACATCATGGCCTGCTGCCTGTGCGTCACGGTGCCGTTCACCAGCTGGACGGCCTTCAGCGTGGGGCTGATCTCCGATTTCGGGTTGGGCTTCGATGATTATCTGCGCGCTGTGCCGTTTATGTTCTATCCGCTGGCTATGATACTGCTGAGCCTGCTGCTGGCGCTGGGCGCATTTCCCAAGGTGGGCGGGCTGAAGCAGGCGTACCGGCGGGTGGCGTCCGGCGGCGCGCCCTTTGAGCAGTCCGGCTCCGCGGAAAAGCTGGTGGACATCGCGGACGTGGACGAGGACAACGTCTCCTCCGCGTGGAACGCCATTATCCCGCTGGCGGCGCTGGTGGGCGGCACCGTCCTTTTTGACAACGACCTGCTGCACGGCATCGTCATCGCGCTGGTGGTACAGTTCCTGCTGTATGTGCTCCGGAGGCGCATGACGGTGGGCGAGTATTTCAGCCACTTCTTTGCGGGCGCCAAGGGTATGGTGAGCATCGCCATCGTGGTGGGCTTCGGGCTGATGCTCAGCGACGCCAACCGTGCGCTGGGGCTGTTCGACATTCTCATCAACGGCATCGGCAGCGCCGTGCCCGCGTATCTCATCGCGCCGCTGGCGTTCCTTCTGGTGGCGCTGACGGTGTTCGCCGTAGGCGGCTGCTGGGCGGTGATGACCATCGCCATACCGGTGTTCATCCCCATGGGGCTGGCGGCGGGAGTGGCCGCACCGCTGATGATCGCCGCCGTTATGAGCGGCGTGACGCTGGGGTACAGTCTGTGCTTCTACGCCGACGCGGTGCTGATGACCACCGCAGGCTCCGGCGTGTCCAACCTGACCATCATCCGCGCCACCATGCCCTACGCGCTGGCGGTGGGGACGCTGTCCGCCGCCGCGCTGCTGGTGGCGGGGCTGTAAAAAAAAGGAAGCGGTGCACAGCACCGCTTCCTTTTTTTACTCAGAATTTCAGCAGGACGCCCACCAGCGCGGAGATGCCGATGAACACGATGGGATGCCATTTCTTTACCACCGGCACCCAGTTGGTACACACCAGCAGCACCGCCGCCAGCGCGATGGCCGGCCAGTTCAGGGCGGCAAAGCCGGTCATGCCGCTGTGCAGCAGGGCGATGGGCACCACGGAGATGCCCGCCGCCGCCACCAGAGCGGTGGAGGCCGGGCGCAGGCCGTAGAACGCCGCGTTGACCCACTTACTGTCGCGGAAGGCCTTCAGGAACGCCGCCACGATGAGAATGACGATGACGGAGGGCGCTACCAGTCCGAGGGTGGCCACCAGCGCGCCGCCGACGCCGCCGGTGGTGAAGCCCACATAGGTGGCCATGTTCACGCCGATAGGCCCCGGCGTGGACTCCGACACCGCCAGCATATCCGCCAGCTGCGCGTGGGTGAACCAGCCGGTGCGGTCGGCCATATCCTGCAGGAAGGGTAAGGTGGCCAGTCCGCCGCCCACGGCGAACAGGCCGGTCTTGAAAAATTCCCAGAATAATTGGAGGTACAGCATTATTTCGCCCTCCTTATGAAGTTCTGGATGACGATGCCCAGCGCCGCGGCCGCCGCCACAAAGACGACGGGCGACAGGTCGGTGAGCAGCGCCGCCGCCAGCACCGCCGCGAAGATCAGCGCCGCCGGCCAGTCCTTGACGGAGCCCTTCAGCAGCTTCACCACGGCGTTGAAGATCAGCACGCACACGCACACACGGATGCCCGCGAAGGCATGCTGCACCCACGCCAGATGGGAAAAGCTGTTGATGACGCCCGCCAGCGCCGTAATGATGACAAGGGACGGGAACACGATGCCCAGCGTGGCCGCGATGCCGCCGATGATACCGGCCTGCTTCTGCCCCACGAAGGTAGCGGTGTTCACGGCGATGATGCCGGGGGTACACTGGCCGATGGCGAAGTAGTCCACCAGCTCCTCATCCGTGGCCCAGCCCTTGTCCTCCACCACCTCGCGCTGGAGGATGGGCAGCATGGCCATGCCGCCGCCGAAGGTCATGACGCCCACCTTGGCAAAGGTGAGGAACAGCTGACCGAGAAGTTTTGCGTTCATGCTCGTATCACCTCATTCTATGTATCCGTACAGTCCCCGCACCGACACCTCGCCGCTGCGGACTGTCTCCGTCTCGCCGTTTTCGTATCGCACCGTCAGGCCGAACTGCTGATCCACGTCCAGCGCCGCGGCCTGTCGAGATGCATCGCCCCGCAGCACCCGCACCGGCCTGCCAAGATTCACGCACCGGCGGCGGTATTCTTCCCGCCACGCCTGCGGATGGGGCAGCGCCTGCCGCATGGCCGTCAGCTGCTCCAGCAGCACCTCCGCCAGCGCGTCCGGGGACACGCTGTACCCCTGCATGGCAAGGGAGGCGGCCATGTCCGCGATGTCGGGCGGAAAGGCCGTCTGCGCCACGTTGACGCCGATACCCACCACCAGCCACTCCGCGCCGCCGTCCGGCCGCAGGGAGGACTCCGTCAGGATACCGCACAGCTTTTTCCCGTCCAGCACCACGTCGTTGCACCACTTGATCCCGCACATCGCGCCGCAGACCTGCTGGATGGCGCGGCACACGGCCACCGCCGCCAGCGGCGTGACGGTGAGCAGCTGCCCGGCGGGGCAGCCGCGCCACAGGACGGACAGGTACAGCCCGCCCTCCAGCGACCGGAACGAGCGCCCCAGACGGCCTTTCCCGGCGGTCTGACGCCGGGCGATGACCGCCGTGTTGTCCGCGCCCTGCGCGGCCAGCGTCTTGCATACGTTATTGGTGGAATCCACTTCATCGCAGCGCAGGATGCTCCATGCCACAGGCGGTACCTCCCTTCATCGGAAACCCAATTTTACCACCGGGAGCCGTATTTGTAAATATAGTCTGTCGATAAATCCGCCCGGTCACAAATATCGGAGGGGGGATGCTGCATAGTTGACAGGTGCTAAGAAATTTAGTATCATCGGGGCAAAGAAAGGCACGGGAGGCGACCGCCATGAACAACACACGCAAGCTGGTCTATACGGCGCTGCTGGCCGCACTGACGGCGGCGGGCGCGTTTATGCGCATCCCCATGGGGTACAGCTCCGTGACGCTGCAATACCTGTTCACCGCCATGGCGGGGCTGCTGCTGGGGCGGAAGTGGGGCGCGCTGAGCCAGCTGATATATGTGTGTCTGGGGCTGGTGGGGCTGCCCATTTTTACCATGGGCGGCGGCTTCGGCTATGTGTTCCAGCCCACCTTCGGCTTCCTGCTGGGGCTGATCCCGGCGGCGTGGGTGGTGGGCGCCGCGGCGGGCGAGAGCCTTGACCCCCGGCGGATGGCGCTGGCGTCGCTGGCGGGTCTGGCGGTGCTGTATGCCGTGGGTATGCCCTATATGGCGCTGATCCTCAACGTCTACATGGGAAAGGGCTTGACGCTGTCCGCGCTGCTGTGGGCGGGGATGCTGCCCTATCTGCCCGGCGACGCGGTGAAGATCATCGTGGCGGCGGGCGTGTGCCCGGTGCTGCGGCGGCGGCTGAAGCTGGCCGATGGCAGCCATAAGCAGGGTGAATGAGCTTGTGCAATACGAACAAAAGCACTTCTGTGTATCCGCCGCAGAATTGGAGCAGACATGTATTGCTTTTTGGCGGAGCGCCCCGTATAATAGGCAGGACAAATCGAGAGGAGGAACGTGCCATGACCTGCAAGACTGTTGTGAAAAAGCGGACGGACGCTCCTTCTGTTTTTGTTTCTGATATTGTTTCCATTTGACCGGTGTTTTTCACCGGTCATTTTTTTAGGCTGTTTGCAAGTAAAAGTCAACATACACAGAGGAACGAGAAAGAGAGGTCACAACACATGAACAAAAAACTCGGACACGACGCCATCTACGACGCGCGGGAGCTGGGCATACCCCGGATGCTCCTGCTGGGTCTGCAGCACCTGTTTGCCATGTTCGGCGCTACGGTGCTGGTGCCCATTCTGGTGACGGGCTACGGACTGCCCCTGTCCATCCAGACCACCCTGCTGTTCGCCGGTATCGGCACACTGCTGTTCCACGTCTGTACCAAGTTCAAGGTGCCCGCCTTCCTGGGCTCCTCCTTCGCGTTCCTGGGCGGCTTCCAGGCGGTGGCTGATCTGAACACCGGCAAGTTCGCCGCCATGACCGGCGAGGAGAAGCTGCCCTACGCGCTGGGCGGCGTGGTGATCGCGGGTCTGCTGTATCTGGTGCTGGCGCTGCTGTTCAAGCTGGTGGGCGCCAAGAAGGTCATGCGGTTCTTCCCGCCCATCGTCACCGGCCCCATCATCATCCTCATCGGTCTGAACCTGTCCGGCACCGCCGTGACCAACGCCTCCACCTGCTGGTGGCTGGCGCTGGTGGCCATCGCCATCATCATCGTGGCCAACATCTGGGGCAAGGGCATGATCAAGATCATCCCCATCCTGCTGGGCGTGGTGGGCGCGTACATCGTGGCGCTGATCGCCGGTAAGGTGGACTTCACCGCGGTGGCCGGCGCCGACATCGTGGGTCTGCAGAAGTTCGTCATCGCCAAGTTCGACGTGACCTCCATCCTGGTGATGGCGCCCATCGCCATCGCCGCCATGATGGAACACATCGGCGACATCTCCGCCATCTCCTCCACCACCGGCAAGAACTTCATCGAGGATCCCGGTCTGCACCGCACCCTGCTGGGCGACGGTCTGGCCACCGCCTTCGCCGGTATGTTCGGCGGCCCCGCCAACACCACCTACGGCGAGAACACCGGCGTGCTGGCGCTGAGCCGCGTGTACGATCCCCGTGTCATCCGTCTGGCTGCGCTGTATGCCATCATCCTCAGCTTCTCCCCCAAGTTCGACGCGCTGGTGAACTCCATCCCCACGGCCATCGTGGGCGGCGTCAGCTTCGTGCTGTACGGCATGATCTCTGCGGTGGGCGTGCGCAACGTGGTGGAGAACCGCGTTGACCTGACCAAGTCCCGCAACCTTATCATCGCCGCGGTGATCTTCGTCTGCGGTCTGGGCTTCAGCTCCACCGGCGGCATCACCTTCACCGTGGGCGGCGCCGACATCACCCTGACCGGTCTGGCTATCGCGGCTCTGGCGGGCGTGATCCTGAACGCCCTCCTGCCCGGCAACGACTACGAGTTCGGCAAGAGCGTCGAGGGCGACGCCAGCGCCGACTTGGGCAGCTATTGATCCGGCGAAGCAACAGAATACCATGCCTGCCGCCCTCCCCCGGCGCGCAGGAAAGAGACAAGACCTCCGGCGTGAGCCGGAGGTCTTGTCTTGCAGGGCGGACAGAGGCGTCCGCCCCTACAAACGTCTATCGGGGTTCCGCGCGGGACGTCGAGGACGCCGTGTCCTACGATGCTGCGATGAAGCGCCGCGCACAACGCCCTTTTTCTCAGCCGGTGGGGTTGCTCTGGTAGCCCAGCGCGGCAGAGATCATGGCGGCGGTGGCGCAGACCTGCTCCACCGCGGCGTGAAACTCCTCGGAGTGAACGCTGCGGAACATGCCGATGACGCCCACGGCGTAGCGTACCTTGCCCTCCACGGTGCGAACCGGCGCGGAGATGGAGCGCAGACCGATCTTGTACTCGCCGTTCTCGATGGCGTAGCCGTTGGCACGGCAGGCCTCCGCCTCCCGCAGCAGAGAGGGGATGTCGGTGATGGTGTGGGGCGTGAACTGGGTGAGGCTCTGCCCGCGCAGCAGCGCCTCCGCCCCGCTGCGGGACATGTGCGCCAGAAACACCTTGCCCTGAGACGTGCAGTAGATGGGCAGGCGGGAGCCGGTGTCCGACACCACACGCAGACCGCCCCGCGTCTCCACCTGATCCAGCGTGATGATGCTGCCGCCCTCGCAGACGGACAGCATCACGGACGCGCCGGTCTGCCGGCACAGGTGCTCCATATAGGGGCGCGCCACCCGGGAGATGTCCCACGAGCGCTCCACCTGCCGCCCGTACTCGAACAGCCGCAGCCCCAGCGTGTATTTCCCCTCCGGCGTCTGCGTGACCACATCGTGCAGGCGCATGGTGGTCAGCAGGCCGAACACCGTGCTCTTGGGATAGCCGCACAGGTCGGTCAGCTCCTTCAGGGACAGGGGTCTTCCCGCCCGGCTCAGTATTTGCAGCAGCTCCATGGCCTTTGCCACGGATAAGATGATGTTGCCGTCCCTCATGGGCGTCCGTTCCTTTCTCCGCCGGTGTGACTTACATTTTCTGAATGACCGCGCCCAGCCAGCGGCACATGGTATCCCCCGCCCGGTTGGCGATCTCCAGCACCCGGGCGTGGCTGTGCTTCACCGTCTGGATGCCGGTGGCCATATTGGTGATGCAGCTGACGGCCAGCACCTTCATGCCCATGTAGTTGCAGACCATGGTCTCCGGCACCGTGCTCATGCCCACGGCATCGGCACCCATACCGGCAAAGGCGCGGATCTCGGCAGCCGTCTCGTAGCAGGGACCCATGAAGCCCATGTACACGCCCTCCTGATAGGCGATGCCCATTTCATCGGCGGTGCGCTTGGCAAGGTCACGCAGCTCCGCGCTGTACGGCTCGGTCATATCCGGGAAACGGGGGCCGAAGCGCTCGTCGTTGGGGCCGATCAGCGGGTTGGTGCCCATCATATTGATGAAATCGGTGACGAGCATCAGCGTACCCGGCGCAAAGCTGCGGTTGATGCCGCCGCAGGCGTTGGTCAGCACCACCTGCTCCACGCCCAGCAGCTTCAGGACGTAGAAGGGATAGCAGACCTCCTTCATGGAGTAGCCCTCGTAAAAATGGAAGCGCCCCTCCAGCGCATAGACCTCCTTTTCGCCCAGCTTGCCCGCCAGCAGCGCGCCCTTGTGCCCCTCCACCGTGGATACGGGGAAGTTGGGGATGTCCCGGTAGAGCAGCTCCTCCGTCTCCGTAAAATCGGCGGTCAGGTTGCCCAGGCCGGAGCCGAGCACCACGGCGATCTTCGGACGCTTGGTCATGTGCGAGCGGATAAATTCCGCGCTCTGCTGCGCTTTTTCGTAGAGATGTTCCATGATATGCTCCTTATCCGCATCCATAGCGGATGCTCTGTATTTTCCCTTATTATACATTCGACAGCCGGAAAAAGCCAAGTGCTTTCTGTAAAAAAGCCGGCAGCGGGAACGCTCTCCCGGAATTTTGCTGGCCGCTCTGCCGCTGCCTTTCTTCTTGCGCCGGAGCGCGGCGCGTGGTACAATACAGAAAAACGACGGAGGAACGCACTATGTATGAACTGATCCAGGCCAAGGGAAGCAGCTATTACATCGAAAGCCCCGCCAAGGTGGGTCTGGTGCGTCTGAACGACACCGAGGTGTACCTCATCGACAGCGGCAGCGACAAGGATGCCGGGCGCAAGGTGCGCCAGCATCTGGACGCCAACGGCTGGAAGCTGACGGCCATCTACAACACCCACTCCAACGCCGACCACATCGGCGGCAACCAGTACCTGCAAAAGCAGACCGGCTGCCGTATCTATGCCCCCGGCATGGAGCAGTACGTCACCTGCCGCACGGTGCTGGAGCCCTCCCTGCTGTACGGCGGCTGCCCGCCCAAGGCGCTGCGGAACAAGTTCCTGATGGCGCAGGAGAGCGACGCCGCGCCCCTGACGGCGGACGTACTGCCGGAGGGCTGGGAGCTGCTGCCCCTGCCGGGACACTTTCTGGATATGGTGGGCTTCCGCACACCGGATGACGTGGTGTATCTGGCGGACTGCCTGGCCTCCCGGGAGACGCTGGACAAGTACGGCATCGCCTTTCTGTACGACGTAAACGCCTATCTCGCCACGCTGGAGCGGGTCAAGACCATGTCCGCCGCCCTGTTCATCCCCTCCCATGCGGCGGCCACGGAGGACATCGCGCCGCTGGCGCAGTACAACATCGACCGCACCAACGAGGCGGCGGAACGCATCGCCGCCCTGTGTGCCGGCGTGACCTTTGACGAGCTGCTGTCCGCGGTGTTCGCCGCCTACGGGCTGGCCATGTCCCTGCCCCAGTATGCCCTCATGGGCAGCACGGTGCGGTCGTATCTCAGCTATCTCATGGACACCGGGCAGGTCGCCGCCCAGCCGGACGGCATCCGCCTGATCTGGCAGAGGATATAGGCAAACCCCTCCCGCCTTCTCTCCGAGGGCGGGAGGGGTCTTTTTCAGTTTGCTGTGGCCATGCGGCATTGGGCAGTGATCTGCTCCTTCAGCTGCCGCAGACGCGGACTGTCCGGGTCGCGGGGATAGGGCAGGTCGGTGAGGTCGAACTCGCAGATCGTGCTGTCCGGGTGCATGACCACGATCTTCTGTCCCAGCAGCAGGGCTTCCTCCAGCTGGTGCGTCACCAGCACGATGGTGCGGGGCAGGCGCTGCTGGATGGTCAGGAGCTGGGTTTGCAGCTCGGCACGGGTCAGGAAGTCCAGCGCGGCAAAGGGCTCGTCCATCAGCAGCAGCTGCGCCTGTCCCGCCAGCACGCGCGCCAGTCCCAGACGCTGCTTCATGCCGGTGGACAGTTCCACCGGCGTCAGGTCGGCGTAGTCCTCCAGCCCCACCATGCGCACGAACTCCGCCGCATGCTCATAGCGCTCCTCCGGCGTCTTGCCCACGCCGCAGGCCATGGCCACGTTCCGCTGGACGCTGGTCCATGTGATCACATAGGGGTCGGGGCTGAGCATGGCGCTGTGCCAGTCCTCCGGAATGGAGATCGTGCCCGCGTCCGGCTGCTCCTTCCCCGCCAGCAGCTTCAGCAGCGTGCTTTTGCCGCAGCCGCTGTGCCCCACGATGACCGTGATCTGCCCTTCGGGAAGGGTGACGGACAGATCGTGCAGCACCTGACGGGTGCGGCTCTGCCGCTCCTGCCCGGTGAGCACTATGTCCGTGCTGTATGTGGTATAGGATTTGTCCACGTGGGACAGTGTGACGTTGTTCATGTGCTTGCTCCCTCCTGCTGTCCGTCCCCGGCGGCCTGACCGCCGCCCACGTCCGCGCCCAGATCGCAGGTATACACCCAGCGGATCACGTCGCCGTCCTGCACCTGATACAGGGAGCAGCCGTAGTTGGGGAACCAGTCGTTGACGGCGTACATCCAGCCGGACAGCTTGCCCACATCGAACTCGTAGATGTTGTGGATGCCCTGGATATAGGCGCTGTTGTACACGGGGGTGAATTTGGATTCCAGATGGATGCCGTTGTCCCGGCACACCCGCTGGAGCACGTCGAAGGCGCTCTCGCCCTCGGCAAAGGCCACCTCGGTAGGCGGCAGGATCACACCGTCTGCGGGTACCAGCTCCTTTTTGCTCTCGGCGCATTGATTCATGTTGTCAAGGATCGTGGCGCAGGAGATGGACACGGTGCAGGTGCAGTCCGCATCTGCCGGAGCACCGCCGCAGGCGGACAGGATGACGGCGCACAGCAGCGCCGCCGTCAATTGTAAAAGGCGTTTTTTACGCATATTTTTCTCCTTTGCAAAAAACGAGACACACTTTCGTGTGTCTCGTTTCTGTGGTGGAGATAAGCGGGATCGAACCGCTGACCTCTTGAATGCCATTCAAGCGCTCTCCCGGTTAGTGCGGTTACATACCCCCTAAACCGGGTTAAAAGAGCGCTTCAATACGCGGGCAACCCCAAAACACACCCTGAATGTCTTTCATTATAGTCAAAGAAAGCCCGTATATCAAGGAAAATAATTTTTCTGCTTTGCGTCCCTCCACGGCATGATATAATTTTTATGTGCATGTTGGAAAGGAGGTGCGGGCATGGAAAAAGAATATATTGCCGGAGAGCCCCAACGATACGAAATTGGCGGTCGAGTTTTTATCGTTGAGCCACGGTACAGGAAAGACGGTGAAAGCATGGCAGACATCTTGCTAAAGCTGATGTTTGCCGACTTGGACGAAGAGATGCGAGCAGCAAATAAAACTACAACGGACTAAAATTGAAAGTATCAATCTGGCAGTCAGCAAGAGGTTTTTATTCTAACAAAAGCTCTCGTTGCCTAAATCTTTATAGGCAGCGGGAGCTTAAAATTGAGAACAACGCCGCCCAACAGGACAACGGGCGGCGTTTTCATATATAAAACCATGAAGGGAGGTCACTTCCACCCAGCCAGTCTGCGGACTGGCTTTTTTCATGCCACAAAAAGGAGGTTTGCAAATGGCAGATGATAAGAAAAACATTCCCGAGGCAGCCCCGCCCGCCGAGGCTCCCGCTCCCACGGTAGAAAATGTAGCCGTGCCGGAGCCGCCTGCTCCTGATCTTGTGCTGACTGACGCGGAGGCGGTCATGCTGGAGCATGAGGGGCAGGCGGCGCTCTTTGAAATGGGCGAGGCCGTACCCGATCCCGCCGACGCTGTTACCCACGCCGAGGTGGAGGAGCCTGCTGCTCCCGAAGTCCCCAAGGCTGAAAAGGAGCAGCCGCCCGCTCCCGGCAAGGATGCCCCCGCCCCGGCACATTCCGGCAAGGTGGTGGATTTTGCCGCCGCCCGTGACGAGGCGGCTAAGGACGAGAAAAAAGCGGTCAAGCAGAAGCCGCCCACGGCAAAGGACAAGGCCGCCAAGCCCGGCAGAGGCCGTCCGCCCAAGGAGGGCAAGGCCGCTCCCGATAAGGCAAAGCCGCCCAAACCTCGGGACAAAAAGTCCCAAAGCAAGCCCACCCCGGAGAAGCCTGCCGTGGATAAGGGCGGCGCTCCCGCTGGTACGGAGGTCACGCCGGAGCCGTCTGCGCCCCGTGACGCTACCCGTGCCGAAAAAGAGGAGATCGTCTATCTCAACCTGTCCGATCTGCATCCGT
>ENA-UOJE01001732-UOJE01001732.1-human-gut-metagenome-genome-assembly--contig:-C23-NODE-1732-length-18554-cov-6.617331_pt1 | contig 18554 bp, 17 predicted proteins | sample MGYA00242341_ERZ723888 | MGnify/ENA metagenome assembly ERZ723888 | reverse complement strand
GGGTTTAACAATGGGTAGAGTATATAACTTCAGCGCAGGTCCTGCTGTACTCCCTGAGGAAGTGCTTAAGGAAGCTGCCGATGAAATGCTCGATTACAAGGGCACTGGTATGAGCGTAATGGAGATGAGCCACCGTTCCAAGGCGTTCGATGACATCATCAAGGAAGCTGAAAAGGACATCAGAGAGCTTATGGGTATCCCTGATAACTATAAGGTGCTGTTCCTTCAGGGCGGTGCTTCTCAGCAGTTCTCAGCCGTTCCTATGAACCTTATGAAGAACAAGAAAGCGGCTTACATAATCACTGGTCAGTGGGCTAAGAAGGCTTATCAGGAGGCTCAGAAATACGGCGAGGCTGTTGCTGTGGCTTCTTCTGCTGACAAGACTTTCTCTTATATCCCTGATTGTTCAGATCTGGATATCCCAGAGGACGCTGACTATGTTTATATCTGCGAAAACAATACTATCTATGGTACAAAGTACAAGACTCTGCCTAACACAAAGGGTCACACACTTGTTGCAGACGTTTCTTCCTGCTTCCTGTCTGAGCCTGTTGACGTAACAAAGTACGGCGTTATTTACGGCGGTGTTCAGAAGAACGTTGGTCCTGCCGGCGTTGTTATTGCTATCATCAGAGAAGATCTTATCACTGACGACGTTCTCGAGGGCACACCTACAATGCTCAAGTGGAAAACTCAGGCTGACGCAGATTCTCTTTATAACACACCTCCTTGCTATGGAATCTATATCTGCGGCAAGGTATTCAAGTGGATAAAGAAAATGGGCGGTCTTGAGGCTATGAAGGCTCACAACGAGAAGAAGGCTAAGATACTCTATGATTATCTTGACCAGAGCAAGCTCTTCAAGGGCACTGTTGTTCCTGAGGACAGATCTCTTATGAACGTTCCATTCGTAACAGGCGACGCTGAGCTTGACAAGAAGTTCGTTGCTGAGGCTACAGCAGCAGGCTTTGTAAACCTCAAGGGTCACAGAACTGTTGGCGGTATGAGAGCTTCTATCTACAACGCAATGCCTATCGAGGGCGTTGAAAAGCTTGTTGAGTTCATGAAGAAGTTCGAGGCTGAGAACGCATAATCAGATTTGATCGAGGTGAAATTTCAATGCTTCATCGATTGCTTCATATGATAAGCACTGCTGATTTGATCAAAAACAATCCGGACGATTGGCGTGATAAGCTTAATGAAAGAAGTAAGTCAAAAGGCAAAGTTGTTCTCGTTCTTTTCGCTGTAATACTTGTTCTTTGCCTGTTTGTAAGAATTATCACTTAAATAGATGAAAGAGGTTAGTTTAATGTACAACATATTGACTTTGAATAAGATCGCCGCTTGCGGTACAGATATTTTCGACAAGGCTAAGTACACAGTAAGCGACAATGCTGAAAATCCTACCGCTATAATGGTACGTTCAGCAAAGATGCACGATATGGAAATGCCTGAGAGCCTGCTTGCTATTGCAAGAGCAGGTGCAGGTGTAAACAACATTCCAGTTGAGAAGTGCGCAGAGCAGGGAATCGTTGTATTCAACACACCTGGCGCAAACTCAAACGCTGTTAAGGAACTTGCTATTTGTGCACTTCTTCTTGCTTCAAGAAAGATAACAGAAGCTGCTGCATGGGCTGCATCACTTAAGGGCACTCCTGACGCTCCTAAGACAGTTGAGGGTGGCAAGTCTAAGTTCGCAGGTCCTGAGATACTGGGCAAGACACTTGGTGTAATCGGTCTTGGTGCTATCGGCGGAAAGATCGCAAACGCAGCCGTTGCACTTGGCATGGACGTTATCGGCTATGACCCGTTCCTTTCTGTAAACGCAGCTATCCAGCTTGATCCTGCTGTAAAGGTAACTGCTGATATCAACGATATCTACAAGAACAGTGACTATATCACTATCCACGTTCCTTATACACCTGACACAAAGAACACTATCGACGAAGCTCAGATAGCAATGATGAAGGACGGCGTTCGTCTTATCAACCTTGCAAGAGGCGAGCTTATCAACAGTTCGGCTGTTGTAAAGGCTATCAAGGACGGCAAGGTTGCAAAGTATGTAACAGACTTTGCAGATGATGTTGTTCTTGGCGAGGAGAACGTTATCGTTCTTCCACACCTTGGCGCTTCCACACCTGAGTCTGAGGACAACTGCGCAACAATGGCAGCTCACGAGCTTATCGACTATATCGAGAAGGGAACTATCAAGAATTCTGTAAACTTCCCTAATGCAGAGCTTGCTAAAACAGGCGACTACCTTGTTTGCGTGCTTCACAAGAACGTTCCTGCACTTATCGCACAGATCACATCTGTTGTATCTGACAAGGGCGCAAATATTGAGAACCTTGTAAACAAGTCTAAGAAAGACTGGGCTTACACAATGCTCGATGTTACAGGCGACGTTGACGCTGACGCTTTCAAGTCTATCGAGGGCGTTGTTGGCGTAAGAGTTCTTTAATTGTTGATAAAAGAAATTTTATATGCAGCAATGAGGCTGCCCACGGACGAACTGCGTCTTGGGCAGCCTTTTTTGATACAAAAAAGCTATAATTTAAGTGAAAAATGGAGGAATTTAAAATGGACAAACTTATAACAGCAATTTTATTTATCGGAATACCAATGGCACTGACTCAGCTTATTTACAGGATAATTGACCACAAGGGTAACAAGACCGCAAAGCTTGCGGAGCGTTTTCCTGTGCTTGTGAAAAGAAAGTTTCTTGTGCAGATAGGCGGAGCAATGGCGTTCGTTATCGTGTTCGGGCTTATCTCGCTTCTGCTTGACCTGCCTATCAAGGTGTTTTTCATTGTGTGCGGAGTTGTAGTGGGCGTGATAAACGGCATGGCGGTCACGCTTATGTACAGATATGAGTCGGGTGCAACGTGGCAACTGGGGCAAAATAAAAAGCTGTCAGATCTGACAGCTTTTTTTTGTATGTTTATTTCTTTCTGAAGACCACAAGCTTGCTGATGACATAGTTAAGTATCAGCACAACAACGTTTGCCACTATCTTTGTTACCCAATAGTTGAAGCTGAGAAGTGAGTAGCCGAGCCACATCATGAACATTTCTACGAGAAGAGTGAATATCCTGCCGCCGTAAAATGAAGCCGCTTCGGAGATTATCGCCTTTTTGCCCTCTGCTTCAGACTCGAAAACCCATATCCTGTTGGTTATGTATGCGAATGTTACTGCACATATCCATGATATGACGGTGCTTGTGGTGGAAACACCGCCCTTGCCTATGCCTGCCTGCTCCAAAAGCACTTTTGAGATGCCTGCGGTCACAAAGCTGACTGCGGTGGTGAGTACGCCGAAAAACAGATACAAAAGCATTTCCTTGTTTTTGACGTAAAAGGGTCTGAACCATCCGAATATCTTCCAGTCCATTATTTTGTCGAAAATGTCTTTATCTTTCTTTGCCATTTCTGTTATCTCCTTTTGTGCATATGAATATTATGAACACAAAGAATATTATAACTCTTTTACATCGTTTTTTCAACAATACTGTTGCAATTGGTTAAAAAATATGTTATGATAACTATATGTAGTCAGTTTTCATGACTGCCTTTAGTGCTATTTTTATAACTAGGGCAGCAAATTTATATTCTGACCTGAAAGGATAATTTTATTTTATGAAAGTTGTTATCATCGCTGTGCTTCTTATGCTGTCTGCTATTTGTTCTGCAACGGAGACAGCGTTTTCTTCATGCAACAGGATAAGGCTTAAAAAACTTGCAGACGACGGAAACAAGTCTGCAAAGAAGGCAATGAACATATGCGATAATTTTGACAAGGCACTCACTGCTATACTTGTTGGAAACAACGTGGTGAACATTTCTTCATCTTCTATTGCAACGGTGCTTTTTACGGAGAAGTTCGGCAAGGGAAGCGTGGGTCTGGCTACTATAGTCATGACGGTGCTTGTGCTTATTTTTGGTGAGATCTTGCCTAAGAGCCTTGCAAAGGAAAATTCTGAGCGGTTTTCTATTCTTATGGCTGCTCCGCTTTCCGCATTCATGTTCATCATCACGCCTATAACGGCTATCTTTATGGGCATAAAAAGCGGCGTTTCAAAGCTTGTGGGCAACAAGAACAGCGAGCCGTCTGTTACTGAGGAAGAGCTTAAATATATCATAGACGAGATTCAGGACGAGGGCGTACTTGAAGAGCAGGAGTCGGAGCTTGTGCGTTCGGCACTTGATTTTGACGAGATAACCATAAGCGAGATACTTGTGCCGAGAGTAAATATTGAGGGTGTTGAGCTTCATGAGGATATGGAGAGCATAAAAAAACGCTTTGTGCAGACAAAGTTTTCAAGGCTCCCCGTGTATGACAAGGACTTAGACCACATTGTGGGACTTATCCACCAGTCTGACTTTTTTGAAATGTATCTCAAGGGCAAGACGGACATAAGCCTTATAATGAACAAGCCACTTTACATAACTGAAAACCGCAAGATCTCTGAGATCCTGAAGCAGATGCAGCGCAAAAAGGTGCATATGGCGGTGGTGCTCGACCAATACGGCGGCACGGAGGGCATTTGTACCCTTGAGGATATCATAGAGGAGCTTGTGGGCGAGATCTATGATGAAAGCGACGAGGAGGATACCTCCCTTGTGAAAATAAGCGACGGTGTTTACGAAGCGTCGGCGGAGCTTTCGGTATCGGATTTTCTTGAGAGGATAGGACTGCCGGAGGACACTATCGAAACCGAAAGAACATCTCTCGGTGGCTGGATAATGGATATGCTTGACAGACTTCCTGAGCAGAATGAAGTTATAAGCTGTCCGCCATTTGAGATGACAGTGAAAATGGAGGACGAGCAGAAAATAGACAGGATACGCTTCAAGATATCCGAAGAGGAGCTTGAAAGCAAGAAGGCGGAGGAAGAAAATGCCTAAGCAGATAAAGAAAGAGCAGATAAAAAAGTCAGAACTTTTATACAGAAAATGGTCTGTTGCAGGGCTTGCGGCAGCGGCTGTGTTCATGGGGTGTATGGCTGGGCTTATGAGCATGATAGTGAAAACCGAGGGGGCAAAAGTGCCAACGATAGTTCTTTTTGCGGCGTTCATTATCTACACGGCAGTGTCGGTGGTATGTGCGGTGCTTGGAGTGAAAAGCTATGTAAAGGACGACTGCGGAGTGTGCCTTTTTCAGGGTATAGTGCATATTTACAGCGTTATAGCCTGCGTAATGAATGTGAGAATGGCATTTATAATACTGTTCTCAGCGTTAGGCTCGCAATCGGGGGTAGATACCCTTATAGGAAGCCAATCGCAGAACGAATTTATACAAAGTCAGTATGCAAGCTGGATATGTCTAGCCATTGCTACTCTGTTCTCAGTGGTACTTGGTATTTTGGCGGTAGTATGGCTTGTGAAAAATAAAAAGAACTGATAAATCGGCTTTGCGTAGGGGCGACCTTGGGTCGCCCATTATTTCGTATGTTTCACAGCATACAGGTCTTAGAAAATCATAGAGTAAGGAAGAAGAAAAATAATGTTTTTGCTTGTACTTGTAGTTGTATGCTACACAATATGTTCCCTTAGTGACAAGTACGCTGTTTCAACGGCAAAATTCAACGGCGATGAGCTTGGATTCTTAATGGCGGCGGCAACGGCTGTTTTCATGGCTTGCTGTCTGCCTTTCCTCGACAGGACTATTACGCTTAGCTGGCAATCCTTTGCGGCGATAGGTCTGCTGTGCTTGTCGAAGATCCTTGAATTTAAGCTTTCGGCTATTATCCTTGATGAAATATCAGCTTTTGAGCTTAAGGCTTGGCTTGGTATCACCCTTTTCATGTCCTATGCAACGGATATTTTCCTTGGTGAAAAGCCGAGCATTTTCAAGTTTCTTTTTATCGTGCTTACTGTTGCAGGACTTGTTTTTATCGCAAGATCAGGCAGAACGGACAGCGGCAATATAAATTACCGCAGGATAGTTGTTCCTTTGGTGTTCTATCTTTTGGCAAGATATGGCTATGGTATAGTTGTAAGAGCGTCGGAGAATTACATATCCTCGACCATGGCGCTGTTCTTTGCGCTTATACTTATGGCTATCATACTTCTGCCAAGGGCGAAGCCTTTGGAGATATTCAAGAAAAATCAAAAGGGTGCATGGGTGGTTGTGCTTACAAAGATTCCGAATGTGGCAGGTCTGCTTGCGGAGAACGCTGTTATTGCTGTGAGCCTTGCGAGTGCGTCATTTATCCAGCCTATGATACTGTGTTCGCTGTTTGTTATAGCGCTCATAAGAAAAGAGCCTATCACAAAGCTGAGATTTGTCGGCAGCGTTATTTGTATGGTGGGCATAATAGGATTTCAAATATGTTAAAAAAACGTCGGACGTTTTCAAATTCGTCCGACGTTTTGTTGCCTGAAAGTTTATAGAAAGAAAGTGAGCGACCAGAGGTCGCCCCAACATTTTGATGTTATGTTTATCTTTCGGTATTGTACATTGCGGCAAACCAGTAATCTTCTTCAAGATAGCTTGTGTCTTTCTTGCCCCATGTAATTTTTATTTTCACAAGACAGCCGTCAATATCCTCTTTTGGAAGCTCCAGCTTTTTGGACTCCTTGGCAAGCACCTTTCCGTCATAGCTGTAGACAGTGTAAAGCACGTCACCGAGCCTGTCCCCTGTGACTTCTACGGACATAGGGGTTTTAAGGGTAACATTGCCGTCCTTATCTACATCTGCCTTTACATTAAATGACGGTACGGAGGAGAGCAGATCTTCAAAGCTCTTTTCAGCGGAAAGGCTCTCGCTCTTGCCATTGCAGTATCGTGTCTTTTCAGTGCCGGGAAGCTCATATTTGCTTCCGTCACAGGTCAGCACAACTGAACCTTTCTCCACCTTTGGGGTTATATTTATCACAAGGGCGCAAGCCAAAAAGATAACGGCGGTAAGCAGACCTACAAGTATTTTCCTTTTCATTATTATCACCAATGCTATTATATCACCTTTTGGAATAATAATCAAGGGCAGTGTTTTAGTCTTTGAGCTTTATCTCACGTTTTATCCTGTCCATTATCACAATGGCGGCGACAGTTCCTACAAGCTCGCCGAACGGAACGGCTGCCCATACTATCTTGCCTGCGGAGGAGGTAAGGGTGAGAAGATACGCCGCGGGGAGAGGGATAACTAAAAGTCTGATAAGGGAAAGCACAAGGGAAGCTATGCCATGGTCGAGCGCCTGAAAAATTCCCTGATAGGCTATGTTTGCACCTGCAAAAAGATAGCCTAAAGTGATTATCCTTATGGCGTAGGTGGCGAATACCTCCGTATCCGCTGACAGTGAGAATACATGGCATATCTGAGAAGCAAAAAGCTGCAAGCCTATAATGCCAAGGAGCATGAGTCCCAACGTGTAGAGCATACCGTATTTTATGCCTGAACGAACTCTTGTTTTGTCCCCTTTGCCGTAGTTGTATGATACAACCGGAATGATAGTGTTGTTCATGCCGAATGACGCAAAGAATACGAACTGCTGTATCTTATAATAGATACCATAGGCTGTTACGGCGGATTGACCTATCCTGTTGAGTATGACATTAAGACCGTAGGTCATGACGGACATAAGAGCCTGTATTATTATGGCAGGAATGCCTATTCTGTAAATGTTTGCTATCATTTTGCTCTGGGGTATAAAATACCTCATGCCGCTTGGTATCTCTTTGTTGCACACAAAATGAAGCACGCCGCCTATGACCATTGTGAGTATCTGACCGATGACAGTGGCATATGCCGCACCTTTTACTCCCAGCTCTGGGAAAGGGCCAAGCCCGAAAATCAAAACAGGGTCAAGGACGATGTTGGCTATTGCGCCTACAAGCTGAGCAATGGTGGAATGGATAGTTTTGCCTGTCGCCTGCAAAAGCTTTTCAAATATCATTGAACCTACTGCACCGAATGACAACACACAGCATATGCCTAGATATTCGCCCCCAAGCTTTAGAGCAAGACTATCATGGGTCTGTGTTTTCAAAAATGCGTCAGTGCCGAAAAATCCGAACAGCATGAACACGATGTAGGTGCAAAGACCTATGAAAATGGCGTTGCCTGCTATTTTGCCTGCACGCTCAAAATTCTTTTCTCCAAGGCTTCTGGAGAGCAAGGCGTTTATTCCAACGCCTGTGCCTACGCCTACAGCGATTATCAAAAGCTGGACAGGGTATGCAAGGGTGAGGGCGTTTACGGCATATTCGCCCATGTGCTCAACTGTATCATCTGTTATCCTGCTTACGAAATAGCTGTCAACGATATTGTAAAAAGCCTGAACTATCATTGAAATTATCATAGGCAGACCCATGCTCAGCATGAGTTTCGGCATGGGCATAACGCCCATCTTGTTTTCTTTCAGAGCTTCTTCGCTCATATTTTATTACCTCCCGTTTTTGCGCATAAAAAAACAGCACAAGTCCGAATACAATCGGACTTACGCTGTCGCTGCTCATTGTTATAGTTATTATACCATATATTTTTTCATATGTCCAAGGACTTTTTATACAAAAGTCAGGCTTCAAAGACTTATTTTTTTGATGATATGAAGCGTTGCAAATGTACAATAAAATATATAAAAAACTATTGACAAAATCAAAAATATAGGTTATAATAACCTCATAGTAAAAGAGAGTAGCTGGCGGAGAGCTCCGTTTATGTTTGCGTCAATACGTTCCGATGAGGGACCGCTGCATATCTAAACGGCGAGACTTTTATTGATTAAATTGCCACAGGCGCAGTTTACCCAATAAACGTCTTGCCGATTTTTTATGCGTTTATTTCACTGAGCCTATGAGAAAAGGAGGCTTTGAAGAGTATATCGGCAGCGACTACAGGAAAAAATAAAAAAAGGTGGTATTTTATGAAGCAGTATCAAAAAAAACTTGACCAGCTTTACACTGAGTTTTCATCAGGTGAAAATGGTCTTTCAACCGAGCAGGCAGTGAAAAACTGCGAAAAGTTCGGACGAAATGTTATCACGGAGGGCAAGAAAAAGTCAATTCCCGTGATTTTTTTAGAGCAGTATAAGGACTTTCTTGTGCTTATACTCATTATTGCTGCGATAGTTTCAGCTTTCATGAAAGACGTTGAGAGCTGTGCGGTAATTCTCGTTGTTATCACAATGAATGCTATTTTGGGTACAGTTCAGACCGTCAAGGCTGAAAAGTCACTGACGAACCTTAAAAAGCTTTCTGCACCGACGGCTAAGGCGTTGCGAAACGGTGAAAAGGTCATTATCCCCTCTGAGGAGATCGCAGTGGGCGACATTCTTCTTATCGAAGCAGGCGACCAGATATGTGCAGACGGCAGGCTGATAGAATGTGCGTCTGTTCAGGTGAACGAGTCTGCGCTTACAGGCGAGAGCGTTAATATCGACAAGGATATGAGCGATATAGAGGGCGAAAAGCCTTTGGCTGAGCGTGCTAACATGGTTTATTCAGGCTCTTTTGTCACATACGGCAGAGGAAAAATGCTTGTCACTGAGGTTGGTATGGACACTGAGGTGGGCAAGATAGCTTCACTTATCCAAAACGCATCAGAGAGAAAAACGCCTCTCCAGAACACGCTTGACGAGTTCGGCAAAAAGCTTTCCATTGCTATACTTATTGTTTGTGCAGTAGTGTTCGGACTTAGTATGCTTCGTGGCGGCCAGCTTATGGATTCGTTCATGTTCGCTATCGCACTTGCTGTTGCGGCTATCCCTGAGGCTCTCAGCTCTATCGTTACTATTGTGCTTTCTTTCGGCACACAGAAAATGTCAAAGGAAAACGCTATCATAAGAAAGCTTCAAGCTGTTGAGGGCTTGGGCAGCGTTTCTGTAATATGCTCTGACAAGACTGGTACACTGACACAGAACAAGATGACAGTCAGAAAAATAATGGTAGACGGCAGGATAATCGACACTGACGCTGTTGATCTTGATGATGAAAAGGTCAAGACTATGACAAGAGCCATGATACTTTGCAACGATTCAAGCTGTAAGGACGGCGTTGAGATAGGCGACCCTACTGAAACGGCTCTTATCAATTTTGGCACAAAGCTTGGTATAGACACTGACAAGGTGAGGGAAGATCTCCCGAGAATTTCTGAGATACCATTTGATTCAGACAGAAAGCTTATGTCAACTCTGCACATTATCGACGGCGAAAAGGTGCTTTATGTAAAGGGTGCGGCTGACGTTCTTATAAACAGAATAACTTCAAGCGACGAAGAAAAGGCTGTTATAACCCAGCGTGTGGCAGAGCTTTCGGAAAAAGGTCTGCGTATACTTGCATTTGCAGAGAAAAAATTCGACAAGGATACCGTATGTCCAGAGGACGAGGACGGATTGGAGTTTGTCGGTCTTATTGCTATGATGGATCCTCCGAGAGAGGAATCAAAGGCGGCTGTTGCGGAATGCCGCAAGGCTGGCATAAAGCCAGTCATGATAACAGGCGACCATATCGTTACGGCTTCGGCTATTGCCCGTGAGATAGGTATTCTTGACGACAACTCAAAGGCTGTTGAGGGTCACGAGCTTGACGCTTATTCAGACGAAGAGCTTGTTGACTTTGTAAAGGACAAGGCTGTTTACGCTCGTGTTACACCTGAGCATAAAATAAGGATCGTAAAGGCTTGGCAGGCAAACGGCTGTATAGTTTCCATGACAGGCGACGGTGTGAACGACGCACCTGCGTTAAAGCAGGCTGATGTGGGCGTTGCAATGGGCATCACAGGAACTGAGGTTTCAAAGGACGCTGCCTCAATGGTGCTTGCAGACGATAACTTTGCAACTATAGTCAAGGCCATAAGAAACGGCAGAAACATTTACGAGAACATTAAAAAGGCTATACTCTTCCTGCTTTCGGGCAACTTTGCGGCAATTCTTGTGGTGCTTTTCAACTCACTGCTTGGACTTCCTGTTCCGTTTGCGGCAATACATTTGCTGTTTATTAATCTGCTTACAGACTCGCTTCCTGCTATCGGTTTGGGTCTTGAACCTCACTCCGAAGAGGTCATGAAACGCAAGCCAAGAAACGCAAATGAATCTATACTCACACGTCCTTTCCTGGGCGAGATAGCATTGTATGGCGTAGTTATAGCGATAGCAGTAGCTTCGGCTTTCCTTATGGGAAACAAGACAAGCGCAGCTCTTGGTATGACGATGGCATTCGCAGTGCTTTGCTCTGCAAGATTGTTCCACGGATTCTCGTGCAAGAAAAAAGGTCCTGTTATCTTCTCAAAGGACTTTTTCAACAACAAGTTCGGTCTTATGGCGTTCGGCCTTGGAATGGTATTTTTAAACTCCGTTCTGCTCGTTCCACAACTCAAGGGACTTTTCAAGATAGCAGACATGACAGGTATGCAGTTTGCATGGATATACATTCTAAGCTTTGGCTCTATGCTCGTTATCCAGCTTATAAAGGCGGTATTCTTTACAAAGTCTGAAAAGTAAGGCTGTTGAGTTATCTTATAAAAGTTTCATAGGCGGGCGACCTTAGGTCGCCCCTACGCAATAAAAATAACCGCTCTTCGTGATAACACGGGGAGCGGTTTTGTTTTACATATCTTCGCAAGGCAGCCAAATTCCGTCTTTTTTATGGAGTATCCTCTGATTTTCAGAGCCTCTGAATTTCAGTGAGATGTTTTTCTTTTCGAGAACAAATTCGCCGTCAACGAGGTAGTCGATAAGGCTCAGCATTTCGTCTGTGTACTGCGTTCTGTATGGGGATTTTGAGCCTGCAAGCAGGTCAGTTTCAAGGGTACAGCCTGTGTAGCACCACACGTCCTTGTCGGGAAGTTCAGTTTTCACACGGTGGAGGAGTTTTGTAAGCTCAGACTGGTTCTCAGGCTCCATAGGCTCGCCGCCAAGGAGCGTAAGCCCTTTTATATAGCCCTTTGAGAGGGCGTCAATTATCTCGTCTGCAGTGGTATCTGTGAAAGGCTTGCCGTAGTCAAAGTTCCAAGTGTCAGGTTGAAAACAGCCCTTGCAGTGGTGTCTGCAGCCTGATACGAACAGCGTGACCCTCACACCTGAGCCATTGGCGATATCGGTTTTCTTTATCTCACAATAATTCATTTTCCGCTCCTTTCATACATACAACGCAGGGCAATACGATTTTGTATTGCCCCGATAGTTATATGCTGTTTGCTGTTTTATGTCAATAATAATGTTCATTATTTTCGGATTTTGCAGTTTTGAGTTTTTGAGTTTTCCTTGCTATAATGTTCATTTTTTTGACGAGTTGTGATTTTTGAACTTTTGGGTTTTAACGGCTATAATGTTCAAAATTTTGCGATTTCGCTAGAAAAAATTTTTGGGTTTTCATATCTCTCATTATGAATTGTAATTTTACATGGGCTTTCAAAATAATCACAAATGCAAAACTCTTTCCTTTATCTCCTGAGTCCTGCCCTGATTCCAGAACTGCGTGCCGATGTAGCCGCAGGTGCGCCTTGCAACGTTCAGAGTGTTCTGATCTCTGTTGCCGCAGTTCGGACACTCCCATACAAGCTTGCCGTCATCTTCTACTATCTTTATCTCACCGTCAAAACCGCACTTCTGACAGTAGTCGCTCTTTGTGTTAAGCTCTGCATACATGATGTTGTCGTAAATATGCTGCATAACTGCAAGGACAGCCTCTATGTTGTTCTGCATATTCGGCACTTCCACATAGCTGATAGCTCCTCCTGGTGAGAGAGCCTGGAACTGTGACTCAAAGGTGAGCTTGTCAAATGCGTCGATGTTCTCGGTAACATGGATATGATAGCTGTTTGTGATGTAGTTTCTGTCTGTTACACCCTCGATAACACCGAAACGCTTCTGCAAACATCTTGCAAATTTGTATGTTGTGGACTCCAATGGCGTGCCGTAAAGGCTGAAATCTATGTTTGTTTCTGCTCTCCACTTTGCGCAGGCGTCATTAAGGTGCTGCATAACTTCAAGTGCAAAAGGCGTTGCTGAAGGGTCTGTGTGTGACTTGCCTGTCATGTATCTTACGCATTCGCAAAGACCTGCATAGCCAAGTGATATGGTGGAATATCCGCCGAACAGGAGCTTGTCGATTGTTTCGCCCTTTTTAAGCCTTGCCAATGCACCGTTCTGCCAAAGGATAGGCGCAACGTCTGACGGAGTGCCTTTAAGTCTTTCGTGACGGAGCATAAGCGCACGTCTGCAAAGCTCAAGTCTTTCATCAAATATCTTCCAGAATTTATCCATATCCTTATATGACGAGCAGGCAACGTCCACAAGGTTTATTGTAACAACGCCCTGATTGAATCTGCCGTAATATTTAGGCTTGCCGTTTTCGTCAAGATATGTTGTAAGGAAGCTTCTGCAGCCCATGCAAGGGTAGCACTGACCATTGCCATTCTTGTCTACCTTAAGCTCCTTCATTTTCTTTTCGCTTATATAGTCAGGCACCATTCTCTTTGCGGTACACTTTGCAGCAAGCTTTGTAAGCTCCCAGTATTTTGAGCCTTCTCTTATGTTATCCTCTTCAAGGACATATATTAGCTTAGGAAACGCAGGTGTTATATAGACACCCTTTTCGTTCTTTACACCTTGGATACGCTGTTTGAGCATTTCCTCTATGATAGCCGCAAGGTCATCTCTTGTCTGACCCTCAGGGACTTCGTCAAGGTACATGAAAACAGTAACGAAAGGTGCTTGACCATTTGTTGTCATAAGAGTGATGACCTGATACTGTATCATCTGGACGCCCTGAACTATCTCAGCCTTTACTCTCATTTCGGCTACCTTATTTATAGTATCCTCGTCGGCAGGGATATTAAGCTCTGCAAACTCTTTTTTTACCTCACGGCGGTATTTATCACGGGATATCTGAACGAACGGAGCAAGGTGAGAAAGTGTGATACTCTGTCCGCCATACTGTGAAGAAGCTATCTGAGCGATAGACTGAGTAGCGATATTGCAGGCTGTAGAGAAGCTGTGTGGCTTTTCTATCATGACCTCGCTTATAACAGTGCCGTTCTGGAGCATATCCTCAAGATTTACAAGACAGCAGTTGTGCATATGCTGAGCGAAATAATCGGCGTCGTGGAAATGTATCAGACCTTTTTCGTGAGCCTCAACTATATCGTCAGGAAGCAAAAATCTTCTTGTGATATCCTTGCTCACTTCACCTGCCATATAATCCCTCTGAACTGAATTGACAGTAGGGTTCTTATTGGAATTTTCCTGCTTGACTTCCTCGTTCTCGAAGTTAAGAAGAGAAAGTATCTGCTTGTCAGTAGTATTAGCCTGTCTGACGATAGAACGCTCATAGCGGTAGGTGATATAATGCTTTGCCACTGTATACTTGCCGTGGCGCATGATATCGGCTTCCACCCAGTCCTGAATAGTTTCAACGTCCATAGCCCTATTCATTTCAGAGCATTTGTCCTCTATATTCTGTGCTATCTCTCCTATTTCTCCCTCAGAGAGCCTATCCTTTTCCTCCACAGTGATATTAGCTTTCGCAACGGCATTTTCTATCTTTTCCTTATCGAACGTATTCTCAGCGCCGCTTCTTTTTATTATCTTCACCTATACTCTTCCTTTCATTCTATCCTGCTCAACCACAATATATTGGGGTTGACTTCTTTTATTACAACATAATATTGAACATTTACTATTATACCACAATCAGAATATAAGTCAAGGGCATAGAATGATAAATAATCTACAAAAATTCCGGTTAAAAACAGAGCAGTTTGCCGAAAAAGTATTACAAATGATTACAAACACTTGATTGACAAAAAGTGTGAAAAACAATGGCATTTAAAGGGTGGATAAAGGTGTGAAGCTACAAGAAACGATGTGAACATTCTGTAAAATAAGTGGAGAAATTCAATTAACTTGTTGACAAGGGTGCTTGCATATGATATAATATTAGAGTTGAATGCGCCAGTAGCTCAGCTGGATAGAGTGACTGGCTACGAACCAGTAGGTCGGGGGTTCGAGTCCCTTCTGGCGCACCAATCATTTTTGATACTCACAAAGGAAAATCCACAGGATATAAAAGTGTGGACTTTCCTCAGCAAGTATCTTTAAGTATCCTTGCTGAGCATATATGAAAGCTTGTAGTAACAAGCTAGGATATGTTTTGTGACATTTGTTTCGTTTCGCTCTTAGACCTTGTCATGGCAGCAACGCACTGGGCGGAGCTTGGGCGAATCATCTGATGTTAATCCATAGTGGCGTCGGCACATAGGCTTGCAGTTAGCTTAACTGTTACTGGCTGGCTCGTGTTCATGTTCTGTAATGTTAAGAATGCCTGATCGGCGTGATTGAACAGTAACGAACGTCATGGCTCTAAGCGACTTAAAGACAACTCAATGTCTTGTTGTGCTTGTGTTTCACATCAGTTGACCTCATCTCAATCTTATTTGAGGACTTACGATATTCGATTTTCAAGCTGCATTTTTGATGAGTTGAATCAGCAGCTAAAAGCAAAAAGAGCTTTCCAGATGTTTGACATCGTGAAAAGCCCTTGACAATCTATTTCCAACGTGCTATAATAGAGCACGAGGATAGCATTCTCTGAAAGCTCCACAGTTGCGGTAACATCTGTGCTGCTGGGCTTATAATCTCCGCCAAGAGTTTATAAGCCTTAGAGGGTGCAATTTTTTATGCCCTCTAAATTTCCTCTGTATATTAATTATACCACCATTTTGTCAATTTGTCAATACTTTTGCGGAAATTAATGGCGGAAAATATATATTTTATATATAAATGCAAAAAGACCCTAGTGTGTCACTGTGACACACTAGGGGTTCTTTTATACAAATTCTATTTTAAGTTTTTTGCCTAAAGCAGCGGCAAGTCTTTGAAGCGTTTTTATTGAAGGATTGGCATTCCCTGTTTCAATGTTGCTTATATCGCCTTGTGCAATGCCAGTAAGCTTTGAAAGCTCACTTTGTGTTATGCCGCTCTTTTTACGAGCGTCTATCAGTGTTTGAATTATTGTGAACTCAGGTTCAAGTGCATCATATTCCGCTTTGAGCTTAGGATCTTTTAACTGTTCATCAAGAAAATCATTAAAATTTGTCATAGTGCTATTCCCCTTTCTGAGTGCGTTTTAAGTAATTTGAGCGATATGTCTTTGCTAGTTCGATTTCCTCCTTAGGTGTTTTCTGCGTTTTCTTTACAAATCCATTTGTAAGTATGGCTTTTCTGCCAACTACAAAGAAATACATTACCCTTGATATGTTTGACCCCACTTTTGCTCTTAGCTCCAGTATTCCATCACCGATTGGTTTGGAATATGGCTCTCTTAATTCATATCCATTATGCTGTAGCATCTCAATAGTTCTAAGCATTTTGGCTCTCATTTTTATGTCAAGGCTTAATAAAAATTCTTTGGCTGGCTCAGTGCCGTCTTCTTTATCATAAAATATTATTTCAAATTCCTGCATTTGTTTTACTTTCAAAATAGGTTTTTTCCTAAATTTATAATATATCATTTTATTTTTTTTGTCAAGCTTTTTTGTGTCACGGTGACACATTAACATCTTTCATATACTCGTCGATCGTTTCAGCGACTTTCAGCTTTTCACGATATGTAAGGTGCGTGTATATATCGCTGGTGACAGCTATGCTGCTGTGACCGAGCCAGACCGACACGGACTTTAGCTCAATGCCGTGCTGAACCAACAGTGACGCACAGGTATGACGAAGATCGTGGAAACGGCAGCGAAAATTCATTTCTGCCATTATCCTGCCGAAACCAACAGACAGATCGTCGGGCTTGACGATCAGCCCCATATCGTCAACGCATATGTATTTAAGATATTCTCGTGAATACTTGTCACGATGAGCCGTGTAATTATCGCACTGCCTGCGCCTAAGTTCCTTGAGGTATCTGAGCACGCCTGAGGGGAGAGGCAAGGTTCTGCGGCTTGCTCTGGTTTTTGGAACGTCTGAAAACACCAAAGTTATCTTGTGATCTTTAATGCATTTGACTACAGTATGCTGTATGCACATAGTCTGCGTTTCAAAGTTTATGTCTGACCAACGCAGTCCCAGAACCTCGCTGCGTCTGAGTCCCATAGTTCCTGCTAGAAACACAGGCGTGTAGAGGTCAGTATTTTTGACCTTGTTAAGAATTATCTCAAATTGATCTGTACTTATGAAATTTCCACAGTAACGGTCAGTGCAGGGAAGCTCCGCAAGCAAGGCTGCATTGTGGTCTGTCAATCCGTTCTTTACGGCAAATTTCAGCGCCATCTTGATGTTTGAATGATGTTTCCTTATGGTTGAGCCTGATAAGCCTGATTGAAGCTTTGTGAAATAATATTCTTCAAGCACTGCTGGCGTGAGTTGAGAAAGCATTGTACCCTTGCTGCGAAAATACGGCACAATGTGGTGATTGACCTGGGTGCAGTAAGCTTCATATGTGTTGGCTTTTACAGACATTTTTTTGTTGTGCAGCCACGTTTCAAGCAGATCAGCGAATAGAATTTCACTAACTCTCTTTCGGTCTGCCAATTCGTCCTTTAAGTGCTGATTTTCCCCTGCTAGCTGTACCACTAGTCTCTCAAGCCTTGTTTTTTCGTCAATTAGTTCTTCGATAGTCATAATGATCCCCTTTTTTGATATAATAAATAATTATATTACAAAAACAGGTATTTTGACAGCTTGAATTGATATCTGTCTGAAAGAAAAAGCGAATTTCACATAAAAAAAACAAATACTCATCAATAACTTTGATAATAACTAAGTATATAAACCAAAATCAATTATTTGATTTCAGACAGATAATCAAGAATGGGTTAGTTATAGACAGTTCATTTTACCCACTACCCCTTTTTAAGAAAAAATCTCCGAAAGCCGCATTTCTTTCTTAAAACCTATTGACAAATCCGATTTTTTGTTATACAATGAACTTGTGTTTTTGATGGTTGTGTTCATTGTAAAGCAATGAATGCTCTGCCTCCTGCTTGAGCGGCGGGGGGCTTTTTTTATTCTGCTGTGAGGAACATATATGCAGACAGTATATGTGTTGTCTGTAAAATCACCTACACGAGTTCTGATTTTCTTCTTACGAATGAATTTGCCTTTTACAAGCTTTTCTATCGTCCTGAGAACGTCCTGACGGCTCATGCCAAGAAGTTTAGATAGATCATTATAGCTTTGGAAAAAACTCTTGTGCGAGCTGTCAGCCAGCTTACAGCACATTGCATAAACTCTGAATTCATTTCCATTCAGTCTGCTTATGAGCTTTTTATCCATGGTGAAATATTTAGAAGCTGTAGATACGGCTTCAATAGTGTATGTATATGTGCCAAGCTTTCCAGGAGCATTTGTCTGGCGCTTCTGTGACTTGATAAATCCACTCTTGAGCAGTGAGCTTGCCGCACGCTTAACAGTGGATACTGAAAAGCCGCATAGTGACACAAGAGTTGTCTGCTTGACTGTGATCTCATAGCCAAGCAGATTTCTTTTTGTATTCTTGTGGATAAGACTATAGAATACACAGGCAAGCTTCAAGTCTGATGCTTGCGTAAAACGTGTAACAAAGCTGTTAGGTATTCGCATTTTTCAATTCCTCATTATTAATGTATTGT
>ENA-UOJE01001731-UOJE01001731.1-human-gut-metagenome-genome-assembly--contig:-C23-NODE-1731-length-18557-cov-9.168090_pt1 | contig 18557 bp, 14 predicted proteins | sample MGYA00242341_ERZ723888 | MGnify/ENA metagenome assembly ERZ723888 | reverse complement strand
ATCCGCATCCCCGGTATTCAGGGATTATGACTGCAGCAGTTCCACCAGCATCTTTTCCGCGGCGACGGCATCGGCTTTTCCGCGGGTGGCCTTCATCACAGCCCCCAGAATAGCTTTCAGCGCCTTTTCCTTGCCGGCCTTGTAATCCGCGGCAGCGCCGGGGTTATCGGTCACCGCCTGCCGGCAGAGCTCCAGCAGCGCGGAATCGTCCACACCCTTCATATCCTCCTCGGATACCAGCGCGGATACCGGCTTGCCGGTATCCATCATTTTTTCCAGGGTGGATTTGGCCAAATTCATTTTCAGCTTGCCCTCGTCGATCAGGGCTACCAGCTCCCGCAGATTGGCGGCGGGAACGGGGATATCGGCATTTTCCTTTTCCGCGTCGGTAGACAGGCGGCGGAAAATTTGGCCGATGATGAAGTTGGAGACGGTTTTGGGCGTCACACCTTGGGAGGCTTCCTCAAAATATTCCGCTACCCGGCGGTATTTCACCAACAATTGGGCGTCCACGGCAGGGATTCCCCACTCCTCGGTGTACCGTTTCAGCCGGGCGTCGGGCAGCTCGGGGAGAGAGGCCCGCAGGGCTTCGATTTCCTCTTCCGTGGTAGCGATGGTGACCAGGTCCGGCTCCCGGAAATACCGGTAGTCGTGAGCGTCCTCCTTGCCCCGCATGCTTTCGGTGACATCGTCCGCGTCGTTGTAGCGGCGGGTTTCCTGCACCACGGCTTCGCCGCTTTCGATCAGGTCGATCTGCCGATCCATCTCGTAAGCTACCGCCTTCTCGATGAAGGTGAAGGAGTTCATATTTTTGATCTCCGTCCGGGTGCCCAGCTTTTCCTCACCCTGTTTGCGCACCGAAATGTTGACGTCGCAGCGCAGGGAGCCTTCCTGCATTTTGCAGTCGGATACGCCGATGTACTTCATCATCAGCTGAAGCCGTTCCAGATATTCCCGGATTTCATCCACGCTGCGGATATCCGGTTCGGTGACGATTTCAATCAGCGGCACCCCGCCCCGGTTGTAGTCCACATAGGTGTCGCCACGGGTATGGACCAGCTTGCCGGCGTCCTCCTCAATGTGGATGCGGGTAATGCGGATGCGTTTGCCGCTGGACAGCTCAATATAGCCGTGTTCGCACAGCGGCTTGTCATACTGGGAAATCTGATAGGCCTTGGACAGATCGGGATAAACGTAGTTTTTCCGGTCCATTTTGGAGATGGTGTTGATGGTGCAATGGGTCACCAGGCCAGCCTTGATGGCGTAACGCACCACCTCATGATTCAGCTTGGGCAGCGTGCCCGGCAGGCCGATGCAGATGGGGCAGCAATTGGTATTGGGCTCTCCGCCGAATTTGGTGGTGCAGCCGCAGAAGATTTTGGTTTTGGTAGAAAGCTCCACATGGGTTTCCAGCCCGGCTACCAGCTCGTAACTCACAGAGACACCCCCAGTCCGGTGGGACGATAAAGCGCTTCGCCCGCCTGCTGTTCATATTGATAGGCGGCGTTCAGGATAGCCGCCTCCCCGAAGCGGGGCCCGATAAGCTGCATACCGATGGGCAGCCCGGCGGCGTCATAGCCGCAGGGCAGAGATACCGCCGGCAGCCCGGCGATATTCACCGGCACGGTGCAGATATCCGTCTGATAGGTTTCCACCGGATCCTGAGAGGTAAAGCCCTTTTCAAAAGCGGTCATGGGTACGGTGGGAGCCAAAATAACGTCGCAGCTTTGGAAAGCCTCGTTGAAAGCGGACACGATGGCGCCCCGCAGATTCTGTGCTTTCTTATAATAAGCATCGTAGTAGCCGGCGGAGAGGACGTAGGTGCCCAGCAGAATCCGCCGCTGAACCTCTTTGCCGAAGCCCTCGCTGCGGGTTTTGCAGATCATATCGTTGATATCCTCATAATGGGCGGTTTTATAGCCGTAGCGGATGCCGTCGTACCGGCCCAGGTTGGAGGAAGCCTCCGCACAGGCCAGGATGTAATACACCGGCAGAGCGTATTGCAGGGAGGGCAGCCGGAACTCCACGATTTCCGCGCCCAGTGCCCGATAAGCCGCCACAGCCTCCTCTACAGCGGCGCGGACATCCTCCCGCAGCCCTTCGAAATATTCCTTGGCTACGCCGATTTTCAGCCCCTTCAACTCCTGGCCAAGGGATTCCGCTGTGGCAGGCCCCTTCCGGCCCTGAGAGGTGGAATCCTGTTCATCGTACTGGGAGATGGCGTCGTACACCAAGGCGGCGTCCTCCACCGAAGCGGTGATGGGGCCGATCTGATCAAAGCTGGAGGCGTAAGCGATGAGGCCGTAGCGGGAAACCGCACCATAGGTGGGCTTCAGTCCCACCAGTCCGCAAAAGCTGGCCGGCTGACGGATGGAGCCGCCGGTATCCGAGCCCAAGCCGTAAACGGCCAGGTTGCCGCCCACGGCGGAGGCCACGCCGCCGGAGCTGCCGCCGGCCACGTGATCCTGGTTATAGGGGTTGCTGGCGCCGCCGAAGCAGGAGGTTTCACAGGAGGAGCCCATCGCGAACTCGTCCATGTTGGTTTTGCCCAACAGCACCGCGTGCTGATTCTGGAGCAAGCGCCAGACGGTGGCGTCGTAAATCGGCCGATAGCCTTTGAGAATACGGGAGCAGCAGGTGGTTTCGATGCCGGTGGTGGAAATGTTGTCCTTCAGGGTCATGGGAACCCCTTCCAGCGGCGCAGGTTTTTCCCCTTTGGCACGGCGCTTGTCCACCTCTTCAGCGGCGGCCAGAGCCGCCTCCGCCGTCACATTCACATAGGCGTTCAGCCGTCCGTTATCCCGGCCGATGGCGTCGAGATAGCGCCGGGTCAGTTCCCCGCAGGAAACCTCCCCGGAATCCAGCAGCCGCCGGACGGCGGCGATTTTTCCGGTAGTCATACGATCAAGCCTTTCCATAGATGGAATGGGAGGGGATTTTCCGCCAAACCCTCCGTAACAGTTCCCGGCCGACAGCGGATCAGCGGCGTTTCTGCACGTAGAAGAAGCCGTCCTCACCGCCGTCCACGTTGCGCAGAATGGCTTCCCGGGGATAGGAGGGGATCACCTGATCCTCCCGGAAAGCATTGGCCAGACCGCTGACGCTGTCGAAGTCCTCTCCCTGCGCGCCGGCGGCGTTGATGGTGTCGGCAAAGGAGAGGATCTGGTCCATATCCGCCGTAAGGCTGTCCAGTTCCTCTTCGGAAACGGACAGCTTGGCGAGTGTAGCGATTTTCAGGATTTCCTCGCGGTCGATCATGACAGTCACCCTTTCGTCTGGCCCGGGACGGGTCAGCGAATTTTAATGTGTACTTCCCGCAGCTGCTGCTCGGTCACCTCATTTGGAGAACCCAGCATCAGATCCTGGGCGGTGCTGTTCATCGGGAAGGCGATGACTTCCCGGATGTTCTCTTCACCGGTGAGCAGCATCAGCATCCGATCTACGCCGGGAGCCATTCCCGCGTGAGGCGGCGCGCCGAATTTAAAAGCGTTATACAAAGAGGAGAACTTGTTGATTAAATCATCCTCCGTATACCCTGCGATGGCAAAAGCCTTGATCATAATATCCAGATCGTGGTTGCGCACCGCGCCGGAGGAGAGTTCCACGCCGTTGCAGACGATGTCGTACTGATAGGCCAGGATATCCAGCGGGTCCTTTTCGTTCAACGCCTGCAGGCCGCCCTGGGGCATGGAGAAGGGATTATGGGTAAAGGCCACCTTGCCGGTTTCCTCGTCCAGTTCGTACATGGGGAAATCCACCACAAAGCAGAATTCAAACCGGTCCTCGTCGATGAGATGCAGGCGGTTCGCCACCTCGGTGCGAATCTGGCCCGCCAGCTTGGGCGCCAGCTCCTTGCTGTCGGCGATAAAGTAGAGGACGCAGCCGGGGACCAGGCCCGCCCGACGGATCAGCTCCTGCCGGTCCTCCGGGGAGAGGAACTTATCGATGGGACCGCTGAAGGAGAGATCCTCATTGACCTTGACGTAGCCCAGGCCCTTCATGCCGATTTCGGTGGCGAATTTCAGCATGTTCTCAAAAAAGCTCTTGGGCTGGGAAGCGCAGCCGGGAACATTCAGCGCCCGGACCGTTTTGCCCCGGAAGGGCGCGAAATCCGTCTGCACAAAAAGATCGCTGATATCGATGATTTCCAGCGGATTGCGCAGGTCGGGCTTGTCGGTGCCGTATTTCAGCATACATTCCGCATAAGGAATCCGCTTAAAGGGCGCGGGAGAAACCGGTTTATCGGTGAAGGCGGCGAAGGTGTCGGTCAATACCTCTTCCGCCACGGCAAAGACATCCTCCTGGGTGGCGAAGGCCATCTCAAAGTCCAGCTGATAGAACTCACCGGGGGAGCGGTCCGCCCGGGCGTCCTCGTCCCGGAAGCAGGGAGCCACCTGAAAATACCGGTCAAAGCCGGACACCATCAGCAGCTGCTTGAAAATCTGCGGCGCCTGGGGCAGAGCGTAAAATTTGCCGTGATGCTTGCGGCTGGGGATCAGATAATCCCGGGCGCCTTCGGGGGAGGAGCAGGAGAGAATAGGGGTCTGGATTTCCAGGAAGCCCATTTCGGTCATCTTCTGCCGCAGGTGGGAAATCACCCGGCTGCGCAGCACGATATTGTCGTGAACCTTGGGGTTGCGCAGGTCCAGATAGCGGTATTTCAGCCGCACCTCCTCCTTGGTTTCGGTGGAGGTGGTGATGTCAAAGGGCAGAGCAGCGGGAGCTTTGCCCAGCACCGTCAGGGCTTCCACCTTGATTTCCACGGTGCCGGTGGCGATTTTGGGATTATAGGTATCCTCGCTGCGGGCCACCACATGGCCGCTGACAGTGACGCTGCACTCCCGGTTCACCGGTTCCAGCAGGGCGTCGTCGTACACCACCGCCTGCACCACTCCGTAATGGTCACGGATATCCAGAAATTTGACGCCGCCATGGTCGCGGATATTTTCCACCCAGCCGGCAACCCGCACATTCTGCCCGATAGCCTCCTCGGTGACGGCGGTACTGATATGGGTGCGGTATTCATTGGTGCGCATAGTCAAACAACCCTTTCCTTGGAAGCTCCCCGCGCCTCCCGCGAGGAGGCGGGCCGTTTTTGGCAGCGGAATTTCCATATTCATACAAAAATAAAGTATACCATAAGAGTCTGGGCTTTTCAACAGCGGATATTCCCAGCCATCCCGGTTAGTTTGGCAGAAATTTTGCCGTATAATCCCATAGGGATTGACAAATGCGCCGGAAAATAAGAAAATAGGGAATAACCCCATCGGCAATAGATCGCTATCGGGAGAAATCTGTCCGGAAAGGGCGTTTGATACAATATGAAAACTGGGAAGAAGAGGGGAAAGCTCCTGGCAAAGAGCTTGGTTCTCACCGTGTTGGCGTCTTTGGCCCTGGCTCCTGCCGCGGCCGCTACCCAGGGCTTTCAGCCGGCGGATAAAGGCCGTCTGATCATTGTGGAAGAGCCGGACACCATGTCGACCTATGTGGAATTTTATAAAGGGGAGGACGAGCATCCCAAGTCCGAGCTGACTTGGGTGGAAGGCCGTACCCCTGGCAGCAAGGCCGTTCAGCTGGACGGCGTCAATGAGTATCTGCGCTTATGGCATAATCAACTGAAGTTCTCCCAGATGACCTATTCCGGCTGGTTTTACTGGAAAGGCGCCGCCGAGGGACAGCCGGATGAGGCCAAATATGGCCAGCGGCTTTTCACCATGTCCCGTCGGGTGGATAACTATCTGACTTTTAGTCCCTGGATGCGGGACACAGCAAAAAAGGATGATCAGGGTCGGATTCTGGACGGACTCTATCTGAATTTCAGCATGGGCAAGGGCAGGGATTTTCTGCTGGAGAAATGGAACCCTGCAGTGGACGGCGAGGAAAATTACAGCATTTCCATGAACGAATGGCATCACGTCGCCCTCACTGCGGACGGGCAGCGGATGAAGTTGTATATCGACGGACGGCTGTGGTTCGACGAAGCCTTTGTGAAAACTATGGCGGAAATGGCGGCGCTGCAGTTCACCGTCGGGGGAACCATCTGGGATACGCCCACTTTCAATGGCTTGGTGGACGACACCTATCTGTACAATTTTGCCTTAACGGAGGATCAGGTCCGCATTGCGGCGGGGGGCGGCGATCCCATGGATTCACAAGCCACTGTGCCCGATCCCAGCCAACCCTACATTCCCACCGAACCTACTCAGCCTGGCCCCACCGCTCCCTCAGGCGGGGCCAGCGTACCCGGTCAGTCGGACAACTACTCGTTCTTCCTGGGCACGATTTTCGGGCTCCCGAAGCTGACCGTTTACCTGGTGGGCGGGCTGCTGCTCCTTTTCATTATCCTATGCGTCGTGGTTAACATTTATTATATCCGAAAAAGGAACCGGAAGGGAGGCGGCGGCCGATGAATAAACGGTTGACAGCAGCCGCGCTTTCCGCAGCGCTGCTTTTCTGCCTGGGAGGTGTTCCCGGCGCGGCGGAAACCCAAACGGTGGACGAAAAAACCATTGCGTTCAGTGAAACCGCAGACGGCGGGGTGATCGCGGCGGAACCGAATCAGCCGGCTGTTTGGGAATTTCCCGTGATTCCCGCGGGACAGACAAGGAAAGCGGGGACCCTGCGGCTGCGCAACGACAGCAGTTCCGCGATCCATTTTCAGCTTAAGGAGATCCAGCTGCCCTACGGTGACAATGCTGCGCTGGCTTATCTGGACGTTCTGCGCATCACGGTGACGGAGGGGGAGAAGACCCTGTATGACGGTCCCTACAGCCGCATCGCGGATGAAGGCGGCCTGAAGCTGGATATGAAGGATTGGGCCCCGGGCGCTGTCCGGGAGCTATCTATTGCCCTGCGCTGCAGTTTTGCATATGAAGGGGATCCGGCGCAGGCTTCCAAGGAAATCAGCTGGGTATTCGCGGTTTCCGCGCCCGGCAGCCAGGACAATTCAGCTGATATGTCCACGGTGCAGCCGCCCGCAGATGAAAAAGCGGACATGGTCACCATCGTGATTGTTTGTGTGGCGGGCGCACTGCTGCTGCTTTGTGTGGCGGCGGGCGTGGTGAGCTTTGTGCGCAAAAGGCGCCGCTGATAAAACGAGAGGATTCCCAAGACCGGCCGGTTTTGGCGTCAGAGGGGCGGCCGGGAAAACCAGAAACCGGCCTGCAGAAGATCGCGGACAATGGAATCCAGATCTTCCTGCCGGCTGTTCACTTCAGGCACAAAAAAGCGGGGCCTGCCGTCCGCCAGCAGATCATAAAGCCTGGCGAGAAAAGCCGCTTTCACATCCGGATCGTCGCGGAAATAGGTATTCAGATCGCCGTAATGGGGCTGACGATGGGGACCGGATTTTCCCCACAGGTGAATTCCGTCTATGAAAGGCAGCGCGTCCGCCACGGCATCCATGCTCGGCAGCATCTTGGCGCTTCCACTTTTCAGTGCGGAGAAAAGCTGCGGAATATCCCAGGTGATGCGCAGCCGAAGCCTCTCCTTTTCCAGGCCCTTCGCCAGCCGCAGAAAATCCGCGGGTTTGGAAAGAAGAAAGGGGGCTTTGTACAAGGTGCCGCAGCGGTTTTCTATCAGCAGGCGCACATCCGGCCACTGGGCTAAGATCTTCTCTTCAAAGGAACGATAGACGGTGAAAAAATGCGGCCAATCGCTGTAATCAGCAAAGGGTGGGTGAATTTCGATCACCTGAGGGATACGATTCCCGCATAGGCGGGAAAGAAAGACGGCGAATTCCAGCGCCCATTCCCGGGATACCCACAGCTTAGGAATACCAACGGCGCTTTTCGCCCGGCATATTTCCGGCAGATCCTGAATAAGCGGGGAATCCCATCTCCGTTTTCCGTGGCTGTATTCCGTATGTAAGGAAAAGGGCATGCTGGGGGAAATGGATTCCTTATCAAAGTGGGCGGCGATCTCCTGCAGCTGGGGCTGAATGCCGTCCGGATAAGAAAAACGCCTGTATTTCACAGGAATGAGGAGAGGCACGGCTATCACCTCCATTTTTTCTCAGCATAGCATGGCGGCGAAAAAAAGACAAGCTAAAAAGCAAGAACCGTCTCTGCTGTTTAGGCAGAGACGGTTCTTGCTTTTTACAGCACCAGGGAGGGCGCGGTGTAGACCCGGGCTTTCAGCTCGCTGTTGAGCATGTACAGCCCCTTGGGGTCGCCGCCGAACAGTTCCATTTTGGTAATCAGGTCCTGGGCGTTGGTTTCTTCCTCGCCCTGCTCCTTGACGAACCAGTCCAAGAACTGCATGGTGCGGAAATCCTTGGCCTCATAGGCCGCGCCGTAAATCTCATGGATCAGGCTGGTAACCAGCTGCTCGTGAGCATGGCCCGCTTTCAGCAGCGCCATGGCGTCCGCGCCGGGGGCGTCGGGCTTATCAATGGCCTCCAGCTCCACCGCCTCGCCGTTGTTGAGCAGATACTGATTGAACAGCTGGGCGTGATCCCGCTCCTCCTGAGCCTGCACCTGATACCAGTTGGCAAAGCCGTCCAGCCCCATATGGGAGAGGGTGTTGGCGAACTGAAGATACAGATATGCCGAGTACCATTCTTTGTTGACCTGCCGTTTCAGCAGATCCACCACCGTTTTATTCAGCATAAAAATCGCCTCCGTTATCCATTCATTTGTCTTGCGACAACCCCCATTATACACGATTCCCTTTGTTTTGACAATATTCGTCGATAGCCGCCGCTGCACTTTTCCCCGCACCCATGGCGAGAATCACCGTGGCCGCGCCGGTCACCGCGTCGCCTCCGGCGAAAACCCCTTCCCGGGAGGTTCGGCCGGTTTCATCCGCGACGATACCGCCCCATTTCTGAGTTTCCAGCCCCTCGGTGGTGGATTTGATTAACGGATTGGGAGAGGTGCCGATGGCCATGATGACGCAGTCCACATCCAGCACGAAGCCGTCTCCGGCTTTTTCAACCGGACGGCGGCGTCCGGACGCGTCCGGCTCGCCCAGCTCCATCTCGGCGCAATGCAGCCCAGCCACCCGGCCCTGACCGTCGGAGAGAATTTCAGTGGGATTGCTCAGCAGCCGGAAGAGGATTCCCTCCTCCTTGGCGTGCTCCACCTCTTCCTTACGGGCGGGAAGCTCATCTTCCGAACGGCGGTAGACGATGGAAACTTCCTCCGCCCCCAAACGCTTGGCGCAGCGGGCGGCGTCCATTGCCACGTTGCCGCCTCCCACCACCGCCACCCGGCGGGCCTTTTCAATGGGGGTGGAAGCCCCTTCTTTGTAGGCTTTCATCAGATTCACCCGGGTGAGGAACTCGTTGGCGGAGTATACGCCGCTGAGATTTTCACCGGGAATATGCATGAACCGGGGCAGGCCGGCGCCGGAGCCGATGAACACCGCCTCAAAGCCACGCTGGAACAGCTCATCCACCGTGAGGATTTTGCCGATGACCATGTTGGTTTCCACCTTGACTCCCAGCTGCTGCAGGGTATCGATTTCTCGGCGGACAATGGTTTTGGGCAGCCGGAATTCCGGGATACCGTAGACCAGCACGCCGCCGGGGGTATGGAGCGCTTCGAATACCGTAACATCGTAACCTTTTTTCACCAGATCCCCGGCGCAGGCTAGACCGGCGGGGCCGGAACCCACCACCGCCACCTTATGGCCGTTGGGCGTCGGTTTTTCCGGCGCGGCTTTCGAATGAGCGGCGTGCCAGTCGGCCACGAACCGCTCCAGGCGGCCCACGGCCACCGGTTCGCCCTTGACGCCCCGGACGCATTTGCCTTCGCACTGGTTTTCCTGGGGGCAGACCCGGCCGCAGACCGCGGGCAGGCTGCTCTGATGGGTGAGAATAGCGTAAGCCCCTTCAAAGTCCCGCTCCTTCACCCGCTGGATGAAGGCGGGGATATCGATCTGCACCGGGCAGCCGGTCATACAGGGATGATGTTTGCAGTTCAGGCAGCGAGCGGCCTCGTCCACTGCCTGCTCCTCGGTATAACCCAGAGCAACTTCATCGAAGTTGCGGCTGCGCACCGCCGGCTCCTGCGAGGGCATGGCATTCTTTTTCAGCGACATATTGGGCATCTCACTGCGCCTCCTTTGCTAACAGGCGGCAGGTATCCTCCCGGGATTTTTTCTCAAAATCCCGGTACATGGCTCCCCGCTCCATGGCTTCGTCGAAATCCACCAGATGGCCGTCGAAATCCGGCCCGTCCACACAGGCGAACTTGGTTTCGCCCCCCACCGTCAAACGGCAGCCGCCGCACATACCGGTACCGTCGATCATAATGGGGTTCATGCTCACCATGGTTTTGATGCCGTATTCCTTGGTGAGCTTGCAGACGAATTTCATCATGATCAGCGGCCCGATGGCAATAACCTCGTCATACTGTTCGCCGCCTTCGATCAGCTCCCGCAGTGCGTCGGTGACCAACCCTTTGCGTCCGGCGCTACCGTCATCGGTCATGACGATCAGCTTATCGCTGACCGCATCGAACTCCTTTTGCAGAATAATCAAGTCCTCGCTGCGAAAGCCCACCACGGTATGAACCTCCGCCCCTTGCAGATGGAGGGCTTTCGCCACGGGATAGGCGATGGCGCAGCCCACGCCGCCGCCGATGACCGCAACCTTTTTCAGCCCTTCCAGCTCGGTGGGCCGGCCCAGAGGCCCCACAAAATCCTGGAGCGCCTCTCCCTGTTTCAGGTGGTTGAGTTTTTCAGTGGTGGCGCCCACAATCTGAAAAATGATGGCGACGGTGCCCTTTTCCGAGTCGGTATCCGCCACCGTTAAGGGAATCCGCTCTCCGTCCTCATCCACCCGCAGGATGATGAACTGGCCGGGCTTGGCCTTTTCCGCCACCAGAGGGGCGTGGATATCCATCCGGGTGACGGTGGGATTGAGCACTTCTTTATGAACAATGGTATACATACCGCTGCTCCTCTCTATGTTCCGCAAAGCGAGGGGGACGGTTACCGTCCCCCTCGTTCTTCATGCTGTAGTGGATTAGAAATCGATTTCCTGATCGTAATAGCAGGCCTTCAGCAGCTTCTCCATTTCCTCCTGGGTGGGGATGCGGGGGTTGGAGCCGGTGCAGGCGTCGCCGATGGCGTTGGCCGCCACCTCCGGCAGTTTCTCCAGGAATTCCTTTTCGTCGATGATGCTGGTTTCCGCCAGCACGCCGCCGGCGCCATAATTCCGGATGCCCAGGGGAATATTCAGCTCCCGGTTCATCTGCCGCAGCTCGGCTACCAGGGCGGCCACCAGTTCCTCGGTGGTGGAACCGGTCAGGCCGATGAAGCGGGCGATTTCCGCATACCGTCCGGCGGCCTCGGGGTTCTTGGCGTTGAACTGGATCACCTTGGGCAGATACATGGCGTTGGCCGCGCCGTGAATGATATGATCCCCTTTGTAAGCGGCGCCGGTTTTGTGGGCCATGGAGTGGACGATGCCCAGCAGAGCGTTGGAGAAGGCCATGCCGGCCAGGCACTGGGCGTCGTGCATCGCCGCCCGGGCTTCCTTATCGCCGTCGTAGGATTTTTTCAGGTTCTCATGGATCATCTTAATGGCGTGGAGAGCCAGAGGATCGGTGTAATTGCAGTGCAGGGTGGAGACATAGGCTTCCACCGCGTGGGTCATGGCGTCCATGCCGGTGTGGGCGGTGAGCTTCTGGGGCATGGTCTCCGCCAGATCGGGGTCCACAATCGCCACGTCGGGGGTGATGTTGAAGTCGGCCAGGGGGTATTTGATGCCTTTCTGATAATCGGTGATGACAGCAAAGGCGGTCACCTCGGTGGCAGTGCCGGAGGTGGAGGGAATGGCGCAGAATTTGGCCTTCTGCCGCAGGGTGGGGAAGGAGAAGGGGGTGATCAGCGCTTCAAAGGTGGTGTCCGGATACTCATAGAAGGCCCACATGGTTTTGGCTGCGTCGATGGGAGAGCCGCCGCCCATGGCGACGATCCAGTCGGGCTGGAACTCCTGCATCACCGCGGCGCCGCGCATCACGGTTTCCACCGAGGGATCCGGCTCCACGCCTTCGATCAGGCGAACCTCCATACCAGCCTCTTTCAGATACTCCACCGCACGGTCCAGGAAACCGAACCGCTTCATGGAACCGCCGCCCACCACGACGACGGCGCGTTTGCCCTTCAGGTTTTTCAGTTCCTCCAAGGAACCCTTGCCATGATAAAGATCTCTCGGAAGTGTAAAGCGTGCCATTTGAGATGACCTCCTATAATAATAGTAATAATTGGAAGAAAAGCCCGGCAGAGGAGATTTCCTTTGCTTGTTAATACTTTAACACACGTCCGCTGAAAAAGGAAATGCCTAAATGGCATATTGTTATGAAGAAAAGGCATGTCCGGAAAGCCGCAAAATATTCATAGAATCTTTATGTTTTTCATCGGCGGTTTCTGGTATACTGAAAAAAGTGAAAACGGACAGACCCGCAGGCACCGGTAAGGGATGAAGCAGTCGTGCAGGCCGCATGATGGTTCATCCCTTACCCGGCGCCGCCGGGGTGAAGGGGGAACGACTTATGCCAGCGATGATCACCCATTATCTGTTTGCCCAGCGGGTTATGGCCAAGTGCCGGCAGGCGGGGATTCCCATTGCCGACCGGGACGCGGCGCTGATTGGCGCCCAGGGGCCGGATATCTTCTTTTTTCACCGGGTCATGCCCTGGCAGCGGGGCGTCAGCTATGCCCGGCAGGGCAGCCTGCTGCACAAGCGCAGTCCCGCCCGGCTCTTTGAGGCTTTCCGGGCGGTGCTGAACCGGGAAACCGCTCAGCGGGAACAGATGCTGGGCTATGTGGAGGGGTTCTTCTGCCACTATGCCCTGGACCGCAGCGTCCATCCATTTGTTTACTATTGGCAGGAACAGCTGCACCAGGAGGATCCGGGGTACGGCAAAAACGGTCATGCTTACCATTTCCGCATCGAAAGCGCGCTGGATACCATCGCTCTGCGCCGGGAAACCGGCCGGCTGATTCGAGATTTCCGGCTGAAAACCGTGCTGCCGGAGGATGAAAACAACCTGTATCTGGCAGTGGGACGGCTTTACCGGCCGGTTTTCGATCATCTGCTGGGTCTGCCGGGGGCGGACGCCAAGCACATCGCCCAGGCTCCCGGGGATATGCGCCGGGCGGCGGCCATGATGACCGACCGTTCCCTGATCCGGCAGCGGCTGCTGCGGCCGGTGGAGACCATCGGCGGGCAGGGGCATATCGCTACCTCGCTGCTGCGGCCGGCCAAAACCGACGATTGGGATTACGCCAATGAGTCCCGCAGGCAGTGGGCCAATCCCTATGATGAGAAGATGACCAGCCGGGACAGCTTTTTCGATCTCTACGAACTGGCGGCGGATGAGGCAGTGACGATGATCGGAGAGTTCCTGGAGGCGTTGCCGGAAGGAAAATCCATGCTGGCCATTACCCAGGATCGGGGCTTTTCCAGTGATCTTCCCGGAATTTACACCGAGAAATAACCGCGGTATATATTATAGTATAAAAGGACGGATGACCCGATGGAGAGAATCGCCAGTTTCACGGTGGATCACAACAAGCTGCTGCCGGGTATGTATTTGTCCCGGATGGACGGGGATATTGCCACCTATGATCTGAGATTTGTCAAGCCCAACACCCCGCCTTTCCTGGAGATACCGGCCGCCCACACCATTGAGCATCTCTTCGCCACCTTTGTCCGCAATTCCCCGCTGAAGGACGGGGTGATCTATTTCGGTCCCATGGGCTGCCGCACGGGATTCTATTTCCTGGTACGGGAGCCACAGATCGCACCGGCAGATGCTATCCGCCTGGCCCAGGAGGCGTTGCTCTTCATCGCGGATTACGCGGGAGAGATCCCCGTACCCACCGCGGCGGAATGCTGCAAATACCGGGAGCATGATCTGTCCCGGGCCCGGGAATATGCCCGGGAAATGGCTGCGGTGCTGTCCGGCTGGCAGCCGGAGGATCTGGTATATATGGCATAAATGACCGGAAATTTTATACTTGTGCACTAAATTTAATCTCTCAGGTGAAAGCTTTTATACCAATAAATGATGAACTTTTGCTGGAAGGGTTGCAATTTTGTAACTTTTGGGTATAATAGTACTCAGGTTGTTACAAAGTTGTAACTTTTCTTTTTTGCCCTTTAGCAGTCTCATCAGGGACGGCTCGGGGCATCAGCAAACAGGAAAGCAGGCTCTTGATTTATGCAGAAAGATCATCGCAAGCAGGTGCTGCGGATCATCCGGAGCACCGCCGAACGGATGCTGGCGCTGGCTGGACAAGCCATGGCCGCGGGTTACCGTTTCTGCTATGGAACAGGCGTGCAGACCATTCGGTTTATGAAATATACCGGCCGTCGGCTGAAAAAGGTGCTGGCGCCCGTGGGCCGCGTTCTCTACAAGGCCGCTGATTTCGTGCTGCTGCGCCATGTGCGGGCGCTGGGCCGGGAGCTTAAGCGGATCGGACAGGGCTTCGGCATGGTGGGCGGCATCATGAAAGCCGCCTGGCAGCGGCATCCGGCCCTGGTGATTCCCCAGGCCATGATGCTGCCCTGGCTGGCGGTTCGCCGTCACCGCAAGGCGGCGGTGTCCATTCTGAATCTGGCCGCTCCGGTGGCCGCGGCCTTTGTGCTGGTGGGTACCATTCAGTATTGGAGCAACATGACCTTCGCTATTGCGCTGGAATACGATGGGGAAAAGCTGGGATATATCGCCACCGAGAGCGTCTTTGATGCGGCGGTGAACATGGCCTCCGAGCGGGTGATTAACACCGACAATTCCTTTGAGGTGCAGCGCACTCCCAAGATGACCGTGGCCGTGGCGGATAAGAATGAGATTCTGGACGAGCGGGCCATCTGTGACAAGATTCTGAAAAACACCGAAAATATCGCCGAGGTCTCCGGCCTGTATGTGGACGGTAAATTCGAGGGCGCGCTGGCTTCCCGTACAGAGCTGGAAGCGATACTGGACGCTATCAAGGGCCGCCAGCTCACCGGCGAAGGCGAGGAGCGGGCGGAGTTCGTTCAGGACGTGGAGATTGTGGACGGGCTTTACCCGGTTTCCTCCCTGCTGAGCGTGGCCGAGATGAGCGAAAAGCTCAATGCCGAGACGATTACCGCCGCCTATTACACGGTGGAGAAGGGCGATACCCTGGGCCGGATTGCCGGTAAAAACAATATGACCCTGAGCGAGCTGAAGGAGATGAATCCCCAGGCGGAGGAGCTGATTCACATCGGTGACCAGTTCCTGGTACAGCGGCCTCAGTCCTATCTTCAGGTGAAGGTGATCAAGACCCTCCGCTACAGCGAGGATATCGCGTTCCCCATCGAGAAAAAGACCGATGATTCCAAGTATACCACTTATGAAAAGATCACCACCAAGGGCCAGAAGGGCAGCCAGGACGTGGTGGCCGAGGTGGTTTATGTAAACGGCGCGGAAGAAAGCCGCACCATCCTTTCCACCAACGTCACCAAAGAGCCGGTGACCCAGGTAATGGTGGTGGGCACCAAAAAGCAGCTGGCCGCCAGCGGTAACGCGGTAGTCCAGGGTGACGGCGTGTATACCGGCAGCTTTACCTGGCCGCTGCCCGTTTGCACCAATGTGCATCAGAAATATCACAACGGCCATAGGGCTTGGGATATCTCCAGCGGTCCGGTAGCCGTCTTCAATCAGAAAGTGGTTGCAGTGGACGGCGGTACGGTGGTTCAGGTGGAGAACGGCTACAACGGCGGCTACGGCAAAACCGTGGTGATTAGACACACCAATGGACTGGAAACCCTGTATGCCCACCTTAATTCCATCGATGTGGTGGTGGGACAGAAGGTTTCTCGGGGACAGACCATCGGCCGGGCGGGCAATTCCGGCAGAAGCTTCGGACCCCACCTCCATTTTGAGGTGAGAAAGAACGGCGTGAAGGTCAATCCCATTGATTATCTCACCCCCACTTCCTACCGGTAAGCATAACAACCAACAAAAGGTATCAAGAGTTATAAGACGCCTGTTCTGTGCCGTATTGGCATAGAGCAGGCGTTTTTTATGGTTATGCCGAGAAACGGGAGGTGAGGGTGCCTTTTGCTTTTTCACAATTTTCACAGGAACACAGGACATACAATATGATAAATGTTTTATTTTTTATATAAAATATGAAAATAATGTGAAAAAATTTGGATGGATAGCGATTGAAATTTTGGAAGATTATGGTATTCTATAATTGTGGCAATCATTTGGAACAAGAGAGGAGTTGTCCCCGATGCATCAATAAGGCGTTACTTTCCTGCCAACCGCGCGGATATCGGGTTTCCTGGCTCGCTTTTTAATGGTCTATTGGGAAATGTGCATGGGGGTAGAGGGAAGAATGATGAAAAGGAGAAGAAAAATGATGATGCGGTTTTCAAAAAAACGCCTGATAAGCCTATTCTCCGCCTTCCTATTGATACTGCTGCCGCTGTCGGATGCTTTTGCCGCTGATGCGGATGAAAATTTGGAAGCATTGCAAGGTACGGCGGCAACCGATATGCCTTTATCCTCCGGTGAATTGGACGAAGCTCCCTTCATCCTGAGGGAAGATACCGCGCTGCGGGAGCAGAATGTCAAACACTTTCTTCTCACCGACGGCTCCTGTACGGCCGTGGTATACGATGAACCGGTGCACCGCCAAAAAGAGGGCGAGTGGGTGGAGATCGACAACTCTCTGACCGCCGCCATATTAATCGGCGAACCGCAGACCGGTGCTGTCAAGCGGCTTTCTCAGCAAACGCAAAAGGAACTGCAGGAATATCAGCTTACGCAAAATGCCGGCTCCTCCGCTTATTGTACCGATTATCTGGAGAACACGGAGAATGATTTCAAGGTGCAGCTTCCGGCCAGCATCAGCGACAGGGCTCCGGTTTTTATCCAGTACGGCGGGCATACCCTGCGCTTTTGTTTTGAGGACATCGCCTCCGCGGCTGCCGTAGCCAATCAGCCTGTGGATCAGACGGTCCTGGCGGCGGAACTGCAAAACAAGCTGGCCGCTGCCGCGGATCATCAAGAGCGCGCCCGAATACAAAACGACTATGCCGCCGCCATCACCAAAAGCCGTTCCTCTGTTTTTTATGCCGGGGTACAGAGCGACGTTGATTTGCGGTATCGCATCATCGGGGAAAAGCTCAAGGAAGATTTGGTTCTGCATGAATTGCCGGAAGCAACGTCCTTTGCGTTTCATTTTACCTATCAGAACCTGCACGCGGTTTTGAATCAGGACAACAGCGTCACCTTTTACGATAATAGCGGCGAAGCGGTTTTCCTCATGGCGGCGCCCTATATGTTCGACAGCGGAGACGGCTACAGTACCGATATCCTCGTCACGCTGGAGGAAACGGGGAGCGGCTGCCGGTATACCTTGACCCCCAGCCGCGATTGGCTGGCGGATCCCGCCCGCGTCTATCCCGTCACCCTGGATCCGACGATTACCACGTCTCAGGACGTGAACGCCATTCAGGACGCCGGTGTACAGGAAAGCGTGCCCGACCAGAACTATCAAGCGTATAACCGGATGTATGTGGGCAGCGACGCCAACGAGAAGGAAGGGCGGATCTATTTCCGCCTGGCGCAATGGCCCAGCGCCACGGGATTGACCAGCGCGAATATCATCAAGGCGGAGTTGAGGCTGAATTATTATCCCGCCGCCAGCTACCAGACGGGGAATGATATCACGATCAACGTCTGCCGGGTAAATTCCGCCTGGGATTCGGGCGAAATCAAGTGGAATAATCAAACCAATATCACCGCGACCTATATATCGAGTTTACCCATTAAAGACTGCCGTGGAAAAACCAGCGGTTGTGATACGTTTGACGTCACGTCCTGGGTCAAGGCGCGGTACGCCAGCCCTTCCAGCGATTACGGCATCCGGCTCCAGCCCAGTGAGCTGAAACCCACCATGAACCGGGTGTGTTATATCAGCAGCGACTATACCGCCGATACCACCCTGCGGCCCATTATCACGATTGCCTACAAAGCCAATACGGCGGGTCAGGCCCCTGGGATTGTAAGCGGCAGAATCTATTGTCTTCGCAACGCCAACAGCGGGAAATATCTCACTGTCCCGAGCAGCACAAACGGCACGGATCTGACCCAGAGCAGCTTCAGCGGCAGTGACAATCAGAAGTTTTACGTCGCCTATGATTCCTCCAGACAGGATTACGCGTTTATTCCTTTGAGCGCCGCCATTTCGGCGATAGAGATCGAGGGCAATTCCGCCAACAACGATGCGCCTGTCCAGATTTGGACGTCTCAGTTCTACGGCGAGATGGTTTCCCAATGCTTTAAAATCGTGCAGAACAGCAACGGCTCCTACCGGATATTGTCCTATGCCAGCAATTATACCAAAGCGGTGGTGGTGAAAAACGCCAGCACAGCCGAAAACTGGCCCATTGTCCAGTATACCGATAACGGGAGCACCAACGGACACTGGTATTTTGAGACATCATCGGGAGAGACGGCGGGTATTTCCAGCGGCCAGGTCTATTATCTCCGCAATGCCAACAGCGGGAAATACCTGAACGCCCCGGGCAGCGCAAACGGGACGGATCTGACCCAAAGCGG
>ENA-UOJE01001721-UOJE01001721.1-human-gut-metagenome-genome-assembly--contig:-C23-NODE-1721-length-18634-cov-5.623876_pt1 | contig 18634 bp, 10 predicted proteins | sample MGYA00242341_ERZ723888 | MGnify/ENA metagenome assembly ERZ723888 | reverse complement strand
ATTCTTCAGGGTACGTTCATAATTGCTGGGGATAATATTCAGGATCAACCGGCAAGCTTTATACACCTTATCTTCCAGTCGGTGCAAAGGCTTTTGCAGCAGATAACGTCCATAAGTACGGATCTGGTTGCGTCCGCCGCCTTCCAATACACTCAACACCTGAATCTGGGGGCAATCCGAATAAAAGTATTGCCGGATCCGGCTTTCGAATTCATCGATCAATTCACGGGTTTGTGCCTGCCGTTTTTCTTCTTTATGGCAATTCTCCAGAAAATAAATAAAATCCCGTAATTTTTCCAGGGAATATTTATCCTGAACGATCTTCCTGGAGAACATATCCAGTTTAAACACATTCAACCGTTTCACCGCATCCCCGGTAGTCCCGATCTGTTCGGTCAGAATCTGATTGATCTCTTTCTCGTAGGCTTTGATTTGCAGCTCGATTTTTTCCCGGAATTCTGACAGGAAAGAGGGATTCACATTTTCCAGAATCAACCGCAAGTTCAATTGCGTATTGGCCGGAGAACCCAATTTCTTGGTATGTACCTTATTCAGTGTATGGATAATCCCGTTATGAAAACAGAACACCAGAGAGGTATTGGAACTCCTCGATTCCCGCGAATCGTCGACAATCACCAGACGGGTCAGCAGAGGAAACCATTTTTCACCGGAGAAAGGATTCACCCGCATATGCCGGGCTTTCACCACAAAGACCGAGGTTGTATCCACCCTCATCTGTTCGAACAATTCTTCGGTAGAAGGATTCTCCAACACTTGTACACTATTCTTACCGAACACTTCTCCCCGGAGCAGACTGACCGCTTTATCGGCATTTCCCGAAACCACCGTCGTAATCATACCGTTCAGTCCCTTGAAATTCACCGCCCAACGCATCCGGTTGAGAAAGTCGGCCTTCTCAGCCCCGGTTGTATAATGGGTACTCTGGCCGATCATCTGCTCCAAAGTATCCATCAAATAATTCCAATGCGCTTCGTTCAGATCACCGGTTACCCCGATCACATCCCGGTATTTCCGTAAATCGCGTACCTGCCCGCCCAATTGTACCTGGGAGATAAACTCGATATGGCTACTGCGCACAGGAGGAGTTCCTACCGAAAAATCATGAGTGTCTTTAATATTTTTCAAGAGAACTCTGGAATCAGGACTTACTGCTTCGGTATCCAGGAACTCATCGATCTTCTTCACAAACTCTCCCCGCCTTCCACTCAATTCGAAAGCTTTGGAAGGATGATGCGGACAAAGCATCAAAGCAACATCCGTATATCCCGGAATATCTTCCCGGAACTTCAACAAATAACGGTTGATCTCCGACTGCTGGACAGCCGGGTCATCGGGTTCTTCAAAACAAAGCTTCACAAAACTGGTCAGATTGTCATAAATATGACGCGGCAAAAAAATCTCTGCCCGTTCCCCTAACGATTCGTAAAGATTCAGTAATTGTCGGGCCTCATTACTCAGAAATGCCCTCGGTTCTCCTTTGATTTTCATTGTATGGTTTTAATTTCTACTCTTTTTTTCATGACAAAACCGGTCAGTTCGAACCTCTTCACTTTTATCGCAAAAAAAAGCCCGCCTTTCAGCGAGCTTCTTTATTCTATTATATTTTCCCCTATGCCAACAGAAGCCCGCAACGTAACTTTACGTTTAAAATTATTGTCCGTCAACTTCATCATTACAGTCATCATAGGTTTCTGTCTTTCATATTTTCAGGTACAATATTAAGAATTAATATACGAAAACCGGCCGGTTTGTTAAAGAAACGTGAAAATTTTAAAGGGAAACGTTTGAGTAAACTTTCCTTCCAACAACTGTATAATATTTAACAATAAAGGACGGAGACGGGGGTACCGGGCTATTTTCCGACAAAAAAGAGAATCGCAATAAAATCCACTTTATCACGATTCTCTCTTCAACCACAAAAACCCAGTCCTGAATCAGGCCATCAATTATTCCCCGGATTTTGTTCCATCAACTTATTGGCATTGATTTCGCTCGAAGGAATCGGATAAATCCGTTTATAAGGCAAATTGGCTTTATACAATTCGGGATCGGCGGCAGTAGCCATTTTTTCAGCCACAGCCCGATTGGTTTCCAGAAGTTGATCCACTCCCATCCGCCAGGTAGCGTACCATTCATGCCCATTCTCGAACCCCATTTCCAGTATCCATTCCTGATAGATCGTCTGTAATATATCGGTCACTCCCGTAATAGCCGGTAATCCATGACCGGAACGTAAAGCATTCAGGGTAGCCAAAGGATCTCCTTTCCCGGTACGGGCTTCACATTCGGCTTTCATCATATAAATCTCTGAATAACGCATCAGGTAAGTGGGCATTGTTCCTTCTGCATTCGAAGCTTTCCGAATCGTCTGCTGAGGTCCGAAAACATCCCCGACTCCATTTTTCAGGATAACCGTTTTCCGGGGATCGTCCCCGACCAGTTCCATAAAAGACTCCGTAGGTCCCCATTTCCCCTCATTATAATACGCCTGTACCCGCGTGGCCTGATATTTCACTTCATCTGTCCCTGCAAATCCCCGGGTATAGATCAGCTCCTGATTAGAAAAATCGGTAAAAACAGCCGAATAGGGGGCCACCAATGCCCGTTCTCCGTCACCGATAAACGTATTGGCAGCCTCTAAAGCCTCACTGTATTTCCCCATATAGAAAAGTACTTTCACTTTAAGAGCCTTGGCAGCCATTTTCGACGCAAAATCCGAAGAAGTAAAATCCGGGGCGTTCGATATAGCATACTCGATATCCTTCAGGATAAAATCATACGTCTGCTGAACCGTCGAACGGGCTTTATAAACATCATCGGAAGTAGGGGGAGTCTCCCGGATGATCATCCCATATTTACTGTCCAATTTATCATATTCCCCGAACATCCTCAACAAATCGAACATATACCACCCCCGCAGAAACCGGATCTCTCCCATCATGGTGGTTTTCCGTCCATCGGTAAACAGATTATCGCTCATTCCTTCCAAAACAGCCAGTAATTTCGTCGACGAATTGATAATCGTATTAAAAGCATCCCAAAAAGGAGTATATGCTGCCCCCACCAGATTCAGTTCCGGCAAACGGTTTTCGATATAATAGATACTCACAACCACGCCGGGATTGTCGTTTCTTTGCAAAATACCGGCAGTCATTGCATGATTTCCGATCGACATATAAGACTCATACCCGATCTGTTCACCATAAATACCGGTCAAAGCGGTTTCTGCCGACTTTTCATCCGTAATCGCATTATCAGGAGTCAGATTATGCGGAGGCTCCTGGTTCAGGACGTCCGTAATCTGGCAGGAAAACAGCAGACTACCGACCATCAAAAGGATAAATATCTTTTTCATAAGCATTCGTGCTAATAATTATAAATTAAGTCGTAACCCGATTGTATAAGAACGGACACCCGGATAAATATCACTATCGTAATTTCCTCCGTAGTTAGCCGTAGCACTACCTACCGTTGCCGGATCGATTCCCGGATAGCGGGTGATAGTGAAAAGATTGGCGATAGCGAAATATACCTGTCCCCCTTTGTAATACCTGGCATCCCACAATACCGGCAAATTGTACTGGATCCGCAAATGCGACAGCTTCAAATAAGAAGCTTTGTGTACTTCCAGATTATTCGTCGCCGGAACCGGATCGTCGACATACAAAGCCGGTAAACGGGAAGACGTATTCTGTTCGGACCAACGGTTGTAAAGGTTATAATCGATCAGGTTGTTCAACGAACCGGAAATATTTTGCAAAGTATTGTTATACAAGCGTTCTGCACCTACCGAATAATTGAACATCAGATACAGGGATAAATCTTTCCAGGACACATTGGAAGAAAATCCCCCCTGAAATTTCGGTTCCGGATTAGCAATGATCACCCGGTCTTTCACGCTGATATGCCCGTCTCCATTCACATCCCGGTAAATAATCTGTCCCGGTTTGGTCTCGCTGCTATAATAATAAGTAGCAGTCCCGTTACTCAGCTCCTGTGCCTTTTTATTATATTCCTCGATCTGTGTCCAGGACTGGAAAATACCGTCGGTCTGGTACCCCAGAACAGCTCCCACCGGATGTCCTTCGGCCAGTACTTCGGTACCGCTTCCCTGTACCACACCTTTACCGGCCCAGTCCTGTGCCCCTTCGGATACCAAAGATTTCACCTTATTGCGGTTAACGGCCAGATTAAAAGTAACGTCCCATTTCACCTCCGTCTCCCTGAAAATTTTTGCATCGACGATCCACTCGAATCCCTTATTCTGTACCCGTCCGACATTTTTATACATCCCGCTGAAGGGTTGCAGTGAAGTCGGAAAATCGATATACCACAACAGGTCGTTGGTGTTCTTATAATACCAGCCGATAGATCCGCTCAACCGGTAATCCAGCAAAGCATAATCGACAGCGATATCGAATTGCTTGGTCCGTTCCCAGCGTAAATCGTTATTTCCCAGGGTTGTCGGGATAATTCCCGGTTTTCCCAGAAAATCGTTCGGGCCATAAAGATCCTTATTGTTATAATTACCGATATTCTGTGTTCCCGTCACTCCTGCCGAAAGCCTTAATTTCAATTCGTTCACTTCTTCAATATCCTTCATGAAAGGTTCCTGATCGATTTTCCAGGCAAAAGCCCCCGAGGGGAAAAAACCGTATTTATTGTGCGAACCGAATTTCGACGAACCGTCGAAACGAGCCGTAAAAGTGAAAAGATATTTTTCCATCAATTGGTAGTTAAACCGTCCGAAGACCGAAATCAGTCCGTTTCCGGACGAATTTCCGCTTACATCGTAAGGAGTTGTAGCACTACTCAGGTTATTCAAGATTTTGTCCATCGGAAAATCGACACCGGTAGCACTGAAATCACCAGCCTTGTAACGCTCGAACGAGACTCCGAACAAAGCATCCAAAGCATGTATTTCCTTAAATGTCCCCTCATATTTCAATGTATTATCCCAAAGGGTACGTACCGATTCGTTACTTCCCCGTACAGCTTTACCGGTATAATTGTTATAATAATTACCTTCCTGTAAAAAACTGGGATAATATTGGTGGGTGAAATTAAAGTTCTTAGCTACAGAGAAAGTTGAACGAAAACGAAGTCCCGGAATAATCTGGGCCTCTCCGAATACCGTCCCATTAAACCGATAAACATCGTTCCGGTTGGTAATCTTCGTTTTGGCCACCGGATTATCTGTCGTACCGATCTTATAATAACTACCGTCCTCTGCATAAACCGGGACATCCGGACGAAACTGTTTGATCTGCCACAACCCTTGTCCTTCCTGGGATTGATCGGTATACGCCAAACTTACATTGGTACCGAATTTCAATACCGAAGTCACATCCCAGTCCAGGTTGATCCGCCCGGTATACCGTTTCAGGTCATCCCCTTTCAATACTCCATTTTGGAAACTCATCCCGAAGGAAGTAATATATTTCAGTCTTGAACTTCCTCCCCTCACCGAAAGCTCCACACTGTTCGTTGAAGCTTTCTGTGACAATAGTTTATACCAATCTGTATCGGCATCCTTCAGGATAGTCCCTTCTTTAATACTCAAAGCCGTCTCATTGGTCGGATCCACTTTTAACGTATTGATTGCAGCATCCATCATGACATTCCGGAATTCATTCGCATTCAATATGCTGAAATTCTCTATCTGGGTATCGAAATTGGTAAAATACTTCAGATTCAGCTGAGGCTTTTCATTCTGTATCCCCCGTTTGGTTGTAATCAATACCACGCCATTAGCGGCCCTCGACCCATAAATAGCCGCTGCCGAAGCATCCTTCAATATATCGATCGACTGAATATCGTCCGGGTTTATGGCGATCATATCGGCTTGTTCGGCCGGAATACCGTCGATCACATACAAAGGTTCATTGGTACCTTCCAACGAAGTGGATCCCCTCACCCGGATCTTCACCGGTTCACCGGGTTTCGCCGAAGCCATAGACACCTGAACCCCCGGCGCTTTCCCCTGCAAGGCAGAAGCGACATTCATCACCGGTTCCTTTTCCAGATCAGCAGCCCCGACAGAAGATACCGAACCGGTTAAATCCCTGAGCCGGGTAGTACCGTACCCGACCACCACGACCTCGTCCAGCTTCCTGGCTTCCGGCTTTAAAGTAAAATTATAAACCCCGATTCCCGGCATAATCGTCTTCTCCGCCTCTGAATAACCGATAAATGAAGCACTCAACGTCTTCGCCTCAGGGTTTATCCGCAAGGTATAATCTCCGTTGACATCGGTAGCCACTCCTACCATAGTCCCCTTTATCCAAACATTCGCCCCCACAATCGGAGCTCCGTTCTCATCCGTTACCTTACCGTGAACAACCCGCAACGTTTCCGCATTCTGTTGTTTGTCCCTACTGCCCGGAACCCTAGCCACCGACTGTCCGGGAAGCAATAAAAGCCATACCATTCCGAAAGCTACAGATAGCCATATCGACCAACCTCCGTGTCTTCCTTTCAAAACCGTTTTCTCCATTTCTTGTCTCATAAATTTTCCAGATTTATAAAGCGAAGTCATAAAATGAAAACAAAAGCTAAACAAGTGCAAATAAAATAGCTTATTTACAATACTTTGCAGGGCGTTTGATGTTTTCAGTTGTTTTCATTCTTTTCAGTTGACTGGTTCTTTTTCGGTACAATTTTGTTTCTTATTTGTTTCTCAATATCGACCTTTATCATATCTTTGCAACAGAAACAAAATTATGAAGGGATCGATATGCCACGAATAAAGAAGCTTACAAAAGTAAAAGAGCCTGTCCGCCTTCGGACAAAGAAGCTGGCAGATGGAAGCCAAAGTCTGTATCTTGATATATACCGTTTCGGCAAACGAACATACGAATATCTTAAGTTGTACCTCATTCCGGAAACGGACAACAATGCCCGTCTGCAGAATCAGGCGACCATGAATGCCGCCAATGCCATCAAGTCCAAACGCATTATCGAGCTGACCAACGGCGAGGCCGGTATAGAAACCAAAGAGAGAGTTTACCTGCTTGACTGGATGAACACCTACAAGGAGAACCAGGCCAAGCGTGGCAAAAAGGACGGTTATCAAATTGACATCACTATACGTATCTTGAAGGATTATGCGGGAGAACGTATGTTGATGGATCAAATAGACAAGACATTCTGCCAGAATTATCTTGACTACCTTCAGGCCGAATACCGTTCCAGAGGTAAACGAGTGTCGAATTATACACTGCATACTTATTACCGGGTATTGAACGGAGCATTGAATGCGGCTGTCAGGGCCGAGATCATCAAGTCCAATCCTTTCACGAAAATCAGCAAGTCGGAAAAGATCCGTCTGCCTGAAAGCAAACGGTCATACATGACCATTGAAGAGGTTCGGGCGCTGATTGCTACCCCAATGAAGAATGAGGCCGTAAAACAGGCTTATTTATTTTCTTGCTTCTGTGGGTTGCGAATAAGCGACATTATCGGTTTGAGATGGAAAGATGTTTTTGTGGACAGAGGACAATACCGCCTTGCTGTGTCCATGCAAAAAACCAAAGAGCCGATTTATTTGCCGCTTTCACCAGAAGCGCTAAAGTGGATGCCGGAGCGAGGAGACAAGATGGCGGAAGACCACGTCTTCGACTTACCGAGTCTAACGATGATAAACGTGCTGCTCAAACCCTGGGCTAAAGCAGCCGGCATAGACAAACGTTTCTCATTTCACACCGCCCGTCACACGTTTGCGACGATGATGCTAACGCTTGGCGCTGACCTCTATACAACCTCGAAGTTGCTCGGTCATGCCGACGTGAAGATGACACAGGTATACGCCAAAATCGTCAATCAGAAAAAGGACAATGCGGTCAATTTGGTAAACGGATTATTCGACTGAAACATGAATAGTCCTTTGTACCGGAGCGGCCATATATATTTTAGTTTACTTTAGTATCTATATATAAGGGAGAAAAACTAAACTAAACCATTTTCAAGTAAACAATTGAAAGGAAATCGGTGGCGAAAGTTTGATCCAAATAAGGGCTTTTACCGCCTTATATAAAAGGAACAAGTCGTCTATAGGATTGACCTTCCGCCAATGAAAAATATCTCTGAATAGGCTGCTGGAATATGCTGCCCAACTCGGATAACGGTTCCCGTTTCTTCTTTCTGTTCCCCTTATATTGCTTGATAGACGTGCGTGATGCCGGAGGAACTCAGATGGTAATTCTGCGTCGGAATATACCAACCTGTTTGCCACTTTATAATCAGTCCAATATTGGACAACGAGACTGCCCCTGCTTGCAGATTGTGTGGCAGCCCTCCCGCCGCCGAACGGTGGTAGGGGTATTAGGCTACCCCAAAAGAAATTTCGTGGCAGACGGGCAAGCCCGTTGAAGAATGGTTGTGGCAAGAACATAACACAATTATTGAAGCGAATTATCGCTAAACTTCCACTTGATTATTCAGGATTTCAACTACCCCTTATCCAAAAAATACAAAAAAATACAGCCGAATGGCGCTGTATTTTTTAGCCAAAAAAGGTAATTTAATTTAGCCACATATGGAAATTCTAAAATATAGTATTATCTTTGCCTTATAATCAGTATATAGATATGAAGACATATAAACCGAGAATTGCGGATAAGGAGTTACAACGAAAGCTGGCAGGTATCGGTGCCGTTTTGATTGAAGGACCTAAATGGTGCGGTAAAACTACAACTGCGGAGCAACAGGCGTCCACAATCATCTACATGGACGATCCTTTGTACAAAGAACAGAATCTCCGTATGGCTGATATAAATCCGAAAGCGTTGTTGGTCGGAGAATGTCCCATATTGGTAGATGAATGGCAACTTGCTCCCAAATTATGGGATACAATCCGCTTTGAAGTCGATCACAGAGAAGGCGAAGGTCTTTTTATTTTAACTGGTTCGGCTGTTCCTGCAAAAACAGAAGAAATTCATCATTCAGGAGCAGGTAGATTTGCATGGCTAACTATGCGTCCCATGAGTTTATACGAGTCGGGGGAATCTTCTGGAGAAGTGAGTTTGGAGGGAATGTTTGAAACCCCAGATAATATAATGGGAATCAACAAATTGTCGCTTGATGATATTGCTTTTTTAATTTGTCGAGGTGGGTGGCCTCGTGCATCATTGCAAACAGGAGATATTGCGCTGGATCAAGTGAAATACTATTATGACGCTGTGACGCGTTCGGATATTTCTCGAGTAGATGGCGTTCGACGCAATCAAGAACGGGCAAAACGATTGATGCGTTCATATGCTCGACATCAAGGTTCTCAGGCTCCAATCAGTACTATTGTAGAAGATATGCGAGTGAATGATGAGGAATCAACGGATGTAAAAACAGTTACTTCTTATATTGACGCTCTGAAAAAAATTTTTGTCATAGAAGATTCTGTTGCATGGAATCCTAATCTGCGCTCAAAGACAGCTATTCGGACATCTGATACCAGGTACTTTGTTGATCCGTCAATTGCTGTTGCTGCTTTGGGTCTTGGCCCCAAGGACCTGATTAATGATCTGAATACAATGGGGTTGTTGTTTGAGACGCTTTGCATCCGGGATTTACGCGTATTTGCGAGCGCTTTAGATGGACAAGTTTATCATTTTCGAGACAAGTACGGCCTCGAATGTGACGCAGTTGTTCATCTGCGCAATGGTAAATTTGGCCTTATTGAAATAAAACTTGGCGGAGACCAACTTATAGAGCAAGGCGCAACTACCTTAAAAACATTGGCTGCAAAGATAGATACGGATAAAATGAAAGCCCCGTCTTTCTTAATGGTATTGACGGCTACAGGAAAATTTGCCTATCGACGTGCAGACGGAGTTTATGTGGTTCCTATTGGATGCTTAAAAGACTAATAAACGATATGACACAGATACAACATAACCAACTGGTCTCATTTATATGGAATATTGCTAACGATGTTCTTGTAAACGTATATAACAAGGGGGATTACCGTAAAGTGATTCTCCCGATGATTGTATTGAGACGCTTCGATGCCGTTTTAGAGGATACGAAAAAAGAGGTTTTAGCGATGAAAGAACGCTTAACCGCAGCCAATATCATTCAACAAGACGAAGCATTGTGTGCTGTTGCTGGACAAGCATTCTGCAACAGTTCTCCATTTACGCTCAAAGATTTGAAATCAAGGACCAATTCCCAACAATTAAAATTGGATTTCATTGCTTATTTGGATGGCTTTAGTGCCAATGTTCAGGACATTATTACAAAATTCAAATTTCGCAATGAGATAGATACACTGGTCGAAGGCGGCGTATTGGGGTTGCTCATCGAAAAATTTGTCGACAATAGAATCAATTTAAGTAATCGTCCCGTCTTATTTGATGATGGCTCTGTGCGTTTGCCAGCTCTTGACAATCATTCTATCGGTACCGTCTTTGAGGAGTTGTTACGTCGATTCAACGAAGAAAACAATGTAACCGAAGCAGGAGAGCACTTTACGCCTCGTGATATTGTCACATTGATGGCCGAAATTGCATTTGTTCCCATCATGGATAAAATTACTGACAGTTCTTATTTGATTTATGACGGGGCTTGTGGTACCGGAGGTATTCTATCCGTAAGCGAAGAGCGCCTTCAGCAACTTGCCGAAGCTTGCGGCAAACGCATCAATACGCATATTTTTGGTCAAGAATTACAGCCGGAGACATATGCGACATGCAAATCAGACCTCCTTATAAAAGGAGACGGAGAAGAAGCAAATAATATCTCGTTTGGTTCGACCATTTCCGAAGACGGTAAAGCTGGTATGAAGTTCGATTTCTGTATTTCCAATCCACCATTCGGGACTCCTTGGAAACGAGATTTGGAGAATTGGGGATTGAAAGATAAAAAGGATATTACCGATGGCAGATTCCTGATAGCATACGATGGAAATCCGGCCTATTCATTGGTTCCTAATATTGGTGATCCCCAAATGTTATTTTTGGCGAACAATATTAGTCGAATGAAGGATACCACCGAGTTGGGAACTCGTATTGTTGAAGTCCATAATGGTTCGTCGCTTTTTACTGGTAATGCAGGAGGCGGTGAAAGTAACTTACGGAGATATATTATTGAAAATGATCTTTTGGAGGCCATTATTGCTGTTCCCGAGAAGATGTTCTACAATACAGGCATTGGAAATTTCATTTGGATTGTCACGAACCGTAAGGAATCCCGAAGGAAAGGAAAAATACAATTGATTGATGCTACCGGTCTGAAATCACCTCTTCGTAAGAACCTCGGTGAGAAAAATTGTGAATTTACGCCGGAAATCAATGAACAGATACTTCGTGCTTATATGGATTTTGAAGAGACGCCTATCAGCAAGATTTTCGATAATTCCGAATTTGGGTACTGGGAAATCACGGTTGATCGTCCTAAACGCGACGAACAAGGCGTTATCGTCAAGAACAAACGAGGTAAAATCGAAATCGACAAGACGTTACGTGATAAAGAACAAGTTCCCCTAACATATGAAGGAGGTATCGAAGCTTTTGTTCGGAACGAGATTCTTCCATATACGCCCGATGCCATTGTTAATACGGACGATTATGTAATTGGTTATGAATTGAGTTTCACCAAATATTTCTATAAGCCCAAGCAGTTGCGAACGCTCGATGAGATTCGTGCCGACATTCGGGCAATAGAGGAATCGACAAAAGGATTGTTGAACCAAATATTAAATTAATTATGGAGATCAATCTAAAACAAGCTATTTCAATGTTTTTTTCACAGTCTTCATTTGATATGGTTTATCTGGAGGCTGTCGCTAATGCATTGGACGCAGGAGCCTCAAAAATACATATTCATTTTTCTGCATCTACGCTTTCGAACATAAAGTCTTTCCATTTGACAATTTCCGATAATGGTATTGGTTTTACTGATGAGCGATACACAAAGTTTTGTCGCCTTTTGGAAGTTGACAAAGACGACAAAACACATCGTGGCCTTGGGCGATTGGTTTACCTGTTCTATTTTGATAACGTTAAGGTAATCAGCTACTATAATGGAAATCAATATCGTGAGTTTAATTTTGATAAGGAATTTGGGGCTGATGCTCCGAACAATAGTTCTACTTTAGATAGTGAGCACGAGAGCGGCAGTACTCTGGAAATGACAGGATATAATTTATCTAAATTAAAAGAGAAAAATTTTGCTGATGCCGAATGGATAAGAAGACGAATTTTAAAGAAATTTTATTCTCTACTATACAAAGCAAAAAAGAATGGTAATGATATAAATATCACTATCCAATCTACCATAGGTAAAACAACCGTAGTACGCACAATTAGTGCAGCTTCAATTCCTGAGTTGAATGAGAAAACAATTGTGTCTAAATATTCCCTTGACGGGGAGATGACACTGTATTACTCTGTTAAAGAGTGCGATATAAAAGATTCATCGGTAATTACTGCTATCTCTATTGATAATCGAAATGAATCAATAGATATTTTTGCTGATGAGAGTATCCCCAAAGGATATGATATGGTATTTATTTTATACTCAGATTCTTTTCAAGGACAAACGGATGCTACTCGGCAGGTCATAACGATTAAACCGTCTGACATGAGAATGCTCCAAAAAATATTTAGAGACGAAATAATAACCATACTTTCTGATTTGGCACCCAAAATAATAGAACAGACACAGCGTACATCCGAACAATAAAAAAATCAATTTCCCCAATTGAGAGGCTATTTTGAAGAAGAAACTATTGCAATAAGATCGAAAAATCAAGTTATAAAGGAAGCGCAGACGCGTTTTATCAAAGATCAGCGAGATATTCTTTGTAAGTCAACCGATTTAACTGAGCCTGAATTCGAAAAGTCAATGAATTTGGCTGGTAGGGCATTAACAGAATATGTGCTATTCCGCCAGAAAACGATTGACCGATTAAAAAAGATTGATAAAAAGGATCGAGAGTCTGAAATTCACAACATATTGGTTCCGATGAAAAGGATTCTTCGTTCCGGAGATTTCAGCCAAGATATTTACATAAACAATACATGGATATTAGATGACAAGTTTATGACGTATTCCACAGTCTTAAGTGATATGGAAATGACAGACTTGCTTCGAGAATTAACAAAAGGCGAGGTTATAAAAGATGATGATAGACCGGATATTGCAATTATCTTTTCAGACGATCCAAAAACAACAGAAAAGTTTGATGTCGTAATTGTTGAATTAAAGCGCAAAGGATTAAAGCCAGAGGACAATGTTCGGGTTGAAGTTCAACTCGAGAAAAGAGCGAGAGGATTATATGGATTGTACCCCGGTAAAGTGCAATCATTGTGGCTATACGGAGTAGTTGAACTTGACAATGATTACAAATCACATTTATCATCAGCAGGATACCATCCTCTATATTCTAAAGGGAATGTTTTTGTAAATACGAATGATATTACTGTAGATTGGGAATCGGGTATAAAGATTCCGGCGGTACGTTATATTCTGGATCTTGATGCAGTTGTTAATGATGCAGATGCAAGAAATCTAACATTCTTGAATCTGATTAAAAGTAAATTTGAGGCACAATAGGAAATGACAAAATATCCAACATATAAAGATAGCGGCATAGAATGGCTTGGTCAAATCCCAACTCATTGGGAAATGCTTAAAGCAAAATATATGTTTCAGAAAAATAAAAGAGAGGTCCAAGATGGCGACAAAGTGATTACATGCTTTCGGGATGGTCAGGTTACTTTTCGAGAAAATAGACGTACAACTGGATTCACAGAATCAATTACAGAAATCGGCTATCAAGGAATTAGGAAGGGAGATTTGGTTATACATCAAATGGATGCATTCGCTGGGGCAATAGGGGTTTCTGATGCAGATGGCAAAGGTACATCGGTGTATCATTGTTGTACCCCAAAAGGTGAATATCTAACATACTATTATGCACATGTCATTAGAGAAATGGCATTAAAAGGATATATTCAATCCTTGTATAGAGGAATTCGTGAGCGATCGTCAGATTTTAATTATGTAACATTTGGCAACTGCCTTTTGCCTGTTCCTTCTCCATCAGAACAACGGCAAATTGTTGCCTATCTGGATTATAAGTCAAACAAGATAAATGAACGTATATGTCAGAGAGAGAGAGAGTTACAAACTCTATCTGAATTAAAGCAGGCGGAAATTGCCGCCGTTGTTACCCGTGGTCTCGATCCCAATGTCCCAATGAAAGAGAGCGGAATCGAATGGTTGGGAAAAATTCCGGCTCATTGGGAAGTTCGTAAAATAAAGAATTGTTTACAAGAAAGGAGTGAAAAGGGATATCCTAATGAACCAATTTTATGTGCTACACAGTCAAGGGGAGTAATACCTCAAGATATGTATGATAATAGAGTTGTAGTTGTAAACAAAGATTTTGATAAACTTAAATTGGTAAAGTGTGGTGATTTTGTGATTAGCCTTCGTTCGTTTCAAGGAGGTATAGAGTACGCATACTATCAAGGAATAATTAGTGCCGCATATACAATATTGACCCCAAAGGATAAACGTAATAGTGAATATTTCAAGCATTTATTTAAATCGCATGATTTTATTCAGTTGTTACAAACGTGTGTTACAGGTATTCGAGAAGGACAGAATATCAATTATGCAATGTTAGCAAAGCATTTTATTCCTATTCCTCCTATTGAAGAACAGCAAAAGATTGTCCTGTATATTAAAAATCGACTATATGTCATAGACGAATATATCGCAAAACTTAAGACCGAAATCAATTACCTGCAAGAGTATAAGCAACGTCTAATTTCTGATGTCGTAACAGGGAAAGTCGATGTCAGAGGAGTAGAAATACCAAACGAAGAATAAAAAGGAGAAATATTATGGCAACAGATATCAGCGAAGCCGGTTTGGAGAAGATAATATCCGACTATCTGGTCGATGTGAATGGTTACGAGCTCGGCAAGGCTGCCGAGTTCAATAAGGAGTATGCGCTCGATGAAGGGCGGGTATTACGGTTCCTGCAAGCCACACAGCCCGAAAAGGTGAAAGCCGCACATATTCTGGATAGTGAATATGAGCGGAACAAATTTTTTGTCAGTCTGCGCAAGAAATTGGGCGAGGCTGGGATTATCGACATCCTTCGCAACGGTTTCAGATATCTGGCTTATAAATTCGACCTTTACTATTCTACACCCTCGGAACAAAATCCGATGGCGAAAGCATTGTATGCCCGGAACATTTTCAGTGTTACGAGGCAGGTGACCTATTCCAAGGAATTTCCCCGATTGGCTTTGGATTTGGCAATCTTTATAAACGGCTTGCCAATCGCTACATTCGAACTGAAGAACAGACTGACCAAACAAAATGTCGATGATGCGGTCAATCAATACATGAACGACCGCGACCCGAAGGAGTTGATCTTTAACTTCAAGCGATGTGCAGTACATTTTGCGGTCGATGACAACGAGGTGAAAATGTGTACACGGTTGTGCGGTAAGGCGTCCTGGTTTCTGCCGTTCAACAAGGGGAACAATGACGGTGCAGGCAATCCGCCCAATCCGGATGGCATCAAGACCGATTATCTCTGGAAAGAGATTCTGACCAAGGAATCGTTGTCGAATATTTTGGAGAATTATTCGCAGGTGGTCGAGAAAATCGATCGAAAGACGAACAAGGTTATCGGCGAAACCATGATTTTCCCACGTTATCATCAATTGACGGTGGTTCGCAAACTGTTGGCCGATACCCTTCGGAATGAAGTGGGGAAACGCTATTTGATTCAACACAGCGCAGGGAGCGGCAAATCGAATTCGATTGCATGGCTGGCATATCAGTTGGTCAAACTGGAGAAAAGCGGAAAAAACTTTTTCGATTCAATTATCGTGGTTACAGACCGTGTGAATCTTGACCGGCAGATTCGGGACACAATAAGACAATTCATGCAGGAGCGGAGCGTTGTTGGCTGGGCCGACGACTCTTCCACACTCGGTTCGCTGCTTAATGCGGGGAAGAAGATAATTATTACAACCATTCACAAATTCCCGTTCATTTTGTCGAGTATAGGCACGGAAAATAAGGACAAACAGTTTGCCATCATTATTGACGAGGCCCATTCGAGCCAGACGGGAAGCCTGTTTGCCAAGATGAATATGGCCGTTTCGGGAAATGTATGCGACGACGAGGAAGATATCGAAGATAAAATCAACAAACTCATAGAAGGGCATCGGATGGTCCGAAATGCCAATTATTACGCATTCACCGCAACACCTAAAAACAAGACTTTGGAGATGTTTGGAGATGCGATACCACAGCCTGACGGGCAAGTACGACATGTGGCTTTTCATACCTATTCAATGCGTCAAGCGATTCAGGAACGATTTATTCTGGATGTGCTGGAACATTATACCCCGGTATCAAGTTTCTATAAACTTGTGAAAAAATCGGAAGATGACCCATTATTCGACAATGAAAAGGCACAAGCCAAACTCCGTGCCTATGTTGAAGGCGATCGAACTACAATCCACCACAAAGCGGCTATTATGGTTGAGCACTTCCATACGAATGTCATCAGCAAAGGGAAAATAGGAGGACAAGCTCGTGCAATGGTCGTGACCAGCAGTATCGAACGAGCTATAGATTACTATTTTGAATTTTGCCGATTGCTGGAAGAACGAGGAAGCCAGTATAAAGCCATAATAGCATTCTCCGGAGAAAAGGAGTTGCCAAATAAATACAAGGAGTACGGAAAGATGACCGAAGCCTCGTTGAATGGATTTCCGAGTGCTGAGATTGAAGATCGCTTCAAGAAAGACCCCTATCGTTTTCTTATTGTTGCCAATAAGTTCCAGACGGGCTATGATGAGCCGCTGCTTCATACGATGTATGTAGATAAGATTCTGACGGATATCAAAGCCGTACAAACTTTGTCTCGACTCAATCGGGCCCATCCCAAAAAACGAGACACATTTGTTCTTGATTTTGCCAATGATCCGGAAGACATTAAAAAATCGTTCCAGCGTTATTACAAAACGACTGAATTAGCCTCGGAAACCGATCCAAATAAGCTCAATGACCTTATTACTGAGTTGGAAAAACATCAAGTATATACGGCCGAAGATGTTGAACGTTTAGTGGGATTATTTCTTGGCGCATCGGATCGTGAAATGATTGATTCGATTTTGGACACATGTGCCGAGAATTACAAGACTCTGAATACCGATTCACAGGTAAAGTTCAAGAGCAGTGCCAAAAGTTTTATCAGAACCTATGCCTTCTTGGCTGCCATATTGCCTTTTGGGAGTGCAGAGTGGGAAAAGTTGAGTATTTTTCTCAATTTGCTTATTCACAAGTTGCCGACTCCGGAAGGAGATGATTATACAGAAGGGTTACTTGATGCTGTGGATTTCAATAGCTACAAAAATACGATTCAGGAAGAACAACGTATTATTTTGGACAATGAAAAAGCGGAAGTCCAAGCCATTCCCGTAGGACGGAGCGGAGGCATTACATCCCCGAATCTTCAGTCGCTGACAACGATTTTGGAAGAGTTCAACACTCGATTCGGTAATATTCCTTGGACGGATTCAGATCGTATCCGGCAACAAATCGCTGCTATTCCTAAAGAAGTTGCTAAAAATGAAGCTTATCAGAATGCAATTCGCAATTCTGATAGAGAGGTTGCGAGAATTGAAAGTGACAAAGCATTGATGTCGATTATCCTTAGGTCCATGACGTCTGGATTGGAGCTCTACAAAGAATACCAAGATAATCCATCATTTCAACGGTGGCTACAGGAGTTTGTTTTTGAAAGGACATATAATCAGAATCGTTAATATTGAGTAGAGACTATGTAAGTATAATACAGCGAAAAAAGAAAAAGACGAGCTTTACTTTATTCCCATCTTATATATATTCATTAAAGTAAAGTCAAACAAAGGGAAAAAGATGGCTGCGCCAAAACTGATTGGTTACAGCCATTTTTCTTTTGGCTGCATTGTTGAACAAGCTGAAAAAATTCAGTTTACTTTAGTCTATTAGCTCTATATATAAGCTAAACCAAAGTAAACTATATTTAGATAGGCATATTTGCTTGTCAGTATGCCTATGGCTATTACGGTAAAAGCGGTTTTGGTTGCCAATAAAAGGGAAGCAGAGGCTGAAGAGAGATCGGGAGTTTTTCTTTTTTGGCTGCAAGTATGTTTATCAATAAATATCCCTTGGAGCAGAGAGAATAACTGCTCACAGTAAAGCTCGGACTCCTTGTGCAAACAAGTGAAAGGAATGAAACCTAATGAAAATAGAAAAGGTTTGAATTTGCTTTAATTAATGGTTTTGTTTCTGTGTTGTTCCTTGACCAAAGAAGCGAAAATAATATAATGTTGATTATTAGTAAATTATATATGCAGAAACCTTATTAATTGCAAATTTACCAGATTCCTCAACCATTTATTGGTCAGGTCGACCGACAATATTGCGATAAGTTCCCCTTTTTTACCATGAATCGGCACTGCATAGGAAGTAGTTATCACATCGGGATCCCCCGCGTCGCGGTAAGGTTTACTCCAATACCTCGTTTGACGGGCACCCTTATACCAACCTTTTTCAAAATAATTATAATCCTCACTCCCCACCTGCATGGTCTTCA
>ENA-UOJE01001708-UOJE01001708.1-human-gut-metagenome-genome-assembly--contig:-C23-NODE-1708-length-18754-cov-6.056153_pt1 | contig 18754 bp, 16 predicted proteins | sample MGYA00242341_ERZ723888 | MGnify/ENA metagenome assembly ERZ723888 | reverse complement strand
GGTTCAAACCAAATTATCATGCTCATGTCGTATTCGACTGGATGAACCATGAAACTGGAAAGAGCCGAAAGCTCAATGACGAGGATATGGCAATCATGCAGACCCTTGCTTCCGATATTCTCCTGATGGAACGTGGACAGGCAAAAGCTGTCACAGGTAAAGAGCATCTGGAACGAAATGATTTCATCATTGAGAAGCAGAAAGCCGAACTGCAACGTATAGAGGAAACCAAGCGACACAAGGAACAACAAGTAAGCCTTGCCGAACAGGAACTCAAACAGGTAAAAGCAGAGATACGCACGGACAAACTAAAGAAAACAGCCACCAATGCTGCTACCGCCATAGCAAGCGGTGTCGGTTCTCTTTTCGGAAGCGGTAAGCTGAAAGAACTGGAACATCACATCGAGCAGCTACATCAGGAAATTACCAAACGGGACAAAGCTACTGATGAATTAAAAATTCAGATACAACAAATACAGGAACAGCATAGCAGACAAATTCGTAATCTTCAAAGAATACATAATCAAGAACTTGAAGCCAAAGACAAGGAAATATCACGATTGAGCACCTTGCTTGAAAAAGCCCACAAATGGTTTCCCATGTTCAAAGAGATGTTGAGAATGGAAAAATTATGCGCTGTTATCGGGTTTACCAAAGACATGATAGAAAACCTCTTGACAAAGAAAGAATCCATACAATGTAGTGGCAAAATTTATTCCGAAGAACACAGGTGGAAATTTGACATCAAGAATGATATTTTTAGGGTTGAGAAACATCCGATGGATAGTGGTAAGCTTATGCTGACCATAAACCGACAACCCATAGTACAATGGTTTAAGGAACAATGGGAAAAGTTACAGCAGAATCTACGTAACTCGGTGCAGAGAGAGCAAAAATCCAGAGGATTTAGAATATAGAATAGCCTATTATTAATAAAATCAAGTATCTATGCATCCAAACAGATTGTTTTTATTACAGAATCAAAATCCTAAGAATTTATAAAAAATGAAGCCTAAAGAAGTTTTGGAAAAATGGATAGATTGCTTTAACAAAGCAGATGCTTATCATATAGCAGAGCTGTATGCTACTAATGCAGTAAATCATCAAGTCGCAAACGAACCAATAATAGGTAAAGAATCAATCTACAAAATGTTTGTGAATGAATTTGCCACTGCTAAAATGGTTTGTATGGTGGAAAATATTTTTGAAGATGGCGAATGGGCTATCATGGAATGGAAAGACTCTCTTGGACTTCGTGGATGCGGATTTTTTCATGTAAAAGATAACAAAATCGTCTTTCAAAGAGGGTATTGGGATAAACTTTCATTCTTGAAGCAACACAATCTTCCAATTGAATAAGTACTATCAGAATAGAGGCTGTCTCAAAATAGAGAAATTGGACAGACATACTTATAATTTATAAGTTATAGTATAAAAATCTCCTGCTTTTAGCCATATCATTAGAGTAGACTAAGGCTGAAACAGGAGATTTTTTATTTCTAAGTTTCAATCTGTAATATTTTTACTTTTGCAATTCTATTTTGAGACAGCCTCAGTTATATAATGAATTTTACTTGTTAAACTATTTAAAGTCAGTTGGATAACAAACCATACCTTTCACATTCTCAGTAGCTCCAGGTATTAATTCAGCCACCATGCAATATTCATGAGAGACTTCGAAAGGAAATTCAATTCCTAAATCGATAGCCTTGCGATAGCCAAATCGAGGATAATACTCTTTATGCCCCAATACGACTGCTGTGCCGTAACCCAAAAGTGCTGCCCTCTGATGGGCTTACTGAATCAACATCCCCCCCCAATTCCCTTACGCTGGAATTCCGGCAAGACTGCCAATGGAGCTACACTCAGGGATGTGACAGACTGGGTGTCACTGTCTATCTTTACTTCTGTAAGTAAGATATACCAGACAATTTGTTTTTCTGTCATTTTCTTGTTCTTATCTAATTGTTAGGCTCATTGTTGTTATACATTGTTTAATTATAGATAAATCGTGAATATCCTTCTCTCTTAAATCGTAGCCCGAATGGAATACTTGTTGCCCTTTTGCAGAAATGCAAGGGATGCTTCTGCCTTCAAAGACTGCTGTTCCAAAATAGTCCGGTTGAAATTCATACCAGCCTCCATCCAAGTCGGCTTGTTTGGAAGTGCCGTCCGCATTCAAGACAAAAGGATGGATATCAATATAACCTAATTCTTTGCTATACAGTTCCATACGGGTGGGCAACCAATTTGTTTCAATTTGATATCCTCTCTCCTGCAAAAGATCAAGGAGTTGGTCTGTATAATTGGCATCAAAATCAATGTCAATATCTCTATGCAAGCGGGTTTGCTGTCCGTACAAGACATCCACTCCCCAGCCTCCATCCAACCAAAACTGCATGTCCAGGCTTTCCAACAAGTCCAAAACTTGAAATAACTCTGTAATCGTAGTGTGTTCTTTCTTTGTCATATAATAATTCTTTAATAAATAATACTATGCGTAATTATCCAACTGCTTGATTGAAGAAATAAAATTTGCACCCACTCCAATCAGAAAGATAACCCATCCGCTGATCATAAAGACGGATGTGATACCCCATGCTTCCACCCAATATCCTGAAGCTACGATACCCAGCATTGATGGAAAGGTACTCAAACTAAAGATGAGAGAAAAAGTCCGTCCAAGCATGTCCGAAGCCAAGTTCTGCTGAATAATAGCGATGAAAAGCGCATGGTAAATGGAATAGGCTATGCCTCCTGTAAATGTTAGGCAAACAAAACCTATAAATGCGCTTGATGGTAAATAACTGGCGCTAATCAGATACAATCCCAATATCACATAAGCCGTATGCATCACTAATGTTTGCTTGCTTTTCAAAGCCTTACAGGCAAGTACTAAACCGCCCAACAATGCCCCTGAGCCCCAACCCATTTCCACAACTCCCATTTGCAAAATGTTTCCGTTGAAATGCAGAAGCGTCATAAAAGGAAATAACGTAAAAACAGGCATAAGGACAAAAGTCACCAGCGTAAAGCATACGAATAAAGGCAAAATGCCCATTGTACGCCGCAAGGTATGCCAACATTCCGTCAGTTCTTTTTTGAAATCTGGAAGAACTTTCGTTTTTTGAAGAGAAGGAATCTGGACACAAAGTAAGGTCAGACAAGCAGCAACAGCTCCGATCACATCTATGAGCAGAATATACTGTATGGGAAGCCAAACAACGAGGCTTGCCCCTACAACGGGAGCTATCACCTCACTGAAGGATTGAATGGAATGGTACAAACCTGATACCCTGACAAGATGGTGCTTGGGAACCAGTAGAGGGATGCTTGCCTGTAAAGCAGGTGCATGAAACGTACTGCCTATTGAACGACAAGCAGTCAATAGATAAAAAAAAGAAAGGTCTTTATAACCCTTGGTTATCACAATAAAAAGACATAGGGTACAGAACGCGATGAACAAGTCCGAATAAAACATCGTTTTCTTTCGATTCCATCTGTCAACATAGACCCCGGCAAACAAGCCTAATACAAATTGTGGTAAAAATCCAGCTAAAATAGCCAGAGATAAAGCTGTCGGGGATTTAAATTCGTTGCTAATCCAAAAAATAATGGAGAAGCCAACAATCGTACTTGTTAAAATAGATATGAGTTGGCCTATTCCTATCACGGCCAAAGTTGATTTCCAATGATTCATTGTGCTAATATTTCATGCGTTTATAGATAAGTACTTTCGTACATTAAGCAAAACGAAATTCTATCCACACAAAAAACTTGTATTATAATCCACTCCTGACGTTGGAATACAATAACAAATACTTTCAGGACGATGTAAAGTCCTGAAAAATCAAACTGAATGGATAGATAAATATTAGTCTTTTCTCATCGGATTCTTTTAATATCGCTACTCTTTTATTATGTAGTGGTTGTATTATCTTAAATAAAACAAAAACACTCGACTTTACATTCTTGGGTGTAAAACTGGGTGTTTGTTTTGCAATTTGCTGATTTTCAGCGTTTGTTGCGGAGAGGGAGGGATTCGAACCCCCGGAGGTGTGACCCTCAACGGTTTTCAAGACCGCCGCAATCGACCACTCTGCCACCTCTCCTCTGAGATTGTGAGTGCAAAGGTAGCGACTATTTTTGATATATGCAAGCGGTAGGGCTGATTTTTTTGCAGTCGATGCTAAATTTAGTGGTGATTAGCGGTCGAAGATGCGGTCGGCGGGGGTTACCTGGGTGGGTACGCCCGCAGTACCGCCGATGTGGCAGTCGTTCATGATGACTCCGGTGGTATTGGAAAAGCTTACGCCAATTTTTGCATCGCCCGCCTCGACACCTTGCAACACTACGTCAGCCACCGGCTTTTGGACGGTGCCCTGCACCACGAGTGCCGCAGCCGATGCCTTATCGCAGCGCAGCCCGTCGACATATATCCCGCTGATAGTAGAGAAATGGTCGTTGTCAAGCCCTTCGCCGGCATATTGACTTGTGACATAGAAGAGGTCCTCGACTTCGCCAAAGGTGCAGTTGTGGACAAAGATATTTTCCACAAATCCCCCGCGGTCGGGGTTGGTCTTCACGTAGATGCCGCGCTTGCAGTATCCCGCATAGTCGCAATTCTCGATTACGATGTTGCGCACACCGCCCGACATCTCACTGCCTATCACTACGGCGTGTAGTCCTTTGAAGTGGCAGTTGCGTATCACGATGTTTTCGGTCGGCGAGCCGAGAGTCCATCCGTCGTTGTCGCGCCCGCTTTTGATGGCGATATTGTCGTCGCCATTGTCAAAGCAGATATCTTCGATGAGGATGTCGCGCGAACATTCCGGGTCGATGCCGTCGTTGTTGATGAGCTTTGCATCGTAGCGCAACGAGCGGCAGATGATGTTTTCGCTTTTGAGCAGATGGATACACCAGAACGGCGAATTGATGATTTTCACCCCTTCAAGTGTAATGTCGCGGCAGTTGTATAGCTGCAATAGCTGCGGGCGTAGCCAGTAGCCGTCGCCAAACACGCGGGTGCTGACATCCGCCCCATTGTGGTTCATGTCGCGGCTCAGCTTCTGCCCCGCTTTCTGCAGCTTTTTCCATGTGGCGAAGGTCGACATGGCGTTGCCGTCGATTGTGCCTTTGCCTGTGATTGCCACGTTGTGCAGTCCGTAGCCGTAAATCATCGGGGAATAGTTGTAAAGAAACGTGCCCTCCCAGCTCGTACTGACGAGCGGATAGCGGCTTGGGTCGGGGTCAAATTTCAGTGTCGCGCCCTCGGCAAGGTCGATGCACACGTTGCTTGTCAGCGTTATCGGCCCGCTGATGAAATATGTTCCGGCAGGCACGGTGATCTTTATTCCGCCCGGAGTGCGGTCAGCTTTGCGCATTGCCTTTTCAAATGCAGGGCGGCAGTCGGTGACGCCGTCGCCCTTGGCTCCGAACCGCGTTATGCTTACGACGCGGTCACTTACTGTGGCACCGCTGACGCGTGACAGGATGCTGTCGCGCAACGCATCGCGGCGTGATTGGATGGATTGATTCGCCGACATGGCGTGGAACGTGGAAAGTGCAGCGATTATGATGGCTGCGAAAAGATGTTTTGTCATGGTGTATATTCGGTTGGTTTTTAGCGGTTGTGGAAATATTGGCTTTGCAGTGCGGTCCATGTGCCGTATTTCTCCGGGGTCTTGAACGCGGAGTGCGGTATGAGCAGTATGCAATATTTTCCCGTGTCGAGGTGATACGCGATAAATTGCGATGTCACTTTTATCGCCTTGACGCGTGACCACACTATTATGTCATCGGGTCGTGGCGGTACATCCTCGGCAAGGGGCTCATAGATTAAGCGTAGCCCATCGGCGGTCATTTCCGCGCGGTGCGACAGTACGGTCATGCGGGCTTCCGGAGCAAGCGCATGGTAGAAATAGACGGTGATCATCATCGGGGGAAGCACGACAAACACCATCATCAGCGCAATCAGCAGGAATTTGACATCGACCGCGGCTGCAAGCACCAGGCATATCGCCGGCGGGAGTGCCATTATCCACCAGTTGCGGCGACACCATTGTTTCATTATGTATGTGGCGAGCACAGAGGGTCCCACTTTGTAAATTTCAGTAGTCATAGTGCTGCCAAAGATACGAATAAGTCGAGCGTAATGCCAAATTTATTTGAGTATTACCGAGCGAGAGTATCTAAGACGTAGTCAAAGATATGAATAAGTTTTGAGTTGTCAGTTCTCAGTTTTCAGTTTTTATAGGGTAGAGATACAGAAGGACAGAGGGGCAGAAGCGACAGATTTATTTGCTTTGACAGTCAGCGCGTACCTGTAGGGGCTGCTGGAAGGCAGCCCGCACTGTTGGCCGTGTATCCCGACAGGGAATCATCAAACTTGCTCCGTCGGTTGAGCGTAGCGATACCGACGGCTAAATAGAGATTATCCCCTGACGGGGAAAGGGTTTTCATATGTCAGCGCGTTGCGTGGGTGGCGGGCGAGCTTCCACTCGCCCCTACAACGGTTTGTGAATCAGAAGATAGAGTTTTCAGATTTCAGGGGGTAAAGATACAGATGGACAGAGGAGCAGAAGTGACAGATTGATTTTTTGCCGTCAAGGAGACGATGTAGTAACCTCATAACCTTTTAACCCTACAACCTTCACAACTGCGGACGCAGTTGTGAATAATGGACATATTGTGTCCGAAAACGGACAGGAGTGAAAATGGTTTAGGATTGATTATTAATGGTTTAGATTTTTGGCACGGTTAATGCAACTTCTATTGGCAAAAAATAATCTAATAAACGAAATGGACAGAGAAATACCAAAAGAAGAGCGGCAGCGCATGAAGCGCAAACGGTATGTCACTATCGGATGCACGGTGGTGGCGATTGTTGCCGTGGTGGCGGTGATCATGATGCTTACGCGTTCAAGCGTGTCGCGCAAAGACCTTGTGATAGCAACGGTCGACCATGGCACGATACAGTCATCGGTGAGTGCCAGCGGAAAGGTGGTGCCCGCATTTGAGGAAATCATCAATTCCCCGATTAATACCCGCATAGTAGAGGTGTACAGCAAGGCGGGCGACAGCGTGGATGTAGGCACACCGCTCCTGCGGCTTGACCTGCAGTCGGCGGAGACGGAGCTTGACAAACTGCGCGACCAGATTGAGATGCGTCGTCACGAGCTCGAACAACAGCGCGTCAACAATGCCACTCAGCTGAGCGACCTCGAAATGCAGATAAAGGTAAAGGCGATGACGGTCGACCGCATGGAGGTTGAGTTGCGCAACGAGCGTTATCTCGACAGTCTCGGCTCGGGAACCGGTGACCGGGTAAGGCAGGTCGAGCTTCAATACAATACCGGCAAGCTGGAATTGGAGCAGATGCGCCAGCGGCTTGTCAACGAGCGTAAGGTGAGCGACGCCAATCTGCGCCTGAAAGAACTCGAACTTAACATCACCGGCAAAAACCTCGGCGAGATGCAGCGCACACTCGATGACGCACAGATACGCTCACCGCGTAAGGCTACATTGACCTACATCAACAATCAGGTAGGACAGAAGATAGCAGAAGGCGAGCGCATAGCGATAATCTCCGACCTCACTCATTTCAAGGTCGACGGCGAGATTGCCGATAGCTACGGCGACCGTGTGACGGTAGGCAGCGATGCCGTGGTGCGCATAGGCAAGGAGCGGCTTTCCGGAAAGGTAAGCAATGTCACCCCGCTGTCACGCAACGGTGTCATAGCATTCACCGTGCAGCTCGATGACGACAGTTACAGCCGTCTGCGCTCCGGACTGAAAACCGACGTGTATGTGATGTGTGACGTGATAGAGGATGTGACACGCGTCACCAACGGGTCATTTTACACCGGTCCAGGCGAATACGAACTGTTTGTGCTCAACGGCGACGATGAGCTCGTGAGACGCAAGGTGAGACTCGGCGACAGCAATTTCGAGCATGTCGAGGTAAAGAGCGGTCTTGAACCGGGTGACCGTGTGGTGATAAATGACATGAAAGAGTACAACACCAGAAAAACTATAAGGATAAAATGATGGATTTCAGGAAAATAATAAGGCAGACTGCCGTTGAGGCGCGCGCCGACAAGGCTTATACGTCGCTTTACATAGGCGGCGTGGCGCTGAGCATAATGACGGTGCTGATATTTGCCGTGATATATTATGTCAAGATAGCGCCGCTTGCCCCTGAGGTGAACCGCGAGCGCACACTTTATGTGGACCTTCTGAAATACACTAAGCCCGACAGCACATCATCGGCGATGGCGATGCTATCTTACCGTGGCGTAAAAGAGTTTATCTATGAGCTGAAAAATGTCGAGGCGGCATCGGCAAAACATGATAGCAAAGCCACGGTGGGAGCTATCGGCAGCAAAAAAATGTACGACATTGCCACGCAGTCGACTGACGACGCGTTTTTCAAGATATATGATTTTACGTTTCTTGAAGGAAAACCGTTCAGTGCCGCCGATTTTCAGAGCGGTAGAAAAGTGGCAGTAATCACCGACCGTGTCGCGCGCAAGGTTTTCGGCACATCGGAAAATGTGACGGGTAGAGATTTCCTCGTTGACGGTGAGACCTATACGGTGTGCGGTGTCATACGCCAGACGAGCCGTCTTATCCGTGCATCGTTCAGCGAGGCGTTTCTTCCCTACACATCGGTGTTGGGACATGATGCCCCCGGCTGGAATCCCGATGCCCCCTTCTTGGGTGGAGCATACAACGCCGTGTTGCTTGTCAAAGATGATGCACAGGAAAAGGCGCTTCGGAAAGAAGTGAAGGAATTTGTAAGAAAACATAACGCCGCAGATAACTGGAAATTAGACCTGCTCAATCAGCCCCGCACTCATGTGACCTCTGCATTCCAGGAATATCCTGCCAGTGATTTTTCCTGGACCGATGTCGTGATTGATAATCTTGCGGTGTTGCTCGCGCTTCTCCTTGTGCCGGCAATCAACATCAGTGCGATGATCGCCGGCAGGATGGATTCACGAATCGCTGAGATGGGAATCCGCAAGGCTTTCGGGGCACGTCGCCGCCGGTTGCTCTCGCAGGTTATGTGGGAAAACCTCCTGTTCACTCTTGCCGGGGGCGTCATCGCGCTTGTCACGGCGTGGATAGTGCTCTACTTCTGCCGCGCGTGGGTGTTTGACCTGTTGCTTTCAACCAACGTGGTGGTGAGCGACACCACGACTTGCACTGGCTCCGGCGACATGATTTTCGCCCCCGCCGTGTTTGCCGCCACGCTGGCACTCTGCATCATTCTGAACTTGTTGTCGGCTTTCATCCCGGCATGGCGTTCGCTACGTCACCCTATCGTGTCATCAATCAATGAAAAAAGATAACCGCTATGTGGAAACTTATATTTAAAAATCTTCTGAGCCGCCGCCGTCGTCTGGCGTGGCTGCTTGCCGAGATTGTGATAGTGACCATCGTAATCTGGGTATTCATAGACCCGATAGTGGTCAACGGCTATATCGACAGTGTGCCGCTCGGCTATGACCGAGAGAAGCTCTGCGTGGTGAAGACGATGCGCCTTCACGATGAGGAGCGTGTCGATAGGGCAGCAGCTGAAGCCGACATGCGCAATCTCCTTGCGCGTATAGGCAATCTTCCTGAGGTGGAGAGTTGTACTCTCATAGACTGGAGCTATCCCGATGCCACGGGCTCCAGCGCGAACGGCTTCAAGAAAGACAGTGTGTGGATTACCGTGCAGATGATGCCCCTTATAAGCGGCTGGAATTATCTGACGACTTACGGCATTGACGCCGTTGCAGGTTCTCCATCTGCTGAAGAACTACAGAATCTTACCCCTACACGAGGCAATATTGTGGTGACGCGTACTGTCGCTGACCTTTATTTCCCAGGAATAAATCCGGTAGGTCACTATATGAATGAGGATGAAGAGGATTTTTCACCGGAAGATGCATTTCGTGTGGTGGGAGTGATAGAAGATGTAAGACCGCGAAGCACCTTTGACAGCGCATTGCTCGCCTATAACTTTTATGAATTCAACCCCGAGCTGTCGTACAGCATAGTGATAAGGTTGAAGGATGAAGCCGGCATGTCGCGCTTCCTCCATGATTTCAACGAGCGGATTGACGGGATGCAGTCGGGAGTATATACCTGCAAGGAGATAGTGAGTTACGACACTATTGGAAAGGAGTTTGCCTATTCTCAGGGAGTAACCAACCAGCTTCGTCTCAAAACTCTCCTGTCAGTGTTTTTCTTCGCCAATCTTCTGCTTGGGGTATCGGGCGTGTTCTATCTCCAGACACGCAAGCGGAGCGAGGAAGCGGGTGTGATGAGGTCGTTCGGGGCGACACCGAGGCGCATCAGACTCATGCTTCTTGGCGAGGGATGGATTCTCACCACTGTAGGATGTCTTGTCGGTTGCCTGATTTATCTGCAATATGCCGTCAAGGAAGGGCTTGCACGTGCCAATAATGTAGCGGCTTACGATGCCTATGATCCCTCTTGGGTAAACAATCTGCCGCTTCACTTCACGGCTGTATCGCTTGTGGTGTATGTGCTCCTCGTGATTGTAGTGAGTCTGGGCATCAGTATTCCGGCATGGCGTATAAGCAGTGTGAATCCCTCTGATGCCTTACGGCATGAGTAAGTCATGATGAGCGCATTGCGCTAATCATGAAGGTTAAGAGGTTATGGGGTTAAAAGGTTATTGAATTAAGGTTTAAGGTTTAGGGGGACGAGGCGTGGTTTCATACAAGAGGAAGTTTCAGTAAAAGCCTTGTTTTACCTGCCTTTGACCTTACAAACCCGATAAAATAGAATATAGTAATTAATTGACAATTAAAAATAATATCATAATATGGCAATAATTAAACTTAGCGAGATTAATAAAATCTATCGCACCAACGAAATCGAGACAGTAGCTCTTGAAAATGTAAACATCGAGATTGAGAAAGGCGAGTTTGTAAGCGTGATGGGTCCTTCGGGATGCGGCAAGTCGACCCTTTTGAATGTTGTAGGACTCCTTGACACCCCCACCAGCGGCACAGTCGAGATTGACGGGGTGAATGTGGCGGGAATGAAGGACAATGCCCTGTCGTCATTCCGTAATGAGAAACTCGGATTCGTGTTCCAGAGTTTTCATCTTATCAACTCGCTCAATGTAATCGATAATGTGGAGCTGCCGCTCCTTTACCGCAAGATGAAGGCGAGTGAGCGCACCCGCCTTGCCAAGGAGGTGCTTGAGCGTGTGGGACTCAGCCACCGTATGCGTCACATGCCGTCGCAGCTTTCGGGCGGACAGTGTCAGCGTGTGGCGATAGCCCGCGCGATTGTAGGAAATCCGGAGATAATACTCGCCGACGAGCCTACCGGTAACCTTGACTCCAAGATGGGCGCCGAGGTGATGGACCTCCTCCACGACCTGAACAAGAATGATCACCGCACAATCGTGATGGTGACCCACAACGAGGACCAGGCGAAGCTCACCGACCGTATAATCAGATTCTTCGATGGCAGACAAGTGAAATGATTCCTGTTTAGCGCATTAATGCGCTAAACAGGAGGGTTATGAGGTTAAAAGGTTATGAGGTTAACGGATCATTAAAAAATAGATATGAATATATTAAAACAGGCATGGGTGCAGATGAAGGCTCAGAAGATGTTGAGCATCATCTCCGTGATAGGTACGGCATTGTCGATATTCCTTATCATGGTTGTGGTGATGCTGCAGCAGGTGAAGGTAGCACCTTTTGCACCTGAAGGAAACCGCGACAGGCTTCTTCACGCGACCGCAGCCAGTATAACGAGTGTCGAAGGTGCGACAACTTATTGGGAATCAAACGGATGTCTCAGCTATAAGTCGGCTCGTTATCTCTTTGGCGAGATGAAAACTCCGGAAGCAGTCACCATATACACTTACGGTACGACGACTTCGCCGGTAGCTCTCCCAGCGAGTCCCGCAATCAGTGCCGATGTCATGGATACGGATGACAATGTCTGGAAAGTGTATGATTTCACGTTTATTGACGGGAAGCCTTACGACAGGAGCGCCTTCGAGGCGGGACTTGCCGAAGCGGTAATCAGTGAAAGTGTTGCGCGTCGTGTATTCGGCTCGGCTAATGTGGCGGGCAAGGAACTGCTAATAAACTATGTGCCCTACAAAGTAGTCGGTGTGGTGAAAGATGTATCGACTCTTGCCACCGGCGCCTACGCTACCGTGTGGGTCCCGTTCACATCGACCAATATAGTCAGCGACGGTTGGAACGGCGACATCATGGGGTCGCTTGCCGTTACCATACTTGCCCGCGACCGAAAGGATTTCGCTGATATAAAGCAGGAGTATGAGGCAAATGTCGAGAAATACAATAAGGAGATAGCCTCTTCCGGATGGAAGATGATAACACGCAACCGCCCTTACGACCAGGAGCAGCAGAGTTGCGGTGCGTGGGCTAACATCGAGCCTGATGTAAAGGGAGCGCGCCGTGTACGCTTCATTATCTACACGATATTGCTCATAGTGCCGGCGATAAATCTAAGCAGCATGACCGACAGCCGCCTGCGCAGACGAGTGGAAGAAATCGGTGTGCGCCGTGCTTTCGGATGCCGCCGCTCGGAGCTGTTTGCCGGGTTGCTGGGTGAAAATCTCGTGCTTACCCTTTTCGCCGGCATCCTGGGATGGCTGATGAGCGTGGCGTTTGCATGGCTCTGCAGCTCCTTCCTTTTCGCACAGCCTTACTCGATGTCGGCGGTCGAGCCGAAAGTCGATATGACGATGCTTGTACAGCCGTCAACATTTTTTTGGGCATTGCTCTTCTGCTTCATCCTGAACCTCCTGAGCAGTGGAATCCCCGCGTGGAGAGCTTCGCGGACCAATGTTGTAAACGCCCTTAACGCAAAACTTTGACGATTATGAATCAGAAATTATTCAAGCAGATAAAAAATGAATGGCGCAGCAACCTATGGCTTGCCCTGGAACTGTTTATAGTGAGCGTGGTGATGTGGTATATAGTTGACTATATTTATGTCTCGTATGCGCTTGTCCATGAGCCCCTCGGCTTTAACGCGGAACATTGTTACCGGATAGATGTAGGGGTACTTAACGAGAAATCGCCCGATTACGTAGCCGACGCCACGGGCGAGGAATGGGAGGAATGGCGTCATACGCTCGAAGAGCGTCTGCGTCAGCGTCCTGAAATCGAGTCGGTAGGACTCGGATTTTGCTGCTATCCTTACGATACTTCAAACTCAGGTACAAACCTCCAGTACGATACCATTTCACCGACAGGATTTATCATAAAGCGTGAGATGACACCCGATTTTATCAAGGTATTCCGCTACACCGGCGTCAACGGCGAGACACCGGAGCAGCTTGCCGAGGTGCTTAAACGCGGAGAGATACTCATCAGCGAGAATCTTCTTGACATGAATGAAAATATCGGCGGGATGACAGCGAAGGATTTACTTGGCAAAGATGTGTATGTCAACTGGGACACTACAAGAACCTTCAAGGTCGGTGCCGTGCTTAACACGGTGAAATATTCCGACTACATGCAGGGTCAGATGAACCGTACGATAATGTTGCCGATTGGCACTACTTCTAACGCTAACGAGTGGGTGGTGAGAGTGCGCGACAACATGGACAAGGATTTTGAAGAAAATCTGCGCGCCGACATCGACCGCCATTTCCGTATCGGCAATCTCTACATCTCCAACATAGTGCCGTTTGACCGTATCCGTGACAGTTATCTGAGGGAGACTGAGCAGCAGACGCGCAATATGTTCGCGGGCATGGGATTCCTTCTGCTCAACATATTCTTAGGATTGCTCGGTACGTTCTGGTTTCGCACACAGCAGCGCACACAGGATATAGCCGTGAGAATGGTTAGCGGCGCGACACGCACCGATGTATTCCGGCTGCTGATAAGTGAAGGATTGCTTCTACTGACTGCTGTAACCCCGCTTGCACTGATTGTCGACATCAATCTCGCTCATTTCGAGATTAACGCCTACTACGACGGCGGATTCTTTACATGGGGAAGAATGTTGGCGAGTGTCGGCGTGACATATCTTATAATGGCGGTGATGATTGTCGTGGGTATAGCCATCCCGGCATACCGCGCCATGCACATAACCCCCGCGACCGCCCTGAGAAATGAATGATTCGGAGAGCGTTGTGATGCAGGATTCCCATTATAACAATGTCACCGACTTATGGATTTTGCCCCGAAAGGGGGGCAAGATGTCGTTAACCGCGGGCAGCGCCGGAGGTGCGCCCGTGGAAAGCGATACCACGGCAATAACGCAACCCTGAAACGGGTTGCATAAATGTATGCTAATCAAGTGACTATTCAACCCGCTCCGGGGTTGGTCTAAGGGGAGAGGCTCTTGCGCCACGGGTATGCCGTCGGCATTACCCGCGGTTAACGGGATTAATCCCTTTGCCGGGATTTCCCGGTCATACATCGCAAAGCAATATCCCTGCATTGAGGAAAATCATAGTTTTGCAACAATCTCTAAAGATTTAGGAATTATAAAATAGTTTTATAGAATATACTTAAATTAATAGTTACTTGCTTTTTGGGAATAGACACTTAACCGCTGCAGCTCTTGCCGTCGTGATGTTGACGGCAAGAGCGGAGACACCGGCGACTGTCATGCCGATTACGCTCGACGAGGCTATCGCGACAGCACGCGCGCAAAGTGTTGACGCCGCCGTGGCGTTGAATGAGCTGAAGACGGCTTACTGGCAGTACCGCACATTTCGCGCCGACCTTCTGCCTGAGGTCAACTTTCAGGCTACGGTGCCGAGTTACCGTAAAAATTACAGCACCTATCAGCTTGATGACGGATCTTACACTTTTGTGAGGAATAACAACCTGCAGATGAGCGGAGTGGTGTCAATCGACCAGAATATATGGCTGACGGGTGGAAAGTTATCGCTCAACACTTCAATAGACTATCTGAAGCAGCTTGACGGAAACAAGTTTGACCGTTTCATGTCGGTGCCGGTAGCTCTCACGCTGAGCCAGCCCATATTCGGGGTGAATCATATAAAATGGAACCGCCGTATAGAGCCGGTGCGCTACGAGGAAGCGAAGGCAGCGTTCATGAGTGCGACCGAACAGGTGGCGATGAAGGCTGTCGACTATTTCTTTGCACTGCTCAAGCTGAAGGAAAATGTCAAGGCGGCACATCAGAACTATGTCAACTGCGAAAAACTGTATGAAGTAGCGAAAGCGAAGCGCGCAATGGGGCAGATAAGCGAAAATGACCTGCTTCAGCTTGAGCTCAACCTGCTCAACTCCCGCACGACACTCACCGACACCGAAAGCAATTACAAATCGCAGATGTTTCAGATGCGTTCGTTTCTCGGCATCGATGAATCGGTAGAACTTGAGCCGGTGTTGCCCGAGACAATCCCGCAGGCAGTCGTGGAGTATCATGACGTGCTTGAAAAGGCACGTGCCAACAACTCGATTGCCAAAAATATACGCCGCCGTCAGCTCGAAGCCGACTATGAAGTGGCGAAAGCGAAAGGCAACATGCGTGAAATCACCCTGTTTGCACAGGTAGGTTACACCGGCACCGCCGACAATATACGTGGGGCCTACGATGCACTAAAAGACAATCAGGTAGTGGAAATCGGATTCCGGATTCCCATCGTTGACTGGGGCAAGCGTCGCGGGCAGGTGAAGGTGGCTGAGAGCAACCGGGAGGTGGTTGAAAGCCGATTGCGTCAGGAGACAATGAATTTCAACCAGGATATATTCATACTCGTCGAACGCTTCAACAACCAGCAGGCACTTGTCGATATCGCGTCACGAGCCGACACTATAGCCATGAAGCGTTACCACACCAATGTGGAGACCTTCATGATAGGCAAGATATCAACTCTTGAGCTTAACGACTCGCAATCGAGTAAAGACGCTTCGAGAAGCAACTATATTTCCGAGCTGTTTCTATATTGGTACTATTATTACCAGCTTCGCAGTCTCACGCTGTGGGATTTTGCCACCGGCACGGGAATAGATGCCGACATCGAGGCGATTGTCAAGTAAAATTTGCTACCTTTGTGATATGATACTGATAGTCGACGATGACAACGCGATAAGGCTTTCGCTGTCGATGCTCCTGCGCAAGGCGGGTTATGAGGTGAAAGCAGTCCCCGGCCCTTCGGAGGCGATGGAGACGGTGAGGGATGAGGCGCCACAGCTTGTGTTGCTTGACATGAACTTCACGCGTACCACCACAGGCGACGAGGGACTGACCCTGTTGCGTCAGATAAAGATATTCCGTCCCGAAGTGCCGGTGATACTCATGACCGCATGGGGAAGCATACCGCTTGCCGTGGAGGGGATAAAGGCGGGTGCGCTCGACTTCATCACTAAGCCGTGGGACAACAGGGCGCTTCTGAGCCGTATAACGACCGCAATCGACCTCTCCGGCGGCAATGCCGGCAGCGGAGAGTTTGACCGGTCACGCATCATCGGGTCATCCCCTGCATTGATGAGTGTGCTTGACACGGTGAGGCGCATAGCCGCCACCGATGCATCGGTATTGATAATGGGGGAGAACGGTACCGGCAAGGAGCTTATAGCCGAGACTATCCACGCCAACAGCCGCCGTCAGGGAGCGCCGTTTGTCAAGGTCAATCTCGGCGGCATCTCGCGGTCGCTTTTTGAAAGCGAGATGTTCGGTCACAAGAAAGGGTCGTTTACCGGTGCGACCGCCGACCGCAAGGGCCGTTTCGAGGTGGCTGACAAAGGCACGATATTTCTCGACGAGATAGGCGAGCTTGACCTCAATTCACAGGTGAAGCTGCTCCGTGTGCTTCAAGAACATACATTCGAGGTGTTGGGCGACAGTATGCCGCGCAAGGTTGATATCCGCGTGGTGTGTGCCACTAATGCCGACCTGTCGGCGATGGTAGCCGAACGCACATTTCGCGAGGATCTCTTTTACCGTATCAACCTTATCACCGTGACGTTGCCGCCGTTGCGTGAGCGGAAGAGCGACATACCGGAGCTTGTGAATCATTTCGCGCGGCAGTTTGGCAAAGCCAACCGGATGGATATCCCCGACATCACGCCGGAAGCGATGGCATATCTGTCGCAGCTTCCTTACCCGGGAAATATACGCGAACTGAAAAATCTGGTCGAGCGTACGATGCTGATAAATTCTGTCCCGACTCTTGACGCGTCGGCATTCAGGGATGCGGCGGCTCTCAGCCCCGACACCAATATAACTAATGTCTCTGCTTCGGGGAGTCTGGAGGATATAGAGCGCGCGGCGATTGAAAAGGCACTTGCAAAGTGCGGAGGCAACATGTCGGCTGCAGCGGCACAGCTCGGCATAAGCCGTCAGGCACTGTATCGCCGCATGGAAAAATTCGGATTGTCGACATGAGGCGTAACGTGGTGTTCATATTATTGGCGGTGCTGATAGTCGCTTTCGGGGCGGCACTCCTCGTGACGGTCGGTAGTAGCGGCACAAGAGCATTCTTTATCGCGGAGGGGCTTCTTGCACTATGCCTTATACTCCTCTGGGTATTTTATGCTCGGCTGATCAAGCCGATAAATACGATTGCCAACGGTATCGACCTGTTGCGCGAACAGGATTTCAGCAGCCGATTGTCGCCTGTGGGGCAGCGGGAGGCTGACCGCATAGTCGAGATGTTCAACGGCATGATGGCGAGTCTTAAGGAGGAACGGTTGCATGTGAGGGAGCAGAATCATTTTCTTGACCTTCTTATAGCCGCCTCGCCTATGGGCATCATGATTCTTGACGACCATGACTGCGTGATGATGGCTAACGACGCCGCGTTGCGGTTTCTGGAAGTGGATTCCCGCGAAATGCTCACCGGGAAGAAGCCGGACGAATTGCAAGGTGCGCTTGCCGAGGCTCTTGTAACGGTACGGCAGGGGACGACTACGACACTGCGCCTCAGCGATTCTATGATATACCGGTGTGCGCGCCTGTCATTTATGGACAAGGGGTATGCCCATCCGTTTATAATGATTGAGAAATTGACCGATGAAGTGATAAAGGCGGAGAAGCGCGCCTACGAGAAGGTGATAAGGATGATGGCTCACGAGGTCAACAACTCTATGGGAGGCGTGGGTTCTGTGCTTGACACCGCCGCCTCCGTGACCGATGACCCTGATATGGCGGAAGCGCTGGAGGTGTGTCGCCGTCGCTGTGAGAGTATGAGCCGTTTTATCACGTCGTTTGCCGATGTGGTAAAGATTCCGCAGCCGCAACTATCGCCGTCGGATCTTAACCGTTTTATCGCCGACACGCTTCCGCTTCTGGAGAGCCTGTGTGCCGGTAAGGATATAAGGTTGCGTTTTGAACAGTCGGCTGAGGAGGTGAATGTGATGATTGACCGTGTGCTGATGGAGCAGGTGATGATAAACCTTGTCAAAAATGCGGTGGAGAGCATAGGCTCCGGTGGAGATATCGTAATTTCTGTCAGTGACTCTCCTGCGGGAATATGTGTCACCGATAATGGTGCCGGTATTGACAAGGCTACGCAACAGAAGATTTTCACGCCGTTTTTCTCGTCGAAAGCCGACGGGCGCGGGCTCGGTCTGCTATTCATCAGCGAAGTGCTTACCCGTCACGACTGCACATTCTCGCTCCGTACCGGTAGCGACGGACTTACCCGCTTCTCCATCAAATTCTGAAAGTCGGGAAAACTGAGCGGAGTGCGGGCGAGCTTCCACTCAATGTCACTAACTTAAGTCGCAAGAGCCATAAATCCCCGCAA
>ENA-UOJE01001690-UOJE01001690.1-human-gut-metagenome-genome-assembly--contig:-C23-NODE-1690-length-18876-cov-7.983210_pt1 | contig 18876 bp, 21 predicted proteins | sample MGYA00242341_ERZ723888 | MGnify/ENA metagenome assembly ERZ723888 | reverse complement strand
GCGGCGGAAAAAATGAACGAGCTTAAAAAATGCGCTCCGGAGCTGGAATCGGCCTCGGCGCTCGGAGTTATGGAGATAATCGAGCAGAAAAACTCGCACTTTGCGCCGCGCGCCATCGACAGCGAAAAGCTCAAAAATTTCTGGGACTGGTTCTGCGCAAACGCCGAAAGGCTGAAAGCGCTCACATTCGGCGCGCCGTCGCCGGACATGATGAACGAGGTTTACGAGCAGGTGAGCGGAATATTTGACGCTGTTGTCGAAAAGCCGGGCTTTGAGTTCGGACGCGACGGGGCAAAGGCGCGCATGAGCTTTTTCGATAATTACAATCTGACGTTTGAGCTTTGGCTTTCAAAGCTTGTGGACACTGCTCCGCGCTCGCTGCGCACAGACTGGAGCTTTTACCTTGTGCACTGAGGAGAAAACCATGATAAAGTATGTGCTTTTGGACATTGACGATACGCTGCTCGACTTCGGCAAAGCCGAGGCTGCGGCCATAAAGAAAACCTTCGACCGCATCGGCGTTCCCTCAACGCCGGAGGTCATAGCGCTCTACAGTCGGATAAACGACGAGCACTGGGCAATGCTCGAGCGCGGCGAGCTGACGCGCGAGCAGGTGCTCGTAAAGCGCTTTGACGCGCTGTTTGCTGAACTTGGCATAAAAAATGTACCGAGCGAGATGGCACAGGCAAGCTATGAATATCTCCTCGGCATAGGTCATTATTTCGTTGACGGCGCGCCCGAGCTTTTGCAGGCGCTTAAAGATAAATACGAGCTTTATATCGTCTCAAACGGCACGGCTTCCGTGCAGGACAGCCGACTTGAGAGCGCCGGCATAGCGCCGTATTTCAAGGATATTTTCATATCAGAGCGGCTCGGCGCGGATAAGCCGACAAAGAAGTTTTTCGATATCGTGTTTTCACGCATCGAGGGCTTTGAGCGCGATAAGGCCGTCATCGTCGGCGACAGGCTGTCATCGGATATCCTCGGAGGCATAAACGCCGGCATAAAAACCTGCTGGTTTAACCCAAAGCGCCTGCCCGGCAGAGCGGATATCCCGGCAGATTACGAGATACATGCCCTGTCCGAGCTTCCGGAACTGTTAGAAAAAATCTGAGGTCAAGCTGACCTCAGATTTTTTCATTAATAACGATAACTTCGCCGATATCCTGCGTTTTAGCGCAGCAGCCGATGAGATATTCGCCGTAGGAAGCGCTCGAAAACGAGCAGCCCTCCGCGCCGCTTACTACCGAGAAGCTCCGCACGTCGCCAAGACGCAGGTCGGCATATTTTATATAGCTTTCCTTGAGCGTCCACAGGCGGCAGAACTCGCGGTCGGGGTCATCGGCAGCGTAAACGAGCGCGGCCTCGTCGGGCTGAAAAAAGCGCTTTGCAAGTCTTGCGTCGCCGACCCTCGGCAGCTCGATGTCAACGCCGACCGGCACATCGGAGACGGCGCACACGGCATAGTCTCCGCAATGGGCAAGCGAGAAGAAAACCTCGTTATCGGAGAAAAACGGCTTTTCGTTTTCGCTGAGAACATAATCGCTGCGCCCCGTGACCTTTTTCAGCAGCAGCTCAACGCCGAGACTGCGGCGCTTGTCGTCATCGCCGGCAAGGCGCAGCGTCTTTTCGCGCCGCGCAGGCGAGACTTTGCTGAGGAAAGCTTCAATGTCTATGCAGCTGACATCGGCAATGAAAATCCTTGTCATGCGCGCATTGCGTCGAGCGTTTTCTGTATGAGCGTATCAAGATCCCAGCCGCACATTTCGGCTCCGCGCAGGATAACGTCGCGCGAGCAGCCGGCGGCGAACTTCTTGTCCTTGAACTTTTTCTTGACCGATTTTACTTCCATATCGGATATGCCGGTCGGACGCATGAGCGCGACGGCACCGATAAGGCCGGTAAGCTCGTCGGTTGCAAACAGGACCTTCTCCATGAAAAGCTCAGGCTCAACGTCGATGCATATGCCGTAGCCGTGACTTATGACGGCGTGGATCACCGATTCGTCTATGTCCTTGTCGCGCAGCATCTCCTGCGCCTTGACGCAGTGTTGCTCGGGGTAAAGCTCAAAATCAATATCGTGAAGCATGCCGACGGCGGCCCAGTAATCGACTCGCTCGGGGTCAAATTCCTTTGCAAGCTCGCCCATGACCTTGGAAACGGTCTCGGCATGCTGGAGGTGGAACGGCTCTTTGTTGAACTCGGCGACAAGCTCTCTTGCCTGATCGACTGTGGGAATGTAGCTCATTTGTGTTGCCTCCTGAAAAATGTAATGAACCATTTTACTGCAATATACGTCATAAATCAACGGGAAATTCTTAATTGACACCGCAATGGCGAGAGGTTAAAATTTATATACCATATTACTTAGGAGAACGCGATGGAAAACCCCGTTTTGTATATTGTCATTCCCTGCTATAACGAGCAGGAGGTGCTGCCGATAACGGCACCGATGTTTCTAAATAAGCTGCATGAGCTTGCCGAAAAAAAGCTCGTTTCCGAAAACAGCCGCATACTGTTTGTAAACGACGGCAGCAGCGACGGAACGTGGGATATTATCCGCGCCCTTGCTGCGAGCGACGAGCACTACATAGGCATAAGCCAAAGCCGCAACCGCGGCCATCAGAACGCCGTGCTTGCCGGAATTATGGAGGCAAAGGACCACTGCGATATAAGCATATCCATCGATTGCGACGGGCAGGACGACATAAACGCGATGGACAATATGGTTCGTGCCTATCTTGACGGCTGCGATATCGTCTACGGCGTAAGAAATGACCGCGAGACCGACAGCTTCTTTAAACGCACGACCGCGCAGGGCTTTTACAGATTCCTCTCCGCCATGGGCGCGGAGATCGTGTATAACCACGCAGACTACAGGCTGATAAGCGCACGCGCGCTGCACGAGCTTGCAAAGTTTAAAGAGGTAAACCTATTCCTGCGAGGAATGGTTCCGCTTGTCGGATTTAAAAGCACAAGCGTTGAATATAAAAGGGCAGAGCGCATTGCCGGAAAGAGCAAGTACCCTCTGCGCAAGATGCTGGCGCTTGCCGGCGACGGGATAACCAGCCTTTCGATAAAGCCGCTCAGGCTCATAATGAGCTTTGGCGTTATCGTTGCGCTTTTGAGCTTTGTGGGTGTTATATGGGCGATCGTTTCCGCACTTGCCGGACGCGCGGTGGCCGGCTGGGCGAGCATGACGTGCATCATATGCTTTGTCAGCGGCGTGCAGCTTATCTGCATGGGCATAATCGGAGAATACATCGGCAAGATATATATGGAAACAAAGCACCGCCCGAGGTATATCATATCCGAGCGCACATGGAAGGAATAAAGGTCTTGTTTAATCGGAAAAGATTTGCTATAATGAGCCCATCTGATATTTAGGATAAGGAGAAATTACAATGAACTATTGGAGTACCGCCCGCAGAGGCGTTCTCGGCCTGAGCGCGGCAACCATCGCCTATTCAATCTGGAAGAAGAACCCCGTTCTGCCTCTGGCACTTTACGGAATGCACCTTGCGGAGTATTTCATCGTTGCCAAAAAGGCAGGCAAAAAAGTGTGGTATGACGATACCCGCTGCTTTATCAACACCATGCTTTACGGCTTCACATTCTGGCTTCCGATGAAGCTTGAGATCGAGTAATTCAAAATTCCGGCCTTTTGGCCGGAATTTTTACATGAAAGAAGGTTTGTAATGCTCAATACTACTCTTTGTTACATAAGCCGCGGCAGCGAATATCTCATGCTGCACCGCGTGAAGAAGAAAAACGACATAAATCACGATAAATGGATCGGCATCGGCGGAAAATTCGAGGCCGACGAAAGCCCTGACGAGTGCCTGCTGCGCGAGGCAAGGGAGGAAACGGGGCTTACGCTTACCTCGTGGCGCTGCCGCGGAATAGTCACCTTTATAAATACCAAGTGCGAGTCGGAGTACATGCACCTGTTCACCGCCGACGGCTTTGAGGGCGAGATTAAGAACTGCGACGAGGGTGAGCTTGAATGGATAAACAGAAAAAAGCTCTATGACCTCACACTGTGGGAGGGGGATAAGATATTCCTCCGCCTTCTCGAAAACGACGATGAGCCGTTTTTCCTTCTGAAGCTCGGCTACGACGGCGATGAGCTTGTAAGCGCCGTTTTAAACGGGGAGAGAATAAAGTAAAAAACAAGCCGGATCGAACAGATCCGGCTTGCTCAATGTTAATGTTAGTATGCTACGCCCCAGTAGATCATGTGCTTTGCTTTTTTACCACATATCGGGCATGTATCGCCGAGGTTTTCCTGCTTGAAGGGGATGCAGCGCGAGGACATGCCTGCCTGCTCCTTCATTTTCAGCTCGCAGTCAAGCTCGCCGCACCACATGGTCTTGATGAAGCCGCCCTTTTCCTCCTGAAGCTGCTTTGCTTCCTCGAGGGAATGCGCTTCGAAAATGTGCTCGTCGAGGTTCTTCTTTGCCTTGTCGAAAAGACCCTGCTGCACGGCGTCGAGCAGCTCGGGAACCTTTGCGGTCAGCTCGGAAAGCGCAACGGAGATTTTTTCGCCGTTATCGCGTCTTACTGCCATGCATACGCCGTTTTCAATATCGCGCGGACCGATCTCGATACGGAGGGGAACACCCTTCATCTCGTACTGTGCGCACTTCCAGCCAAGGCTGTTGTCGCTGAGGTCGATCTTCGCACGGATGCCTGCCGCCTTGAGCGCATCGTAAAGCTCGGTGGCCTTTTCGGTGACGCCTTCTTTGTGCTGAGCAACGGGAACGACGATGACCTGTACGGGGGCGATGCGCGGAGGAAGAACGAGACCGTTGTTGTCGCCGTGGGTCATGATTATGCCGCCGATGATGCGCGTTGACATGCCCCAGGAGGTCTGGTGCGGATAACGCTGCTTGTTCTCGCGGTCGGTGAAGGTAATGTTGAACTGCTCGGCAAAGCCGGTGCCAAAGTAGTGGCTCGTGCCGGACTGCAGAGCCTTGTGGTCATGCATCATGCATTCGATGGTGTAGGTGTTCACTGCGCCCGCGAACTTTTCCTTCTCGGTCTTGTTGCCGCGGATGACGGGCATTGCAAGGTAGTTTTCGCACATGTCCGCATAGACCTCGAGCTGGTGCAGAGTTTCCTCGCGTGCCTCGGCCTCGGTCTCGTGCAGGGTGTGACCCTCCTGCCAGAGGAACTCTCTTCCGCGCAGAAACGGACGGGTCGTCTTTTCCCAGCGCAGCACGGAGCACCACTGGTTGTATTTCATCGGAAGATCGCGCCATGAATGGACTATATGGCTCCAGTGATCGCAGAAAAGCGTTTCTGAGGTCGGGCGGATGCACAGCCTCTCGGGCAGCTCCTCAGAGCCGCCGACGGTGACCCATTCGCACTCGGGCGCAAAGCCCTCGACGTGATCCTTTTCCTTCTGAAGCAGGCTTTCGGGGATGAGCATGGGCATGGAAACATTCTCATGTCCGCCCTCTTTGAACATCCTGTCAAGCTCCTTCTGTATATTCTCCCAAATGGCATAGCCGTATGGGCGCAGGATGAAAAGTCCCTTAATGCCGGAATAATCGACAAGCTCCGCCTTGGTGCAAACATCGGTGAACCACTGGGCGAAATCCTGCTCCATGTCAGTTATCTGTTCAACTTTTTTATCCTTTGCCATTATGATTTCTCCTTTATCTTAATAACTAAACTATTTTATCGAATGCGCCGAGCCTTGTCAATAGATATAAAAAATCTTGACCGCTGTGTTCTTTTTGTCTATAATATTATAGATTTAGTAGATAAACTGACGAAACCATTCGGAGGTGACGCATATTAACAGGCAAAAATATATGGCGGAGCTTTCAAAAATTCTGGCATTTATGTTTAAAGAGGACAAGGAAGATATCCTCGCGCAGTACAACAAAATGCTTGATGAGGCCGATGACGAGCAGGCTCTGCTCGATAGTTTCGGTTCACCGACAAAGCTGGCCGTTACCATTTCCCGTACCTATAAGCGCTCTGAGCGCAAGCTCGCGGTGGAGGCGGACTCAAAAGAGGATAAGCCTGCCGAGTCCGAGCATATAATCGTGACTCCCGTGAAAAAGGAAAAACCGGCCGAGAAGCCGGCGGAGGTAAACACCGGACTTTCCTATGCGGATATAATCGAGGAGATACGCCGCGAAAAGGCCGCCGAGGAGGGCGTGGAGTACAAGCCTATGTTCTTCAACGAGCCTGAGCAGCCTGCGCCCGAACCCGAGCAGACGGCCGCCGCGGAAGCGCCGGAAGAAGACGCTCCGGAGACCGCAGAAACCGAGTCGGAGCCGGAAGAAGACGAGGCCGAAGAAGAAACCGCCGGTGAAGCTGAGGCAGAGGAGACCCCTGCCGAGGAAGAAACCGAAAACGGCGAGGAGAATGCCGAAGAAACCGGCGCAGAAGAAGCCACGGTCGTTGAACCTGCCGAAGCCGATCAGCCCGAGGAAGAAACAAAAGCCGAGGAAGAAGCGGCAGAGGCTGGGGAGACCGAGACCGAGCCTGCCGAGGACAGCTACGCACCCGAGCTCGTGTTTGAAGAGCTTGAGAGTATCGAGATCCCGGAGGAAACGACGCGGTATAAAACAAATGTTGCGCTGCTGATACTGTACCTTATCTTTGCGATCCCCATCAGCGCCGTTCTGATCGTGCTCGCACTTGCGGTGGCGGTCGTACTGGTCGCTCTTGGCGTATCGCTCATTACGATCGGCGTTGAAGCTATAGGCTTTGCATTTGCAAAGCTTGTGATATTTGCGGATATAATGCTGTGTGCAGGTGCTGTGCTGATAACGTTTGCAGTGGCGCTTATCCTGCTGTGGATCGGCGTTCTTGTGCTGGTGCGCGGTATAAGCGGAATAGTCCGCGGCGCAAAGGCGCTGGGAAGAAGCTTCTGCGTCAAGGAGGTGCCGGATAATGAGTAAGGTATGGAAGGTGGTTTCGACCGTCGCGATCGTGGCGCTCATTCTGGGCGCGCTGTGCATCCTCGCAGGCTTTGTCACAGGCGGTGATGTTCAAAGAGTTAAAGACGTGTTTTTTGCGTCATATGACATTGAAAACAAGATAAATGCGTTAAGATCGGCCATGGGGATTATGGCTCTTAACTGATGAGGGCAGGGGCGGCGGAGGCTGCCCTTGCATTTTTACACATAAATGTGGTCAAGACGGTTACAAAAGTCTATGTTCAGCCCCCTTTTCAAATTATCGTGTATTTGGTATAATCCAAGAGATAAAGATAATGGGTTAAACCCCGAATAAATACAGAGAGGACGATTACAAATGATTTCCCACGGCAAAGAGATCAAGGTATTTACCGGCAACTCCAATCCCAAGCTTGCAAACCAGATATGCAACCAGCTTTTCAAGAACCTCGGTGACTGCACCTGTGCTCACTTCGCTGACGGCGAGTGCTCGATATCCGTTCATGAGCCTGTTCGCGGCGCCGACGTTTTTATCGTTCAGTCGACCTGCAAGCCCGTCAATGACAACCTCATGGAGCTGCTCGTTATGATCGACGCTATGCGCAGAGCATCGGCAGGCAGAATCACCGCCGTTATTCCGTATTTCGGTTATGCCCGCCAGGACCGCAAGGCAAAAAGCCGCGACCCCATCTCCGCAAAGCTCGTTGCAAACCTTATCACCGCAGCAGGCGCAGACCGCGTGCTGACAATGGATCTCCACGCCGCACAGATACAGGGCTTCTTCGATATCCCTGTTGACAATCTTTTTGGCGCCCCTCTCTTTGCAAAGCATTATATAGACATTTACGGCAGAGAAAACGACGATATCATGGTCGTATCCCCCGACGTCGGCAGCACCGCACGCGCACGCAATTTCTCCATGAAGCTCGGCTGCAATATGGCCATCGTTGACAAGCGCCGCGAAAAGGCAAACCAGTCCGAGGTCATGAACATCATCGGCAATGTCGAGGGCAAGACCTGCATCCTGCTTGACGATATGGTCGATACCGCTGGCTCGCTCGTCGGCGCGGCAAAGGCTATCGTCGAGATAGGCGGAGCAAAGGAAGTTTATGCATGCGCAAGCCACGGCGTCCTCTCCGGCCCGGCTATCGAACGCATTGAAAACAGCTGCATCAAGGAGCTGCTCCTGCTCGATACCATCCCGTATCCCGAAAACGCGCAGCCGTGCGATAAGATCAAATACATGTCCGTAGCGCCTGTGTTTGCCGAGGCTATCCAGCGCGTTTATGAGGAGATATCCATCTCCAACCTGTTCGAGTAAAATGTTCTTCTCCAAAGGCGGAGCCGAGTGGATCGTTGCGTTCCTCGGCAATCCCGGAATTAAATACAACGGAACAAGGCACAACGCCGGGTTCATGGCGGCCGACGCCATGGAAAAAAAGCTCGGCGTGAGCATAAACAAAATGCGCTTTAAGGCGCTCACGCAGACGGTTGATATAGGCGGAAAAAAGGTCCTGCTTATGAAGCCGCAGACGTTCATGAATCTCTCGGGTGACGCAATAGTGCAGGCGGCAAACTTCTATAAGGTGCTGCCCGAGCGTGTCATTGTCGTGTCCGACGAAACGGCGCTGCCTATTGGCAGACTGCGCATCCGCCGCGGCGGATCGGCCGGAGGACACAACGGACTTAAAAGCGTTATCGCCCGGCTCGGTACGGATCAGTTTCCGCGCATCCGTCTTGGGGTCGGCGACAAGCCGCACCCGGACTATGACATGGCCGACTGGGTGCTTTCGGCCTTCAAGGGGCAGGACGCGGCGGATATGGAGCTTGTAGCAAAAAAAGCCGCAGACGCCGTTGAGTGCTATATCACCGAGGGCGCGGATCGCGCGATGAATAAATTCAACTAAAAGGGTTTTTGCCCTGTGTAATGACGGCAGGGGAGCTAAGGCACTTTGCCGTCATTTATTTAAAAGTCAGAAAGGACGGACGACATGAAGAAAAGCTGCATAGCAATGCTCCTTGCCGGAGGTCAGGGCTCAAGACTTTACGCCCTTACGCAGGACGTGGCAAAGCCCAATATGCCCTTCGGCGGCAAATACCGCATAATTGACTTCCCTCTGTCAAACTGCGCAAATTCGGGGATAGACACGGTCGGCGTGCTCACGCAGTACCGTCCGCTTCAGCTCAACAGCTATATCGGCGGCGGTCAGCCCTGGGATCTTGACTCAACTGACGGCGGCGTGTTCATACTTCCGCCGTATCAGACAGCAGGCGAGACAGGCTCGTGGTTTTCCGGAACGGCCAACGCTATCTATCAGAATATCGGATTTATCGAGATGTACGATCCCGATAACGTTTTAATTCTCTCTGGCGACCACATATATAAGATGGACTATTCCAAGATGCTCCGCGAGCATATTGAGAAGGACGCAGCCTGCACGATAGCGGTCTTGCAGGTGTCCATGGAGGACGCAACGCGCTTCGGCATCATGAACCTCGGCCCCAACGGATATGTTGAGCAGTTTGAGGAAAAGCCCAAGCAGCCCAAGAGCGATCTTGCCTCTATGGGCATATACATATTTAACTGGAAAAAGCTCCGCAAGTACCTCATCGAGGACGAGAATGACCCGACCTCGAGCAAGGACTTCGGCAAAAATATAATCCCCAACATGCTCAAAGCCGGCGAAAAGCTCTGGCCGTATCGCTTTGACGGCTACTGGCGCGATGTCGGCACGATAACAAGCCTGTGGGATGCAAATATGGACATGCTTTCGACTACGCTCATAAATCTTTATGACCCGAGCTGGCCGATAAGGTCAAGAAGCGTCGCTCAGCCGCCGCACTATGTTGGCTCCGAGGCAACGGTCGTGCATTCGATCGTGACCGAGGGCTGCGAGATCGAGGGTCATGTCGAAAACTCCGTTCTCTCGTCGTCGGCAGTGGTCGAAAAGGGCGCAAAGGTGCTCTATTCTGTGCTCATGCCCGGCGCGAAGGTCGAGGAGGGTGCGGTCGTCGAATACGCCATAATCGGTGAGCAGACGGTCATACACCGCGGCGCTCATGTCGGCGCTCCGCCCGACGGAAGCGAGGCATGGGGCGTTGCCACCTGCGGCCCGAGACTTGATATACGCGAAAACGCCAGCGTCAAAGCAGGCGCTATGATCTATAAAAGCGAGGAGGTCTGAAAATGAGCGATTTTCACGGAATAATCTTTGCTTACGGCGCAGTGCCCGAGCTGGGCGAGCTTGTGCGCCGCCGCACGGCGTCCTCGCTGCCGTTCTGCGGACGATACAGACTGATCGATTTCGCACTGTCCTCACTCATGAATGCGGGTATACACGACGTCGGCGTTATTATGCGCCGCGACTATCAGTCGCTGCTTGACCACCTTGCCAGCGGCAAGGACTGGGACATGGGCAGAAGAATAGGCGGACTGCGCATGCTGCCGCCGTTCGGCCTGCCCGAATATCACCAGGGCGACTACACCGGTACGATCGAGGCGCTCAATGCCGTTTCGACCTATATTCACGATATTAACGCCAAGTACATAATAATGATGCATGGCAACACGGCGGCAAACATCGACCTGCGTGCGGCGATAAGGCAGCACCTTGCATCGGACGCGGAGATAACTGCGATCTGCACCGACGCAACACCCGACTATCGGCACCACCGCTATATCGTCGATGCCGACGGCTTTGCGCGCAGCATGATCTTCAATCAGACCGCAGCCGGCGAGGGCGCGGCTTCGCTTGAAGCATATATAATTTCAAAGCCGCTGCTCATAAGCATGATGGATGCCTGCGCCGCCGCAAACCACTATCACTTCCACCGCGATGCGATAGCCGACTATCTTGCGTCCGGCGGCAAGGTGAACGTGTTCTTCCACCGCGGCTACGGCAAGCGCATAATGAGCACCGAGGCATATTTTAATACCAATATGGATATGCTCTCGGCTGCAAACAGAGCCGAGCTGTTCCCGGCGGAGCGCCCCGTGCGCACAAAAACGCACGAGGATGTCAGCACCTATTATGCCGAAGGCTCGATGGCGAAAAACTGCCTTGTTGCCGACGGCTGCATAATCGAGGGCGAGATCGACAACTGCATCATCTCCTCCGATGTGCGCATAAGAAAGGGCGCACAGCTCTCCGGCTGCGTCATCATGCGCGGAACGGAGATCGGCGAGGGCGTTATAATGAAAAACGTCATTGCCGACAAATCGTCTGCGGTTTCGTCGTTCCAGACGATAATGGGCAGCGAGAAGCTGCCGGTAGTGCTCCCGAAGGGCACAAAGATCTAATCAGGAGTTACCTATAATGTTCACAAGCCAAATCTCACGCGACGAGGTACGCAGCGCGATCGAGGATAAACTCTGCGCGCACTTCGCCGTGACAGCAAAAACCGCGACCGACGATCAGGTGTTTCAGGCAAGCGCCATCGTCATTCGCGAGATCATGAGCAGACTGCTTGCAGTCGAGGAAACGCGCTGCCCCGACCGCGAGGTACACTATCTGTCCATGGAGTTCCTCATGGGACGCAGCCTCATGAAAAACGCATTCAACCTCGGCATTGCCAATGCGCTCACCGGCGCTCTGGAGGATCTCGGCCGCAATGCTTCGGATATATTCGAGGCAGAAAACGACGCAGGCCTCGGCAACGGCGGCCTCGGCAGGCTCGCGGCCTGCTATATGGACTCGCTGGCCACGCTCGGCATCCCGGCAACGGGCTACTCGCTGTGCTACGAACTGGGCATTTTCCGCCAGAAGATAGTTGACGGCAAGCAGACCGAGGTCGCCGACGACTGGCGCAGTGCGGCTGAAAGCTGGCTCGTTGCACGCAACGACGAAGCCGTTGAGGTCCGCTTCGGCGGAACCATCTCCCCGAGATGGGACAGCTTTGGCAGATACCACGCCGAGCATACCGGCTATCAGACCGTTACGGCAGTTCCGCGCGATATGCTCATTGCCGGCTACGGCGGCAACGAGGTCAATATCCTCCGCCTTTGGGATGCGCGCAGCACGAGCGCCCTGGATATGTATCTGTTTTCCGAGGGCGAGTATGTAAAGAGCCTTGAGCAGCGCACGATGAGCGAGGTCATCACCAAGGTGCTGTACCCTGCCGACGACCACATCGAGGGCAAGACTCTGCGCCTAAAGCAGCAGTATTTCTTCCTCTCGGCCACTGCGCAGTCGATCATAAAGACGCATATAAAGCGCTTTGGCGATATAAAAAGCTTTTCAAAGCACCACAGGATTCAGATAAATGATACGCATCCTGCGCTCGTCATTCCCGAGCTTATGCGCATCATGATGGATGAGTACGGCCTCGGCTGGGACGAGGCGTGGGATCAGGTGAGCCAATCGGTTGCCTACACGAACCACACCGTCATGAGCGAGGCGCTCGAAAAATGGCCGCAGGATCTGGTGCAGACGCTCCTACCGCGCGTGTGGGAAATACTGTGCGAGATAAACCGCCGCTGGTGCGAGTACCTTGTATCCAAGTTCGGTAACAGCGAAAAGGTCGGCAAGAACCTTATAATTCAGGACGGGCAGGTTCACATGGCAAACCTCTGCCTTGCCGCGTGCTATAAGATAAATGGTGTTTCCGGCCTGCACGGCGAGATACTCAAAAAAGACCTCTTCAAGGATGTATGCCAGCTCCGTCCGGAGAGATTTACCTATGTCACAAACGGCATCGACCACCGCCGCTGGCTTGCGCAGATAAATCCGCGCCTGCACGGCCTCGTGAGCGAGCTGCTTGAGGGCGACGATTACCTGACAAAGCCCGAAAAACTCATCGGCCTTCTCGACTATGCGGAAAATGTCGACGTTCAACGCCGAGTCAACGAGATAAAGCGACTCAATAAATACGATTTTGCAAAGTTTTTGGCCAAAAACGACGGCTTTGCGCTCGATCCCGATGCGATACTCGATGTCCAGGTAAAGCGCCTGCATGAATATAAGCGTCAGCTTTTGTGCGCGATGCTCATAACGCGGCTGCAAATGAAGATCCACGACGATCCGAACGCGGACTTCATGCCCGTCACCTTCGGGTGCGGTGCAAAGGCCGCAGCAGGATACTACACAGCAAAGCGCATCATCGAGCTTATATGCTCGCTGGCCGACGATATAAGCCGCGATCCGCTGTGCAAGGGCAAGCTCCAGGTCTGCTTTATGGAAAACTACCGTGTTTCGGCTGCCGAAGCGCTCATGCCGGCAGCGCAGGTTTCCGAACAGATATCCACCGCCGGCAAGGAGGCCTCCGGCACCGGCAACATGAAGCTAATGCTCAACGGCGCAGTCACCATAGGAACGCTTGACGGCGCAAACGTCGAAATGTACGAACGCCTGGGCGATAAGAACATGTTCCTGTTCGGCCTTAAAACCGATGAAGTCGGTGCGCTGAAAGCCTCCGGCTACGATCCTCAGCGCTATGCGCGCGAGGATGCCGAGCTTGGCGCGGTGCTCGACAGAATAAGCCGCGGCTTTGCCGACGGAAAGAGCTATTCCGATCTCGTTTCAAACCTGCTTTACAACGGCGACCCGTATATGCTCTGCGCGGATTTCCGCGACTATGTCAACACTCATGACAGAATGTACTCGGTGATCTCCGATCCGGCCGAGCGCGCAAGACTTTCGATAACAAACACTGCCGAGGCCGGCATATTCGCCGCCGACCGCGCGATAAAAGAGTATGCGGAGGGCATATGGGGAATAAAACTGTAATTGTTATAGGCGCTGTAAACATGGATATCTGCGGCAGACCCGATAGGGAGCCGTGCATGAAGGATTCAAACCCCGGGACGGTGTCGTTCAGCCCCGGCGGAGTCGGCAGAAACATTGCGCATAATCTCTGCCTGCTTGGCCTTAATGTCAAATTCATCGCGGCCATCGGCGACGATGTTTACGGCGACAGCATTTTTGAAAGCTGCACTAAGCTCGGCATGGATATGCACCTGAGCCGCCGCATGAGCGGAGGCAGAACGTCAAGCTATCTGTACGTCACGGATGAAAACGGCGATATGCTTGTCGGCGTGAGCGATACGGATATATCCGCGAGCATAACGCCGGAATATCTCAAGGCGCATATAAAAGAGATAAACGAGGCCGATGCCGTGGTCATCGACGCGAATTTAACTCGCGAGACCGTGGCATGGATCGCCGAAAATGTCACGGCTCCGCTGTACGCCGACCCCGTGTCCGCCGCAAAGGCGGAGCGGCTCAGACCGGCGCTCGGCAGGCTGACGGCGTTCAAGCCGAACGAATATGAGGCAATGAGCATGACGGGTGAGAGCACATCGTTGTTCGCGGCCGAGGCGCTTCTGCGTGAGGGAGTTAAGCAGGTTTTCGTCTCGCTCGGCGGCGACGGTATCGTTGCCGCATCCGACGGCGAGATAATAAAGCTGCCGTGCGTGACGACGGAGATCGCAAACTGCACCGGCTGCGGCGACGCCGCAACGGCGGCGATAATCTGGGGCGGAGTCAACGGACTTGGCATTGCCGAAAGCGCATCGGCTGCCATGAAGGCCGCCGCAATGTGCGCCGCCTGCTCCGAAACGATAAACCCCGAGCTGTGCCCGGAGCTTATAAGCTGATATGAAAATTCTGCACTAATATAGTGCAGAATTTTTTCGCTTGAATCACATGATGCGCCATACTTTGCGCACAAAGCAGTGTACATTTTCCATATACTACGGTGTATAGGAGGTACACTTATGCAAGCGACAAAATTGCGCCCCGGAACACGAAGGGGCGGCGTTATCTGGCTGCCGGTGGACGAGCTTGAACCAAGCCCCATGCAGCCGCGAAAAAACTTTCCCGACGGCGAGCTTCAGGAACTTTCCGAGAGCATCGCCCAGTACGGCGTGCTAAATCCGCTGACCGTCAGACTGCGCGACGGAAGATACGAGCTCGTGGCAGGAGAGCGCAGGCTCCGCGCGGCGCGCCTTGCCGGGTTATGCGATGTGCCATGCATATTGCTCGATGTGAGTCTTGAGGACGCAAGCCTCATAGCACTCGTCGAGAATTTGCAGCGCCGCGACCTTGACTTCATCGAGGAGGCAAACGGACTGAGCCAGCTTATTAAGCTGTTCGGGATGAGTCAGGAGGAGGCGGCACGGCGGATCGGCAAATCGCAGTCGGCCGTAGCAAACAAGCTGCGGCTTTTGAAGCTGCCTGATGATGTTTTGCGCTCGCTGCGCGATAACGGACTTACCGAGCGTCACGGCAGAGCGCTGCTGCGCCTGCAGGACGAAAATATGCAGCGCGCGGCGCTTGAGTATATGATAGAGCACGACCTCAATGTTGCAGCGGCCGACGCTTATATCGAAGCGCTCCTGCGCGAGCCGGAGGAAAAAGTCGATCCGAAGCGGACTTTTATAATGAAGGACGTGCGCGTTTTCGTGAACACGATCCTGCACGGGCTTGACCTTATGAAGCAGGGCGGCATAGCCGCCGGCATGAAGCGCGAGGAGACTGATAACGAGCTTATCCTGACCATATCCATTCCGAAGAACAAAGCCGAATAGGACATACATATGCCGCCGTAGAATAATACGGCGGTATTTTAATGTAGGAGGCGCGGCAATGATAAGCTATTTTTCCGAACTGCGATACAAGGAGGTCATAGATATTCACACCGGTAAACGGCTCGGCTATGTATGCGATGCGGAGTTTGACGAGACCGAGGGACGTCTTATATCGCTCATAACGCCGGGAAAAGCAAAATTTTTCGGGCTTTTCGGCAGGGAGGACGACTATATTCTGCCGTGGAAATGCATAGTGCGCATCGGCGGAGATATCATACTCGTCGAGACCGAGGCCGACCAGCCCCGACGCCGCAGAAAAAAAGAAAAAATTTTTGACAAAATGGCAAAAAACTATTGAAAAAGCGTTGGATTTTTGATATTATATCAAGGCATTTCGCACGGACATGGACTTTTTCCCATGTGGCTACGGCTTGGGAAGAGGGAAGAAGTGCCCGGAGGAAAAAACAAATCAGGAGGAAAAACAAATGTCAGTAGTATCTATGAAGCAGCTGCTGGAAGCCGGTGTCCACTTCGGTCACCAGACCCGCCGCTGGAACCCCAAAATGGCCGAGTACATCTACATGGAGCGTAACGGCATCTACATCATCGACCTGCAGAAGACCGTCAAGAAGCTCGAAGAGGCTTACAACTTCGTTCGCGATGTTGCCGCAAACGGCCAGAGCATCCTTTTCGTCGGCACCAAGAAGCAGGCGGCAGAGGCAGTCAAGGAAGAGGCTTCCCGCGTAGGTATGTACTATGTCAACGCTCGTTGGCTCGGCGGCATGCTCACCAACTTCAAGACCATGCGTACCCGTATCGATCGCCTTGCTCAGCTCAAGAAGATGCAGGAGGACGGCACCTTCGATATGCTTCCCAAGAAGGAAGTCATGAAGCACATGGGCGAGATGGAAAAGCTCGAGAAGTACCTCGGCGGCGTTAAGGAAATGAAAAAGCTCCCCGGCGCAATGTTCGTCGTTGACCCCCGCAAGGAGCACAATGCAATCGCAGAGGCTCGCAAGCTGCACATCCCCATCGTTGCAATCGTTGATACCAACTGCGACCCCGATGAGGTCGATTACGTTATCCCTGCAAACGATGACGCTATCCGCGCAATTCGCCTGATCGCATCCACCATGGCAAATGCAGTTCAGGAAGGCCGTCAGGGCGCCGACGCCGAAGTCGAGGAGACTCTGGCAGAGGCAGAAGCCGAGAAGATTGAAGAAGAATAATTGATCAGGGAGCACATCCTGCTCCCTTTCTTAAATAATGCAGGAGGAAAAAGTTATGGCATTTACAGCACAGGACGTAAAAACTCTCCGTGAGATGACCGGCGTCGGCATGATGGACTGCAAAAAGGCACTGTCCGAGTGCGACGGCGATATGGATAAGGCCGTTGAATATCTTCGTGAAAAGGGCCTTGCAAAGGCAGCAAAGAAGGCCGGCCGCATTGCAGCGGAAGGTATGGCATACGCATCCGTTTGCCCCGAGTGCGGCGTCGGCGCAGTTGTTGAAGTAAACTGCGAGACCGACTTCTGCGCAAAGAGCGATCTTTTCGTCGCTTTCGTTAAGGATATCTGCAAGGTCGTCCTGAAGGACAACCCGGCAGACGTTGACGCACTCATGCAGTGCAAGTACCCCAACAGCGAGCTCACCGTCGCTGAGACCATGCCCGAGAAGGTCATGTCCATCGGCGAGAACCTCCAGATCCGTCGTTTCGCTCGCTTTGGTGAGAACACCTCCGTCGCTTACGTTCACGCAGGCGGCAAGATCGGCGTCCTCGTCAACCTCGCGGTTGAGGGCGGCATCGACGCTACCGAGGTCGGCAAGAACGTTGCAATGCAGATCGCAGCTCTCAATCCCCGTTTCTGGGATAAGTCTCAGGTAACCGAGGATGTCCTCGCAGAGGAGAAGAAGGTTGCTCTCGCACTTATGGATAACGATCCTAAGATGGCTTCCAAGCCTGCTCAGGTCAAGGAAAAGATCGTCATGGGCAAGATGAACAAGTTCTATGAGGAAAACTGCCTCATGCAGATGGAGTTCGTCCGCGGCGATATCTTCCAGGGCAGCGTTGAGAAGTACATTGCCGATGCAGCAAAGAAGCTCGGCGGCAGCATCAAGTTTGTTGACGCAGTTCGCTTCCAGACCGGCGAAGGCATCGAGAAGAAGGAAGAGGACTTCGCAGCTGAGGTTGCAGCTCAGATGAACATGGGCAAGAAGTAATCCCCAATTTCAAAATCTAAAATCAAAATCCGGCAGAGGAAACTCTGCCGGATTTTTTTATGCTTAATCAATTCGCTCGAGGCCGCCGGGGGCTTTGCAGCGCGCGGCAAGATCAATGTATGTCTGCTTGCTGCGCTCCCAAGCATAAATATCTTTTTCCTCAAGCTCGCGCAGAATTTTTGCAGGCGCTCCGCCGACAACGACACGGGGCGGTATCGTCTGATGCTTTTTCACAACTGCGCCCTCCGCGACAACGGTGTATTCTCCGATATCCGCGAAAAGACTGACTATAGCTCCCATGCCGATATTTGCGCCGTCGCGTATATAATTCCCGTGGACCATTGCGCCGTGACCGATCGTGACGCGCTTTCCTATGTGGCATCCGTCGGTCTTTGCCTCGGGGCCGCCGACATGAATAACGCACAGATCCTCAACCGCGCTTTCGTCGCCTATCCAAATCGGGCGTTCATCCGCGCGTATGACTGCCCCAGGACCAATATAGCATCGCGCACCGATTGTGACATCGCCGATTACAACGGCCGAATCGCTTATGTATGCGCTCGGATCGATCGTGGGTCGTTTGCCTTCAAATTCATAGATCATATTATTACTCCCTGAGCTTTTATTGCCGAGTGTTCCGAATTGATTGAAGCGCTGTGCACGATTTGCACAACGAGAAAGTTTGTTGAGACTTTGGCAATTTGAAACACTTTTTACACATCCATTAATATTATCAAAACATATCATCAAAATCAAGTACTAAAATTATTTGAATTAGGGGCTGCGACACACAAAAGTGTGCCATCGCGATACACTTTGCTCCAAAAAACGATGACCAAGGATGATACACTTTTAACAATTTGACACACTGCGATCTTAGTGATACAATGAGTCCGCAAAGACAAAAGGCGATTTTCAGGCAATGATAAAAAATTTTTTCAAAGGGGCTCGGCGGCGTGAGCATTGATTTTCTGAACCGAGAAAAAGAGTATATCAGTATGCTTAAAAGCTCAAACTATATGTGCAAAAAAATGGACTTGATCCGCATGTAAAAGCACTTCCCACTGTTACCGAAGCGGATCGGGAGCGATGTAAAAACCATGTTACCGGGCATATACGTCTTATGCGAAAGAGTACGCCCGAGTATTATCAGGCGGTGGCCGATACAATGGCCGCAAATAATTCCGTTTTGCTGTATTTATACGATAA
>ENA-UOJE01001687-UOJE01001687.1-human-gut-metagenome-genome-assembly--contig:-C23-NODE-1687-length-18895-cov-71.277176_pt1 | contig 18895 bp, 16 predicted proteins | sample MGYA00242341_ERZ723888 | MGnify/ENA metagenome assembly ERZ723888 | reverse complement strand
CCCTTTCACACTATCCTTCCCTCCGATACTTGTAACCGGGCAGGTTTTTTGACAGCCTGATGTCCACGGCCGCCGGCCGGGGGCATTTCTTATCCTGCGGCGCATATACTGCTCCAAAAGGAGGAGTGACCATGGCACAGCTTGACCCCATCACATGGTTCCGCAGCGCCCACCCGGAGCAGGGCAGCCTGCGGGTGCAGGTATCCGCCGCCCAGGGCATATTCCCCATCCCCGGCGCGGCGGTGGAGGTATACCGCGACTTCGGCGCGGTGCGGGAGACGTTCTACTCCGGCGTGACCGACAGCTCCGGCATTGCCGACAGGATACTGCTGCCGGCGCTGCCTGCGTCGCTGGGACTGTCGTCGGACACGGCGGGTATCAGCGGCACCGCCTACACCGTGGCGGTGAGCCACCCGGACTACCACTGCCCGGAGCACCAGCAGGTGCTGGTGTTTCCCTGTATTGAGTCCGTGCTGGCGGTGACGCTGCCGCCGCAGCGAGAGGAGGGCTGAGCCGTGCCCTATCCTGTTGTTCCGGAGTACATCACCGTCCACCTGGGCGCGCCGGACGCCCCGGCGGAGAACGTTACCGTCACCTTTCCCCGCTATATCAAGGGCGTGGCCGCCAGCGAGATATACCCCACGTGGAACGAGAGCGCCATCCGCGCCAATGTGCTGGCGCAGATATCCGTGGCGCTGAACCGGGTCTATACGGAGTTCTACCGCAGCCGGGGCTATGACTTCGACATCACCAACAACACCCAGTACGATCAGGCATTCTCCCCCAATAAGGAGATGTTCGAGAACATCAACGCCATCGTGGACGATACGTTCAACAACTACATCGTCCGCCGGGGTAACGTGGAGCCGCTGTACGCCCAGTTCTGCGACGGCGTGCGAACCCAGTGCCGGGGGCTGTCTCAGTGGGGCAGCCAGGAGCTGGCGCAGCAGGGACGCACGCCCTACGAGATATTGCAGTACTACTACGGGCAGGACATCGACCTGGTGTACAACGCCCCGGTGGGGGACAGCATACCCTCCTATCCCGGACAGCCGCTGACCGTGGGCAGCGTGGGCGAGGATGTCCGCACCATCCAACGGGAGCTGAACCGCATCCGCAAGAACTACCCGGCTATCCCCGCCGTCGGAGAGACCGACGGCGTCTTCGGCGCGGACACCGCCGCCGCCGTCCGCGCCTTCCAGCGGATCTTCGGTCTGACGGAGGACGGCATTGTGGGCAAGGGCACATGGTATCGCATCAAGTCCGTCTACAACGGGGTCAAGAGCCTGTCGGAGGTCACCAGCGAGGGGCTGTCCCTCTCCGAAGCCCAGCGGCAGTTCCCCAAGGTGCTGCGGCGGGGCGACACCGGCATCGGCGTCCAGACCATCCGGTTCTATCTGGCGTTTCTGGGCTTCTTCCTGCCGGAGCTGCCGCCCATCCGCATCTCCGACGTGTTCGACGACGAGCTGCGGGACGCGGTGCTGGCCTTCCAGAGCACCTATGGCCTGACGGTGGACGGGGTGGTGGGGCGGAACACATGGAACGCCATCCGGAACGTCTATGAGCAGACGCTCTACCAGCTGCCGCCGGAGTACCAGACCTTCGCCCGGCAGATATACCCCGGCCGTTTTCTGGTGGAAGGCGACACCGGCGCGGAGGTGACGCTGCTTCAGACCCAGCTGAACCGGCTGGCGCAGCGGGACGGCTCCCTGCCCTCCGTGACGGCGGACGGTATCTTCGGCGCGGACACCGCCGCCGCTGTCCGCGCCCTGCAGAACCGGCTGGGATATACCCCCACCGGCGCGGTAGGCCCCGTTCTGTGGTCGTATATCATCACCCAGGGCACCGGCTACGGGGTGCTCTGAATAAACAAAGCTCCTCCTCCGGCTTAGCCGGAGGAGGAGCTTTGCGTATCATCATTGCGTTCCTGTTTCTTCTGTCAGATTGTGCAGCCATTTACCGGAACGGCAGCGCAGCAGACCGATGATCATGCGTACCACCTGCTCCGACTGCGTCAGCAGGAACAGCACCGGCAGGGAGTCCACGCCCAGCACCAGCAGGCCGATATAGGCGGCGGGGATGCCCACCAGCCACACAAGACCGCTGTCCATGAACAGCAGGAACTTTGTGTCGCCGCCGGCGCGAATGGCGGACAGCAGCACGGCGTTGAACATGCGGGTGGCGATGCGGATGTTGAATAGCCTCACCATCAGAACGGCCACGTCCACGGAGCTGTCCGGCAGCGCGAAGATGCTGACCACCGGCCGGGCGATCAGGATCATCACCGCGGACACCACGACAGAAAGCCCGATGGCCAGCGGGAACAGATACCGGATGATGGAGCGTGCCTTCTCCGACTCGCCCCGTCCCAGATGCTCGCCCAGCAGAATGCCGCTGGCACTGCCCATGCCGTCGGCGATGGTGTGGGGAACCATGCCGATCTTATAGGCCACCTGATAGGCCTCCAGCATGGCGGTGCCCAGCATGCCGAACGCCTTCAGGTACATGGCGTCGCCCAGACCGAACACGATCTCGTTGCCGGCCATGGGGATCATGCGGCGAAATATGGGGCGCAGGAACGTGGACGGCCAGCGGAACAGCTCTCCGGCGAAGCCGAGGAACGGCTGGCGGGTGATAAAGGCGTAGGTCACATGCCCCGCCAGCCCGCAGAAGGTGGCAATGACGGTGGCAATGGCCGCGCCCCGCACGCCCAGCGCGGGAAGGCCCAGCTTTCCGAAGATCAGCAGATAGTTCAGCAGGGCGTTGAGGCAGTTGGTGGCCAGACCGAGGAGCATGGGAACCTTCGTGGTCTGCACGCTGCGGTACATGAACGTGTACCCGTTGATGAGCGCGGTGAAGAAGTAGGAAAAGGCGCTGATGGAGATGTACTGCTTCGCCAGCTCGATGAGCCGGGCGTCGTCGCTGAAGAAGGACAGGAACCATGTGCCGCCCAGCTTGGCCAGCAGAAAGAAGGCCAGCGCGATGCACACGTTCAGCAGCAGCTGTAAGCCGAAGCAGCGCTTCAGGTTCCGCCGGTTCCCGGCACCGAAAAACTGGGAGGCGAATATCAGAATGCAGGAGTTGACGCCGAAACCCACCAGCATCAGCAGGTTGTCGATCTGCGTGGCCACCGTTACGGCGCCCACACCGCCCACATGACTGACCATCATGGTGTCCAGAAAGGACGCACCCTGGTTCAGCGCCTGCTGCAAGCAGATGGGCAGCGCCAGACGCAGCGCTTTTTTGTAAAAGGACGGTGTGGAAAAATACGTTCCGATGATCCCGCTTTTCATAGCATCACCCTCTGCAAGCGTAGTAGGTGCACCGGTCAGACGATGGCGCACGCCCTCCTGAATGGCGTCCTCCAGCGAGCCGCCGGTGATGTGCACATCCTGCCCCAGCTGCACGCGGAACACGGCCATGCCTGTGTCCTGACACATGGGCACGCACTGCTCCGCCGCCAGCTGATCGTTTTCGATAATGCGTCCCAGGATACTGGCGGCCAGAGGCCGCTCCTCCTGCGCACGGCAGCGCTCTAACTGCCGCAGTACCTCCGGGCTGATGCGGCAGTTGGCGTCAATAACCATGGCGGCCACGGCGCTCTGCACGGCGGCTGCGCTCAGCTCTCTCATGGCGCTCACTCCTTCACGTGTGCTTTTACGGCGTCCGCCACCACAGCGGCGATGGCTTTGTCAAAGATGCTGGGGATGATATGGTCGGGAGCCAGCTCCGCGGGGCTGACGCGCCCGGCGATGGCGTGGGCGGCGGAGATCATCATATCCTCGGTGATGCGGCGCGCACGCGATTCCAGCGCCCCCTTGAAGATGCCGGGGAACACCAGAAGATTGTTGATCTGGTTGGGGAAGTCACTGCGGCCGGTGGCCACGATATAGGCGCCTGCGTCCTTGGCTGCGTCCGGCATGATCTCCGGCGTGGGGTTGGACAGGGCGAAGATGATGGGCTTGTCCGCCATGGAGCGCACCATGTCCGGCGTGACGATGCCGGGGACGGACACGCCGATGAACAGGTCGCACCCCACCATGGCGTCCGCCAGCGTTCCCTTGCACATGCTGCGGTTGGTGACGGCGGCGATGGCTTCCTTGGCGCTGTTCAGCCCCTCCCGGCCTGCGTAGATAGCGCCGCTGCGGTCGCAGAGCACGATATCCTCCACGCCGGCCTTCAGCAGCAGGCGGCAGATGGAGATGCCGGCGGCGCCTGCGCCGCTGATGACCGTCCGGATGGCGGACAGGGGCTTGCCGATGCACTTGGCGGCATTGATGAGAGAGGCCAGCACCACCACGGCGGTGCCGTGCTGGTCGTCGTGGAACACGGGGATGTCCAGCAGCTCGATGAGCCGCTGCTCGATCTCGAAGCAGCGGGGCGCGGAGATGTCCTCCAGATTGATGCCGCCGAAGCCGGGGGCGATCAGCTGCACCGCCCGCACGATCTCATCGGGATCCTTGGTGTCCAGGCAGATGGGGAAGGCGTCCACGCCGCCGAAGGTCTTGGACAGGCACGCCTTGCCCTCCATTACCGGCAGCGCGGCGGCGGGGCCGATGTCGCCCAGACCCAGCACGGCGGTGCCGTCGGTAACGATGGCCACCATATTGCCCTTGGTGGTATAGGTGTACACGTCATCGGGATTTTTGGCGATCTCCCGGCACGGCTCCGCCACGCCGGGGGTGTAGGCCAGCGACAGGGAATCGGTGTCGCAGATCTCCACCTTGGGCACGACCTCCAGCTTGCCCCGGTGCTCCCGGTGCATTTCCAGTGTTCTTTCCTTGATGTTGTCCATAGGGGACTGCTCCTTTCCTCAGCGGCAGAGAGCCAGAAGTGCGCGAATGTCGCGCTCCTCCTCCAGCGCCATTAGGCGGCGGTAGAGTTCCTCTGCTTTTTCCTGCCCCAGAACGGGCAGGGCACTCTTCATGTATTTGTCGTGGATGCCCTGATCGGGGATGGGGTGCGTCAGGTGGCCGTCGGGGTATACGCGCTCCCGCGTCAGCACCCGGCCATCCACGGTGGTGATCCGTCCGAAGGCGGGGCCTACGCCCATATCGGTGGGCAGGTTGTCGTATTTCGGTTCGTTGTACATGCTGGTCAGCTGGATGATCCGCGCTATTTCGGGCTGACGGATCACGTCCTCCCGGTAGTTCACGGGCATGTTGTCCAGCCCGTTGAGATACAGCGCGATCTGGAAGCCGATGGAGAACTTGGCCTCCTCGCCGTCACGGGGATAGGGCGTCACCAGCTCCCGCAGGGCGCTCTGGCTCAGGCCGATCTCGATCTTGGCGATGTCGGCGGGCTTCAGCTCGTTTTCCCGTATCAGCTCCGTCAGGGCGTCGATGGCGCGGTGGGTGCTGCTGCACGAGGGGTACAGCTTGATGGCAAAGCCGGGGGAGCACAGATCGTAGGGCGCGCCCAGCGTCCGGGCGAAATCGTCCCCGAAGGTGACGCCGTCAAACCCGGCGTATTCCCGCAGATAGCCCTCGTGTCCCTCCAGCGCGGAGGGGGAGGAGGTGATGCCGTGGCTGGCCATCTGCGCGGCCAGCACACCGTCGCCGGCGGTCTTGCCGATGTGAACGGATTTTGTGGACGTGCCGAAGTTCTCCCGCACGCCGGAGGCCATGGACGCGGCGATGCCCAGCGTGTTCCGCATGGTGTCCCTGTCCTGCCCGTACAGATACCCGGCGCCTGCGGCGGCGCCCAGCACACCGGTGATGCTGCTGGCGTGCCAGCCCCGGCGGTGCAGCTCGGCGGCACAGATCCGTCCGATCTTGCACTCCACCTCCGTGGCCAGAATGAAGGCCTTCAGCACCTCCTCGCCGGAGGCCGCCCGCTCCTCGCCCGCGGCCAGCACACTGGGCAGCACGGCCACCGTGGGGTGGCCGAGGTTGGACGACGACGTGTCATCCAGCTCCAGCTCATGGCCGCTGATGCCGTTGAGGAAGGCGGCGTTGTTGGCGCTGACGGCGCCCTTCAGCCCCACCAGCGTACAGCATCCGGGAGCATTATACACCGGCAGCAGCTGCTTGACAACATCGGTGCAGCTGCCTGCCAGCATCGCGCCCATGGTGTCCACGATGGAGCGCTTGGCCAGATAACGCACCTGCGGATCGAAGTCAGGCTTTCCGCAGATAAACGAAGAAAGGATCTCACTGAGATACATATCAATTTCCTCCTGTCATGGGATCATGCGGCGAAGGCGTCGCCGCGTCGGTTTTGCCGGTAAGAGCCGGTGCGCCCCGCACGGAAAGAGTGCGGAGCGCACGGCGCTCTTGCCGAATGTGAGGAGAAAGGGAAAGTCGTTTCAGGCGCGGACAACGTCCTCGGCCATGGACACCAGTGTGTCCTCCACCGATTGCAGACGGGACTCCTCGGCCAGACGCCACACCTTCAGCTGCTCCACCTGCGCCTGACCGTTGTCGATGGTCTCCTGCACCCGTTCGGGGCTGGGGCCGCCGATGATGTGCCGGCGGGTGACGTTCTGCACGGGATCCAGCGCGTTGGTGATCAGCTCCTGCGGCATGTTCAGGTCGATGTCCAGCACCTCCTTGGCGGCGCGCGCCACCAGCGCGGTGTCGATCTGCGTGCAGGCGATGCCCTCGTCGTGGGCGATGACCACCAGCCGTCCCACGATCTTCTTGGCCGCGGCAAAGGACAGACCCATGCTGCGCACCATCTCGTCAGCCAGATCGGTGACGGTGCTGAATCCGTTGCGGACGACCTCCAGTGCGCGGGGCACGTCTACCTCCAGATTGCGGATGATGCCCTCCAGCAGGAACGCGCTGTCGGTGATACGCTGCATGATCTCGAAGAACTGCCCCACCACCAGGCCGGGCTCCCGACCGTTTCCGGGGGGGTAGGCCTTCATGGTGTTGAACATGCTGGACAGCGTGCCGTACGTCCACTCGCCGGAGTACCGCAGCGTCTCCAGCGCCACGGGGTTGCGCTTCTGGGGCATGATGGTGCTGTAGGAGCAGTAGGGCAGTGCCAGCCGGCTGATACCCACCTCGTTGAGGTTCCACAGCAGCAGGCTCTCGGTGACGCGGCCTACGTTGTTGATGAAGATGGCCATGGCGCAGGCCGGCTCGTAGGCGTAGTCCAGCGTGCTGGTGGCGTCCATGGAGTTGACCAGCATACCGTGGAAGCCCAGCAGCTCCGCCACCCGCTCGCGGCTGATGGGGAATCCGGTGGTAGCGACGGCGGCGGCACCCATGGGGCTGAGATCCACATGCTCATAGGCGCGCATCAGCCGCTCCATATCCCGCCCGAAGTTCTCGAAGGCACTCATGTAGAAGTGCCCCAGCGTGATGGGCTGCGCCTGCTGGGAATGGTGGGTATAGGCGGGGATGATGGTGTTCTTGTGCACCTCTGCCTGTACCAGCAGCGTCTCCATCAGGAAGGTGATGGCCTCCATCTGCTCCAGCAGCTTCCGGCGGATGTACATTCTCTCAATGGCCGGGTTCATGTCGTTGCGGGAGCGGCCGGTGTGCATCTTGCCGCCCACCTGAATGCCCACCTGGGCGATGACCCATTCCTCCACGTTGGAGTACAGATCGGTCAGACCCGGCTTGTGGGGCACGATGTCCGGCCCCTCCCGGCGCAGCTTCAGAACAGCGCCGAGGATCTGGGCGGCATCCTCCTGCGAGATGATGCCCTGTTCCTTCAGCATCAGCACATGTGCCAGATGATCCAGCAGCTGATAGGGGAAGGTCAGGTGATCCTCCGCAATAGTGTTGGCGGCGTGCTGATCCAGAATTTTGATGTCTCGCCCCTCATAGGGCTTGTAGTAATCTTTGTTCATATAGACGATCCTTTGTAGTTCAAATGGTTCCGTTGGTTCCGAACGTGTGTTGCCGCGTCAGGCGGCCTTTTTTACGAACAGCTTGCAGCACAGGAAGTACAGCACCAGTGCCACGACGATGGCGATAGGCAGCGCGATGGCGGCGCTCATGTCGGCGAAGCCCACGATCAGATAGGTGATGAAGGAGCCTCCCGCGGCTACCAGTGCGTAAGGCAGCTGGGTCTTTACGTGCTCGATGTGGTTGCAGCCGGCGGCCATGGAGGACATGATGGTGGTGTCGGAGATGGGGGAGCAGTGGTCGCCGAACAGGCTGCCGCTGAGGACGGCCGCGATGACCAGCGGGAAATCCAGGCCGAAGCTGTATGCCATGTTGATGCCGATGGGCAGCAGGATGGCCATAGTGCCCCAGGAGCTGCCGATGGCGAAGGAGATCACGGCACCGATGATGAACAGCAGGCCGGGAACCAGCGCGGGACTGAGAGTGCCGGTGGTGGATTCCACGATGAAGGTGGAGGTGCCCAGCGTACCGCAGACGCTGCCCACGCCCCAGGCCACCACGATGACGGCCAGGATGGAGCCCATCTTCTGGATGCCGCCCACGAAGATATCAAACGCCTGCTGGAAGGTCATCAGCTTCTGCTTGACGATCATGATCAGGCAGGTGATGGCGGCCAGCAGATAACCGGAGGTCAGCGCGATACGGATCTTGGAGCCGGCGATGTTGTGGGTGGGCCAGCCCCAGCCGATGAACATAGCGAAGATCACGATGAACAGAACGATCAGGGGCAGCAGCATGTTCCACATGGAGACTTCCTTGTCGTCCTCCACAACGATGGCGTCCTCGGACTTCATCTGCTCCTCGGTCAGACCCTTCAGAGCCAGCTGCTCGGAGCGAGCCATGGGGCCGAAGTTCTTCTTGCTCAGTGCGATGACCGGAATCAGGATCAGCGCCAGGATCGCGTAGAACTGATAGGGAATGGCCTGCATGAAGGTGCCCGCGTCGGAACCCTCGATGCCTATTGCCTCATACTGGGTGGCGATGATGTTCATGACATACACGCCCCAGCCGGTGATGGGGATCAGGATGCAGACCGGAGAGGAGGTGGAGTCCAGAATGTAGGACAGCTTGGCACGGGAGACCTTCAGCTTGTCAAACACGGGGCGGAAGATGGGCCCCAGGATCAGGCTGTTGCCGGAGTCGGAGAAATAGATGGCCAGACCGCCCAGCCAGCAGGCGAGCTGTGCGCTGACGGGCTTTGTCAGCTTATTGGAGATCGCCCGGGCAAAGGCGCGTGCGCCGCCGGATTTTTCCACCAATGCCACGAAGCCGCCGATGACGGCCATCAGGACAATGGTCTGGGCGTTGCTGCCGCTGGTCATATCCACGAACAGATAGTCACTGAACGTGGTCTGCAGCGCTGTCCAGGGGTTGCCGTAGGCCAGGATCAGGCAGCCGCTGAACAGACTGACGAACAGCGACAGGATGACGTTCTTGGTCAGAAAGGCCAAGGCCACCGCGAGGATAGGGGGGATCAGGGACCAGATACCGAAGTTAATATCCATGTGATTGTCTCTCCTTTTGATATAGGTTTGCAGCCGGCTGCGGCGGGCGTGGCTGTCTGTTTCACGCCGTGTGCCGTGAACCTGCCGTCGCCCTATTTTAGTAGCAAGTTCCGCGCCAGAATGTGCTGTCGGGTTTGCTGGATTTTTGACAAAGCATTTGTGCGATTTGCTGAAAAATATGGGCGATCACCGTGGCGTGGTGCGGCGAAATGGTGCGCCGGAGGGCTTGAATGAAAAGAGAGGGGTGGTTGTGTCGAAAATTCGACACAACCACCCCTGCTGGAAATATGTGGATATTCCCCGCTAAAACCCGCTGGAATCACGGCGGAACGCGGCGTGTGTCCGTTTTTCGACATGATTTGTCGAAAACTGGACGGTCAGCGCAGCCCCAGCTTGCTCATGCGGGAGTACAGCGTGGTGCGGGGGATCTGCAAAAGCGCTGCCGCCCTGTCTATGTTCCCCTTTGCCTCCTGCAAGGCCTGTCGGATCAAGCCGCGCTCATAGTCGGCCACGGCATCCCGCAGCGGCACATTGGGCACGCTGCGCGCATTCGCTCCGCCGGAGCCGGCGGCGGACGCGCCGGCGGGGGAGAAGAAGTACGCGGGGATATCCTCCACCCGCAGCTCCCGGCTGCCGTCGGTCAGATTCAGCGCGGCCTCAATGGTGTGCTCCAGCTCACGGACGTTGCCCGGCCAGTGGTAGGTTTTCAGCAGCTCCATGGCCTCCGGACTGATGCCGTTGTTCTGCTTGCCCAGCTGCCGGTTGTAGCTGTCCAGAAAGTGCTGCGCCAGCAGCTCAATGTCCTCCGGACGGCTGCGCAGCGGCGGCACGCGGATGTGGATGGCGTTGAGCCGGTAGAACAGATCCGGCAGCATTTCCTTGTTCTGCATCAGCTGCTCCGGCGACCGGTTCACGGAGGCTACGATGCGGATATCCACCTCTTTCGGCTTGGATGCGCCCAGCGCCATGACGGTTTTGGTGTCCAGCACCCGCAGCAGCTTCGATTGCAGCTTCAGCGGCATGGAGTTGATCTCGTCCAGATAGATGGTACCGCCGCTGCACTCCTCGATCAGCCCCACCCGATCCTCTGCGCCGGTGAACGCGCCCCGGCGGGTGCCGAACAGCAGGCTTTCCAGAATGGACTCCGGCAGCGCGGCGCAGTTGATGGGCATGAACGTCTTATCCTTGCGGTAGCTGGCGTTGTGAATGGAGGACACCACTAACTCTTTGCCGGTGCCCGTTTCACCGTAGACCAGCACAGAGGAGCTGCTGTTGGCAATGCGCTGGATGAGGCGGCGCACCTCCTGTATCTCCGGCGACTGCCCCACGATGTCCTCCAGCGTGTAGCGAGCGCCGGTGGCGGCGGGCGCGGAGCTCTCCTCACGGGCACGCTGGACAGTCCGTCCGGAGCGCCCCATGTTGGTCACGTCACGGGACAGCTGCACGGAGCCCACAAACTGTCCCCGGCAGACGATGGGGATGGTCAGGTTGTTGGTCACGGACTTCTTGCCCAGGTGGTTCCAGGCGATCTCCTGCTGGCGGTAGATGACGCCGTCAGTTTTCAGCGCGGCCAGCAGCGCACTGGATTGAAAGTTCTGGCCGGGGAATACCTCCAGCAGGTTCTTGCCCAGTGCCCACTGGTTGTCGGCGGCGTTCTCCTCGTCGGTGTAGCGGGGGTTGAACCGCTGTTTGGCGATGATGGTGCCGCTGTGGTCGATAATGGTCACGGAGTCCACAAAGTTGAAATTTTCATTTAGCCATTTCAATGCGTCGCTGCTGCTCATGGCCTGCTCCTCCTTCCGCGTGATCTCATGCCTGTTTCCGTTGGCAGGCGGGCGGTATGCCCATTTCCTGCCGGTATTTTGCCACCGTCCTGCGTGCGACGGATATCCCCTTCGCATCGAGCATGTCTGCGATCCGGTTGTCGCTCAGCGGCCTGTGGCCGTCCTCCGCCCGCACCAGAGCGCGTATCTCCATGCGCACGGCCTGCCCGGAAAAGCCGTTTACTTCACCGGAGAAAAAGTACCGCAGGGGGAACGTCCCCTGCCGGCATTGGAGGTACTTGTCCTTCACGCAGCGCCCCACTGTGGACTCGTGTACCTGCATCCGCTCCGCCGCCGCCCGCATGGTCATGGGCGACAGGTGCGTTGTCGTGCCCTGGAAAAAGTCGCTCTGGGTCTGCAAGATCAGGTCGGCGCACCGCTGCAGCGTGCTCTGCCGCTTTTCCAGACAGGCCAGCATCCACTGTGCCTGCCGCAGCTTTTCCTTCAGATATTGCTGCACCTCCGTATCTCCGGAGCCTTCCAGTAATTCCAGATACTGGCGGCTGACGGAGAACCGCGGCAGATACCGCTCGTTGAGCGCGGCCTGCCATTGGCCGTCTGCTTCCTCTATGATGACGTCCGGGATCACGTAGACCGGTTCATCGCCGGGCTCCTCGCGCCGGGCGGGGTATGGCTCCAGCTGCTGTATGATCTGACAGGCACGGCGCACCTCGCTCTCCGGCAGCCGAAGCTGGCGGGCGATGGCGGCGTACTGCTTTTTGCCCAGCAGCGGAAGACAGTGGGTCACGATCTCCTCCGCCGCAGGTTCCCGCGGGCGGCGGCGCTGCAATTGCAGCAGCAGACATTCCTCCACGCTGCGGGCACCCACCCCGGCGGGCTCCAGCGATTGCAGCACGGCAAGCGCCCGGTCGATCAGCGCCGGGTCGATGCCCAGGTGCTGTATGGCCGCCATGTCCTCGCTGTCCAGATAGCCGTTGTCATCCAGCAGCTCCACCATGTAGCGGCACAGGGCGGCGGTGGGTTTGTCCAGCCGTCTGTGCTCCAGCTGCCCGGTGAGGCTGGCGGAAAGGGATGCCATGGCGCTGTCCCAGCGCCCGGCTTCCGGGACGAAAGCGGCTGGCTCGCTGCTTCCGCGGGCATTGGTGCGGTGCTCTATCCGTTCCAGCAGGGGGTTTTCCTCGGCGGCGCGCTCCAGAAAGTGAGACAGCTCCTGGGCGGGCATCAGCAGCATCCGGGTGGCCTGCAGCAGCTGCGGCGATATCCGCAGTGCCTGCTTCGGCTCCAGCCGCAATTCCAGATCGGACATTCCCGCCACCTCCTGCCGCATTTTTCCCAATTATTATGAAAAGCCGCCGCAAAAGGCAAGCGGCATTTTGCGGAAAAAAGAGGAAGCGCCGTCGAGAGACGGCGCTTCCTGTCAATAATCCGAATTCAGCCACGGCTTTTGCCCGTAGTGCAGCAGTCGGGACAGCTGCTGTGCCGCTTCGCCGTTGTCGGCGGAGGCGGCGCCCAGCCGCAGCATACCCTCCAGCTGGCAGGAGCCCATCAGCAGCGACGCCAGATCACCCTGGCGGCAGGTGACGGTCACATCCGCCGCCGCGTCCGCGTCCGCCACCGCCCAGCGCCCGCCGGAGAAGGCGATGCGCAGACAGCGCCCGCTGTCCGCCAGCTCGTCCCGGTAGCGGAACGCCGCCGTCAGCGTCCCCGCCGGGAAGGGGCGGTACGCCGTCCGGCGCACGAAGTCCTCGCCGTCCACCAGCTTGAACATGGTGCCCACGGCGGAGACGTTCGTCTGCAAAAAGCCGTAGTCGATGTAGTTCTTCGACACGTCCTGCGGGTCGTCCAGCAGGTGGTGGAAGTCCTCCTCGCCGGTGCGCAGGATGACGGTCTGCACCAGATCCGCCTGCATGTTCAGGCCGCCCAGCAGCCCCCGCAGGATCGCGCCGTCCTCGTAGACCAGCTCCTCCACGCTGAGCCGGTTCTGGGTGTAGTTGCTGTCGCTGGCGCTCTCGAAGCGGTACGCCGCGTAGCCCCGCAGCACGCCGCCGTCATACCAGCCCAGCCGACGCACCTGTATGTCGCCCCGCGCGCCGCGTATCTCCTCGTCGAATTTCTCCACCATGCCGTGGTTCCGCGCCGCGAAACGGCGGTGGCACGCCAGCGCCGCGTCAAAATCCTCCGGCTGCATCAGCCGCAGGTGCGCCAGCACCGCCGCATCCGGGCGGGGCAGTGCCGCCGTGGGCAGGTGATACTCGTATAGCTTCCCGGCGAAGCCGTAGCCCATCTGCCGGTAAAAGCCGATGCGGAAGGGTAGCAGCAGCGTCAGCAGCGCGCCGCTGCGCCGGGCGTAGTCCTCGAAATACCGCACCATCTCCAGCGCCGCGCCCTTCCGCTTGTGCAGCGGGTGTACCTCCAGCGCCATCAGGCCGCAGGCAGGCTGCATCGCGCCGAAGATGTTCATGGAGAATAGGATGAGCTTCATGGTGGCGATCAGCACGCCGTCCTCGAAAAGACCCATCGTCCGGGTCTGGGTGTCCTCCCGCAGCTCGGTGAGGTGCTTTTCCCGGTAGTGGGCGCGGCACTCCTCGTCCAGCGACTTGTAGGCCGGGTAGGAGTTGAGATAGATGTCCAGATACGGCTCCACGTCCGCCTCCGTCAGCGGGCGGACAGCCCAATTGCGCCGGTCTGTCTTGCGTTCCATATACGCCGCTCCTTTCGCGTGGATATATGCACTCATAGTAACACAGTCCGGCGGGAAAGGGAAGGAAAACCTGCGGCGCGCCGCCGGGAGGAGGGGAATAATTTCCAACCTCTGGAAGTCCCTCCTCTGCGCGGTATAGGGGCGAATTTGTGCATATTGCATAATGCATATAGTGCTGGATTGTGCGATATGATGATGTTTTTAGGGAAACCCCTGTTGACTTCTGCGGTAGGCTTTGCTAAAATGTGCCCATCATTTTTGAAGCGAAGGAGGCGGCCACGATGACCAAGATGATGAACAGCAAGATGAGCAAGACCATGACCGCCGCCTGCGCCGGCGCTGCCTTCTGCTGCGCCTGTGCCGCTTCTCATACTGTCATTCTGTCCGTGCTGGGCGCCATTATTATGGCGTCCATTATTATTTGCGCTCTGGCGCTGGTACTGCTGGTACTGGTTGCTTCCGCACATACGCCATTGGCACGGATCACCGCATGACACGCTGACACCTGATACAGCGAAGCGGCTCCGCCATTGGCGGAGCCGCTTTTTTGTATACCTCCGGCGACGGAGAGTTCTTTACCAAACCAACGAAAAGGAGAACAAAAACATGAAAAAGAGAGTATTCGCTATGTTGATGGCCGCTGTGATGGCGTTCAGCCTCGTGGCCTGCGGCAACAAGACCGATAACGGCGGCGGCGATGCCGCCGATACCGCCGAGACGATCAAGCTGGGCGGCGTGGGCCCCCTGACCGGCGGCTACGCCAACTACGGACTGTCCGTGCAGCACGGCGCGGAGCTGGCTGCCAAGGAGATCAACGCTGCCGGCGGCGTCAACGGTAAGCAGATGGAGGTCAACTTCCAGGATTCTCAGGGTGACCCGGAGAGTGCTGTGGCGGCCTACGGCAAGCTGATGGACTGGGGCATGAATGTGTGTCTGGGCGGCGTGCTGTCCGGTGAGACGGCCTCCGTGGTGGCGGCGGCCAAGGCCGACGACATGTTCATCATGGAGACCACCGGCTCCGCCGACAAGTGCATCGACGGCAACGACAAGGCGTTCCGCATCTGCTTCTACGATTCCTATCAGGGCACGGCTGCGGCGGACTATCTGAAGGACAACGTGCTGATGATGACCCCCTTCGCGGCGGATTCCGCCGATCCCAAGGTACAGGCCTTTGTCAAGGCGTATGAGGAGGCCTACGGCGCTACTCCTGACCAGTTCGCCGCCGATGCCTACGATGCCGTGTACACCGTCAAGGCCGCTGTGGAAGCCGCGGGCGGCAGCACCTCCGGTACGGATCTGGCCGCTGTGATGACCTCCCTGACCGTGGAGGGCGTCACCGGTACCATGACGTGGAACGCCGACGGCAACACCAACAAGGCCGCCAGCGCCATCCTCTACAAGAACGGTGTGGGCGCCCTGTTCGGCCAGAACGCCGCTGAGAACACCGAAAGCACCGAGAACACCGATACCGCGGAATAAAACGCTTTATTCTACCTACCTCACATAAGCCTCTCCGTCCTCCCGGCTTCGCGCCGGGAGGACGAGCCGGGGGCGACGCAAAGGAATGACGACTATGACGAATCTGATACAAACCTTAATAAGCGGGCTGAGCCTGGGGAGCATCTACGCGCTGATCGCGCTGGGCTACACCATGGTCTACGGTATCGCCAAAATGCTGAACTTCGCCCACGGCGACGTGATCATGGTGGGCGCATACAGCGGCATTGTGGCGGTGGCGCAGATGGGATTGTCCCCGTGGGTAACGGTGATCGTCAGCATCGCGGTATGCGCGGTGCTGGGCGTGGTCATCGAGTTCTGCGCCTATAAGCCCCTGCGCCAGGCGGCGCCGCTGAGCGTGCTCATCACGGCCATTGGCGTCAGCTACCTTTTGCAGAATGCGGCGCTGCTGATCTTCGGGTCGCAGCAGATGGCCTACCCCACACTGGTAAAGCTGCCCGGCTTCACCGTGGGCGGCGTGCATGTGGACGGAATCACCGTGCTGACGCTGGCGGTGACGGCGGCGCTGATGATAGCGCTGACGCTGTTCATCGACAAAACGAAGCTGGGCAAGGCCATGCGCGCCGTGTCCGAGGATAAGAACGCCGCCACCCTGATGGGCATCAGTGTGGACAGGACCATCACCCTGACGTTCGCCATAGGCTCGGCGCTGGCGGCCTTCGCCAGTATGTTCTATGGGATGACCTATGTGTATATCAAGCCCACCACCGGCGCCATGCCCGGTATCAAGGCATTTACGGCGGCGGTGTTCGGCGGTATCGGCTCCATCCCCGGCGCTATGCTGGGCGGTATCCTGCTGGGATTGATCGAGCAGCTGTCCAAGACGTATATCTCCACCCTGTGGGCGGACGCCATCGTGTTCGCCGTGCTGGTGGTGGTGCTGGTGGTGAAGCCCACCGGTCTGCTGGGCAAGCCCATGCAGGAGAAGGTGTGAGGTGAAGGAAATGCAACTGACACAGGCGAAAAGACGGCGGGGCGACCTGCTGACAGCGGCGGCGGTGGCCGCGCTGCTGGCGGTGATGTCCGTGCTGCTGTATACCGGGAGCCTGACCCGGCAGGTGACAAATATGCTGGTGCCCACGGCGGTGTATATCGTCATGGCGGTGTCGCTGAATCTGGTGGTGGGACTGCTGGGCGAGCTGAGTCTGGGACACGCGGGCTTCATGTCCGTGGGACTGTTCTCCGGCTGCCTGGTATCCATCGCGCTGGCGAATACGGCGCTGCCGCTGGCGGTGCGTCTGCCGGTGAGCATGCTGGCGGGCGGCCTGGTGGCGGCGGTGTTCGGCCTGCTGGTGGGTCTACCCGCCCTGCGGCTGCGGGGCGACTATCTGGCCATCGTGACGCTGGCCTGCGGCGAGATCATCAAGAATGTCATCACCAATCTGAACTTCACCGGCGGCGCACTGGGACTGAACACCACCGCTATCTACGCCGGAGCGAAGGAGCTGCTGCCCTACGGCGCGGTGCTGGTGCTGCTGACGGTGGCGGTGATGCTGAACCTGAAGCGCTCCAAGTACGGCCGGGCGATCATGGCCATCCGGGACAACCGCATCGCGGCGGAGTCCGTGGGACTGAACGTCACCTGGTACAAGCTGGCGGTGTTCGTTATCGCGGCGTTTTTCGCCGGGTGTGCCGGCGTGCTGTATGGCCACTCGCTGGCCAATATCAAGGCGGCTGCCTTTGACTACAACATGTCCATCGAGATACTGGTCATCGTGGTGCTGGGCGGTATGGGCAGCGTGCCCGGCTCCATCGTGTCGGCCATCGTGCTGACGGTGCTGCCGGAGGCGCTGCGCGAGGTGGCGGATTACCGTATGCTGGTGTATGCCATCGTGCTGATACTGGTGATGCAGGCCACCAACAACCCCACCATGAAGCGCTTCTTCGGCTCTGTCCGTGAGAAGCTGACACCGAAGAGGAAGGAGCGTGCGGCGCTGTGACAACAAAAGCCAAGCTGGTAAAGCGTACCACCTCCGTGCTGCTGCCGGAGCGGGACATCGACAAATCCCCGGTGCTGGAGTGCGTGGGACTGGGCGTGACCTTCGGCGGCCTGAAGGCCGTGGAGGACTTTGACCTGACCATCGGCCGCACGGAGATCGCCGGGCTCATCGGACCCAACGGTGCGGGCAAGACCACGGTGTTCAACCTGCTGACCAAGGTGTATCAGCCCACGGCGGGCGCCATCCTGCTGGACGGCAAGGACACCCACAGCATGACCACGGCGCAGGTGAACCGGGCGGGCATCGCCCGGACGTTCCAGAACATCCGCCTGTTCAACGACCTGACGGTGGCGGAAAACCTGATGGTGGCCATGAACGACTCCGTGCGCTACGGTCTGGCGGGCAGCATCCTGCACTTCCCCCGGTATGCACGGGAGGAGCGCATCGCCAGGGAACGCACCGAGGAGCTGCTGAGCATCTTCCACATGGAGAATCACGCCGACGAGCGGGCAGGCTCCCTGCCCTACGGCGCCCAGCGGCGGCTGGAGATCCTGCGGGCGCTGGCGTCCAACCCGTGCCTGCTGCTGCTGGACGAGCCGGCGGCGGGCATGAACCCCTCGGAGACGGCGGAGCTGATGGAAAATATCCGCAAGATACGGGATACGTTTCAGATCGCCGTGCTGCTCATCGAGCACGACATGAATCTGGTCATGAACATCTGCGAGGGCATCTGCGTGCTGAACTTCGGCCACATCATCGCCAAGGGCACACCGGAGGACATCCAGAAGAACGAGGCGGTCATCGAGGCCTATCTGGGCAAGAGGAAGGAGGCGGCGTCATGAGCACCGTGCTGCAGGTGGAGAATATCAATGTGTACTACGGCAGCATCCACGCGGTGAAGGACGTGTCCTTCCATGTGGAGCAGGGGGAGGTGGTGACGCTGATCGGCGCCAACGGCGCGGGCAAATCCACCACCCTGAACACCGTGGCCGGCCTGCTGCACAGCAGGACGGGCAGCGTGCGCTTTATGGGCGAGGAGCTGCGCCATGTGCCCAGCCACAAGCTGGTGGGGCGCGGCATGGCGCTGGTGCCGGAGGGACGGCGCATTTTCCAGCACATGACCGTGCAGGAGAATCTGGACATGGGCGGCTACTGCCGCAGCGGTGACATGAGCGCCGATATCGAGAGCGTGTTCGAGCGCTTTCCCCGGCTGAAGGAGCGGCGCAGGCAGGTGGCGGGCACCCTGTCCGGCGGCGAGCAGCAGATGCTGGCCATGGGGCGGGCGCTGATGAGCCGTCCCAAGTTGCTGATGCTGGACGAGCCGTCCATGGGACTTGCCCCGCTGCTGGTGGAGCAGATCTTCGACATCATCCGCCAGCTCCACGCCGACGGCACCACCATCCTGCTGGTGGAGCAGAACGCGCAGGCGGCGCTGGCTGTGGCCGACCGGGGCTATGTGCTGGAGACGGGGCGCACCGTCACCGAGGGCACCGGCGCGGAGCTGCTGGAGAGCGACACCATCCGGAAGGCCTATCTGGGCGGATGAAGACATATATATAATATGAGGAGCGGCGGGCGCACAGCG
>ENA-UOJE01001685-UOJE01001685.1-human-gut-metagenome-genome-assembly--contig:-C23-NODE-1685-length-18903-cov-9.069450_pt1 | contig 18903 bp, 17 predicted proteins | sample MGYA00242341_ERZ723888 | MGnify/ENA metagenome assembly ERZ723888 | reverse complement strand
CCCAACTTTTGTGATATAATGAAGACACCGCATCTGCCTTCGGGCATGTGTTGGTTTGTGGGGAAGCGGTGTTGCTTTGTGAGTGTGCGCCGCTTCCTTCATTTTTTGAGGTCTGGTTCCAGCCGACTGATCCCGCGCCGGATGGCTTCTGCGCCGGAGACACACTCCTGCTCACAGTAGGCATCTAAAATGTCTTTGGATTTTTGATCCAGCTTGATCCCCATCTTAAATATTTTGGGATTGTCGGTTTTAGGACCCCGTTTTTTGCCCGTTTCCAGATCCTCACCTCCCTGCGGAAATAGGACTCACCTATATAATAATATAGGTGAGTCCTATTTGTCAAGTCCTTCCTGAAAAAAGGGTTTCTTCCCTCCCGCCCCGCCTTGACAGACGGGCTGTTTTATATTATGCTGACCAGATGAGTGTCCCGTCTGACGGGAAGGGAGGGAAGCGCATGAAGGATACCTTTTCCGGCTGCCATCCGGCGGTGAATTTTACCTATTTCGCGGCGGTGATCCTGTGCAGCATGTTTTTCCTTCATCCGGTGTTCCTGGGCATTTCCCTGGTCTGCTCCGTCGCCTATTCCCTTTATCTGAACGGTGGCCGGGCCCTGCGGTTCAACCTGCTGTTCATGCTCCCCGCTTTTCTGCTCTTCGCCTTCGTCAATCCCTTTTTCAACCATGAGGGCGTCACCGCCCTGCTGTACATAAACGACAACGCCGTCACCCTGGAGGCCATCGCCTACGGCTTCGCCTCGGGCGCCATGTTCGCCTCGGTGATCATCTGGTTTTCCTGTTACAACGCCGTGATGACCTCGGACAAGTTCATCCATCTTTTCGGCCGGGTGATTCCCGCCCTCTCCCTGATCTTCTCCATGGTGCTGCGGCTGATCCCCAAGCTCAAGGCGCAGATTAAGGTGATCTCCAACGCCCAGAAGTGCGTGGGCCGGGACGTCACCAACGGCAATCTGCTCCAGCGGGCGAAAAATGGCTTGACCATTCTTTCCATCCTCACCACCTGGGCGCTGGAAAACGGGGTGGATACGGCGGATTCCATGCGGTCCCGGGGCTATGGGCTGAAGGGACGCACCAGTTTTTCCAACTTCCGCTTCGACCGCCGCGACCGGATTCTGCTGCTGGTGATGCTGGCGCTGATCGCCGGGGTACTGGCCGGGGCGGCCTTGGGGGAGAACAGCATGACCTATTTTCCGGCCATGAAAGCCGGGCCGGTCACCGCCGCCAGCTGGGCGGTTTATCTCTGTTACGCCGGGCTCTGCCTGCTGCCGTTGATTCTCGATTGGAGGGAGGATCTGAAATGGAAACATTTGCAATCCAGGATCTGACCTTTACCTATCCGGGGCAGGAGCGTCCGGCCCTGCGCCGCCTTTCGCTGACAGTGGAAAAGGGGGAGTTCCTGGCCCTGTGCGGCAAATCCGGCTGCGGCAAAAGCACCCTGCTGCGCCACCTGAAAACCCTGCTTACCCCCCACGGCGTCCGGGAAGGGCATATTCTTTTCGACGGCCGTCCCTTGGAGGAGGCAGATCAGCGGCAGCAGGCCTCCCGCATCGGCTATGTGCTGCAGAATCCTGACAATCAGATCGTCACCGACAAGGTGTGGCATGAGCTGGCTTTCGGGCTGGAAAGCCTGGGCTTTCCCCAGGAGAACATCCGGCTGCGGGTGGCGGAGATGGCCAGCTTTTTCGGTATTCAGGATTGGTTTATGCGGAATGTGTCGGAGCTGTCCGGCGGCCAGAAGCAGCTGCTGAATCTGGCCGCCATCATGGCGATGCAGCCGGATGTGCTGATTCTGGACGAGCCCACCTCCCAGCTGGATCCCATCGCCGCTTCGGAGTTTCTGGAAACGGTGAAGAAGATCAACCGGGAGCTGGGCACCACCATTGTGATCTCCGAGCATCGGCTGGATGAGATTTTTCCGGCGGCGGACCGGGTGGCGGTGATGGACCGGGGCGCCCTGCTCTGCTGTGATACTCCCCGGCAGGTGGGACGGCTCCTGAAAGAGGGAAGCCACGATATGTTCCTGGCGATGCCCGCCCCGGTGCAGGTATACGCCGGAGTGCCGAATGGACTGGAATGCCCACTCACCGTACGGGAGGGGCGGCATTGGCTGGATCGGCTCTTTCCCCAGCCGCCGGCCGTCCCCGCGTTGGAAGCGTCTCCCACGGCGCTGCCCCGGGAGACGGTGATCGAGCTGAAGGACGTATGGTTCAAATATGAGAAAAACGCCCCGGATGTGATCCGGGGGCTGAATCTGCGGATTCAGAAGGGGGAATGGCACGCGGTGGTGGGCGGCAACGGCACAGGCAAAACCACCACCCTGACCCTGATGAGCCGCATCCACCGCCCCTACCGGGGCAAGGTACTGCTGAACGGCCGGGATATCGGGAAATATACCGACGCCGAGCTGTTCCGGGAAAACCTGGGGGTGCTGCCCCAGAATCCCCAAGCGCTGTTTATCAAAAGCACGGTGGAGCTGGATCTGTTGGAGATGCTCTCCCGCACCGGTCTTTCCAAGGAGGAGCAGGCCGTCCGGGTTCGGGAGATGGCCGGAAAGACGGAGATCACCGATCTGCTGCAATCCCATCCCTATGACCTCAGCGGTGGGGAGCAGCAGCGGGCGGCCCTGGCGAAGGTGCTGCTGCTGCGGCCCAAAATCCTGCTGCTGGACGAGCCCACCAAGGGCATCGATAACCACTTCAAGGGCAAGCTGGCGGAGATCCTCCGACGGTTGCAGGTGGAAGGGGTCACCATCGTCATGGTCTCCCATGATATCGAGTTTTGCGCCCGGTACGCCGACCGCTGTTCCATGTTTTTCAACGGCGGGGTGGTGACCACCGCCCCCACCCGGGCCTTTTTCGCGGGCAACAGCTTTTATACCACCGCCGCCAACCGGATGGCCCGCCATCTGTTTCCCGACGCCGTTACCAATGAGGATGTGATCACGCTATGCCGCCGAAATCTTCCCGCCGAAAACGCCTGAGCGGCCGCACCCTGGCAGCGGCCCTGCTGCTGATTCTCACGGTGATCCTGCTGGTTATCGGCGGCCCGCTGCTGCAAACCATGGAGTGGAAGTTCACCCTTTTCGGCCATCCGGTGGTGCTGCGGCTGCATTACGGAGCTTCCATACTGATTCTCCTTTTTGCCATGGTGCCCTTTTTTATGGTGTTTGAAAAGCGGCGGCCCCAGGCCAGGGAGCTGATCGTTATCGCCACTCTGTCGGCCATCGCGGTGTTGGGCCGAGCCATCTTTTTCATGCTGCCCAACTTCAAGCCGGTGTGCGCCATCGTCATCATCGCGGGAGTCTGCTTTGGTGCGGAGGCCGGGTTCCTGGTAGGGGCGGTTTCCGGCTTTGTGTCCAATTTCATTTATATGCAGGGCATCCATACCCCCTGGCAGATGGTGGGCTTCGCGCTGGTGGGCTTTTTCGCCGGGCTGCTGTTTTCCGGGGAAGGCCGGAGAAAAAGCCGGACAGCCTTATGCGTCTACGGTTTTTTCTCCACCCTGATCCTGTACGGCGGTATCGTCAATGTATCGCAGATTCTGGCCGCCCAGGCGGCGGTAACCTGGCAGCTGATTCTGGCCGCTTATCTCTCCGCCCTGCCCTGGGATCTGATCCACGCCTGCTCTTCGGTGGTATTTCTCTTCCTTTTGTCTCGGCCGATGATCGAAAAGCTGGAACGGATCAAGCTGAAATACGGCATTCTGGAGCCGTAAGCGGTGCAGGTCAGAAAGAAAATCCCTTGAATCGGAAGATTTTCCGTTGACAGCGCCGCCGCCGGCCTCTACAATATATCTATACAACTGCATAGTTCCATACGGCGGCTGCGCATCGGCGCATGAAAAGGGAATGCGGTGCAATTCCGCAGCAGCCCTCCGCTACTGTAAGAAGGACGAAAACGCGGAGGCTGCCGCAAAATGTTTCATTTTGCAGCAGCTTCAAGCCACTGGATATGCTGTCCGGGAAGGCCGCGGGAGTAGGATGATTTCGAGCCAGGAGACCTGCCGCCGTATGAGGAATGATTCGACATTTCGGTGGGAGATGGCGATCCTACGCATGGCGCGTTGTGATCCTGAAAGGCCGGAATTCCGGTCTTTTTTGTTTTCTTCCATCCAGCATAAAGGATGGTTTGCCGATGAAAAAGCATAGGGGAAAGCAGGGGATGGCTCTGCTGCTGAGTATGGCGATGTTCTGCGCCCTGCCCCGGTTCGGATTTCGGGCGGAGGCGGCCGGCGGGGCAGACGCTTACTGGGCCTCCTTCGCCCGGGACAGCGGCAATGCCGCCGTGGCGGAGAGCAAGCTGCCCATCTCTCTGGAGCGGACGGAAATTCTCCTCAACGGCCAGGCGGAAAAGCTGGCGGCCAAAGAGCCCGTCATTGTGGGGGAGAGGATGTACACGGTGGTGGGAACCAAGCTGGCCTGCTATGATCTGCAGGGCCGCCGGATAAAAGAGGCGGAGCTGTACAAGCGGGTGGGCTTTTTTTCCCGTATCTGCTACGGCGACGGCAAGATCTTTGTGCTGCTCAGCGACTGTATCCAGGCCTTTGACGCCGGAACGCTGGAATCCCTCTGGCTGACTCCTGCCGTGAAGGGACAGCTGATCTGCACCCTCACGTATTATGACGGCTACCTCTACACCGGCTATACCTCCGGCGGCGGAGGCGGCACCCAGGCCACCGATGGGAGCTATTTCTGTATCTCCACCGCGGATGAAAACCCATCCGACGGCTTTGAGCAAAAGAAAATCGTCTGGGAATCCAAAACCGGCGGCTACTACTGGGCCGGCGGCGTGGTGGCAGGCGGCAAGATCTACTTTGCTGGGGATTCCGGGGTGCTCTACGCCCACCATCTCACCCAGGATATCGTCTACGACACTTATGATCTGGGGGATCAGGTCCGTTCCAACCTGCTTTATGATACCAGCACAAACCGGCTGATCGCCGCCACCAAATACACTGCCGAGCTATTCGCCATCGAGCTTAACGCCGACGGCAGCTTCAACAAGGAGACGGTGCGCAAAACCCCGGAGGGAGCCATCGGCGGCGGAGTAACCGGCGGGGTCAGCGCTTATAACGGGCGCATCTATGTTCCCTCCGGCGGCCTGCATTCCTCCGGGGATTTCACCGTCATCGACATGGAAACCATGCGGCCCGTTTACACCGTTCCCGGTCTGCGGAGCCAGAGCGTGCCCTTGATCTGCACCGCTTATGCCTCGCCGGGAAACGGCCGTAAGGTATATGTTTATGCGGTGGATTTTGATTCCGGCACCCTTTTTGTTTTTGAGGATTGTCAGGGACAGACCGCTTATAAGGAAGCCTTCCTGCTGGAGGGGAGCCGCCGATCCGTCGGCGGGGCGGAATACCGGGGTACCGGTAGCAATTCCTCCTCCCTCAAGGCGGACCAGTACGGCAATCTATACATGGTGGGGGGCAGCAACGCCTATTTCGGTACCTACGGTCAGGCGGATTATGAAAAGGGAGCCACCGCCTATGCCTTAACCATCTTTCGCAACAAGGACGGTGCCTTCACTCCCCAAGATGTGGAAAACGCGGTGGCCTGCCTCCCGGAACCGGGTGCGACGGTTTATGAGGATAAATCCGCCGTCCGGGCGGTGGAAAAGCGCTTCGCGGCCCTCCCCACCGCCGAACAGGGAAAGGTGGGGAACGCCGCCAAGCTGCGGCAGCTCACCGACAGAATAGAAGAAGAAACAACGGCTCTGCTGGAAGCACTGGATGAGGCAGTGACCGCCATCGGAGCGCCGGTCGTCCTGGGAGATCAGGCGGCAGTGGAAAGGGCGCTGCAGCTTTACGGCCGGCTGCTGGAGGAGGACAAGGCGGAAGCGGCTTCCCGGGAAAAGCTGCAGTCCGCCGCGGAAGCCCTGTACGCCTTGAAAGCCTCGGTAGCCGGGCTGACAGACCGGATCGCCGCCCTGCCGGACAAGGGGCGGATCACCCTGGCGGACAGCGCCCTGGTGAATGAGCTGTGGTCCCAATACGTGGCGCTGAGCGGGAAGGATCAGGCGGCGATTCCCAACCGCCAGCGGCTGCTGGACGCCCGGGACCGGATTCAGGAACTGAACGATCGGGAACAGGTGGCGGACATCATCGCGGAAATCAGCAAACTCCCCCCGGCGGCGGCGGTCACCCTGGCGGACGAAGAGGAGATCAACCGGGTTTACGCCCGGTATGACGCCCTTCACGCGATAGTTAAGGAGCTGGTAACCAACCGGGACGTGCTGGAAGAGGTGTACGCCAAAGTGTCGGGCTACCGGGCGGCGGTGGATGAACTGGATACCCTGATCTGGGAGAAGCTGGATCCCCTGAACATCACCCAAAAGGACCGGGAACTGACGGACAAGGCCCGGAAAATGTATGAGGCGCTGCGGGAGCAGGAACGGGCTTACGTGCAGCATTTCGGGGATGTGGAAGAGGCGGAGGGCATTCTGGATTCCCTGGAAAAGGGGATCATACCCGCTCAAGTGTTTGAAAATATCCGAGATATGGACCGGAGCTACACGATTGCCGGGCAGGGCTATGCCATCACCTTCGGCGGCAGGGATATCACCACTCCGGCGGATTTTCCCTATGGTTTGACCATCGGCGGAGAAATCCCGGAAGGGATAAAAAAGCCGGCGGATGGCGCGTTGTCCCTCACCTTCGCGGAAGGCGGTGTTTTTCCCGGCAAGGCGGCGGTGGAGCTGACGCATCTGACGAATCTTCTGAAGGACGGGGAATATACCCTGTACCGAAGCACCGACAGTGGTCTGTTAGAAGTGCAGAAAGCGGAGATCCAGGACGGCCGGGCGGTGCTGACTCTGGACCGGGGAGGCGTCTACTGTCTGGCCGGAGCGCCTCAAGAGAGGATATCCCTTTGGTGGCTGCTGCTGTTAATTCCCCTGGCAGGAGGAGGCGCGGCGGTTGGGGTTTTCCTTTGGAAAAAGGGGCTGCCGGGACGTAAACGGGATCCGGAAGCGGAGAAAGGATGAAGCGTATGGTACGAATTAGAAATCGCTGGACGGCGGGGTTGCTGCTTCTGGCGCTGATATTGGTCCTTTTCCCAGGCTGCAAGATCGAAACCCCGGAGGAGCGGGAGAGTAACGTCAGCCTTATGGAAGGAGGAGAGGCTTCCGGCGATGAGAATACCGTCAGCTGTCTTTTTTCCATCCGCTGCGATACCATTTTAGACAATCTGGACTTGCTGGACAAGGCTTATGCGGATTATGTGCCGGAGGATGGAGCGATTTATGCTCAGCGGCGGCTGACAGTGGCAAAGGGGACCTCGGCTTACGACGCTTTGGCTCAGGTCACCGCCAAAAACCGCATTCAGATGTCCCATCAGAGCAATCCGCTGTATAAAAGCGAATATATCCAGTCCATCGGTCATCTCTATGAGGGAAAATGCGGCGAGGGCAGTGGCTGGATGTACAAGGTCAATGGGGAGTTTCCCAATTACGGCTCCAGCCGGTATGTGATCAAGGAGGGGGACACCATCGAGTGGGTGTACACCTGCAACCTGGGCTATGATCTGGGCCGCACCGGCGACTGGGATTCCATCATTCAGGGCGGGGAGGAACCGGTGGAATGAAGTTTGTCATGTCCTACAGCTGCGGGAAGGACAGCACCCTGGCGCTGCACAAAATGGTGAAGCAGGGACATACCCCGGTAGCGCTGCTGGTGATGTTCAATCAAGATCAGGAGCGCTCCTGGTTCCACGGCGTGGACCGGCCGCTGCTGGAGCAGATCGCCGCCTCCCTGGAGCTGCCCCTGCTGCTCTGTCCCTCTTCGGGGGAGGAATACCATCTGGCGTTTGAGGAAGGGCTGCGCCGGGCCATGGAGATGGGCGCGGAAGCCTGTGTTTTTGGGGACATCGACATCGAGGACAACGCGGCTTGGTGCCGGTCCCGCTGCAAGGCGGTGGGGCTCCCCGCCCGGTTTCCTCTGTGGAAGCGGGACCGGGCGGAGAATACCCGGGAGGCGGTGGCCTTGGGTTATCGCTGTGTGGTGAAGTGCGTGCGCAATAAGGATCTGCCCCAGAGCTATCTGGGCCGGGTGATGGACGAGGAAATGATAGAGGATATGGCTCGCCGGGGCATCGACATATGCGGGGAAAACGGCGAATACCACACCATTGTCCTGGACGGTCCGCTGTTTCACCAGCCGGTGGCATATACCTGCCGGGAGATTCTGGATTTCGGCAATATTTCCGCGGTGAATATCCTGTCCGCCGAATAAAGCACCGCCGCTTTTGCATTCCTTGACGGAGCAGGAGCTTTGTGCTACCATATTGCCCGTTGAGAGGATGAGGAAGATGCGCCCGTTGTCTATATTTGCCTGGTTTGGCTATGAATTGAAACTGGAGGAATCCTTCCGTCGCATCCGGTCGGCGGGATTCGATCAGGTGCTGCTGTGGTGGGGAGAATTTGAAGGGGATATCCCCCTGCGGGAACAGCCGGAGACTGCCCGGCGGCTGGGGCTGGAGGTGGAAAACGCCCACGCTCCTTTTGAGGGCTGTAATGATTTGTGGCGGCCGGAGGCGGATGGCGAGCGGTATGCCCGGGAACTGATCCGCTGCGTTCAAGGCTGCGCGGAGACGGGGATACCGGTGCTGGTGGTTCATCTGACGGATTTGGCGGATCCTCCCCCCTGGACCCCCTGCGGCCTGGAGCGGCTTAAGCCGGTGATCGAGGAAGCGGAAAAGCAAGGGGTCACCCTGGCGTTTGAAAATCTTCGCCATGCGCCCCATCTCCGGGCGGTGCTGGAGTCCTTTGATTCCCCACGGGTAGGGTATTGTTACGACAGCGGCCATCATCATGGCTGGTGCAAGGAGGAGCCTTTTCTAGAGCGGTACGGCCATCGCCTGGCCGCCCTCCATCTGCATGACAACGACGGGGTGCGGGATCTGCATCATCTGCCCTTTGACGGGAATATCGACTGGGGCAGGCTCACCGGACAGCTGCGGGAAACCGGCTACAGCGGCAGCGTAGCGCTGGAGGTTCAGGCTTTCACCGGCTATGAGGATCGCATGACGGCGGAGGAATATTTGGACCGGGCGGCCCGGGCCGCCGCCCGGGTGCGGGATCTGCTGGACAAGTAGACAAGGCCATCTTTCATAATAAAAAATAGAGGACCGCTTATCGGTCCTCTATTTTTTTCTGCCTTTTAACGGTTCATGTTTGGAGGAAGCATAGGTTTCCAGCAGCAGACCCACCACTTCCTTTTCTGCGCTGTTCAGCTGAAAGAGGGTATCGATGGGAATCATACCCGAGCGGGTGGCCAATTGTCCCTCCAGCTTTTTCAGCGAGGTCTGAATCCGTGTGCGGCCCAACAGGTAGTCCAGGCTGACTTCAAAGTAATCCGCCAGAAGCAAAAGCACCGCCATGGAGGGCTGGGTGATCCCTTTTTCATACTCCGAAATTGAGGAACGGCTGACATGAATTTGGCGCGCCAGATCTGCCTGCGATATTCCTTTTCTTTCCCGCAGCTCCACGATTCTTTCCGCTGGAAACACGGCCGTTCACCTCGCTTTGTACCCGATTATCATAGCATTTTTTATTTTCTTATCCAAAATTGTTCGATATAAACTTACATAGATATAAAAATTTTGGTTGAAAATACGATTTAACCGAACTATAATAAAAATATGTTTCTATACTTTCCAGCGTGAAGGAGGAATATGCGGATGGTGGGAGAAGTGGAACGGAAGCTGGATGATTTGGGCAGGCTGGTGCTCCCCGCGGAGATTCGCCGGGCGGTAAAGCTGGAGGCGGGCGGAGTGGTAAACATCCGGGTTACGGGGCCCAATCAGATCACTTTAACCATACGGTCGCCGCAGCGCTGCAGGTTTTGTGAATCAGAGGAGAATCTGCTGGAAGCCCCCTATGGCTATATATGTATGGATTGTTTTCGGGCGGTGATGGAAACAGCGGAGAAAGGAAAGAAAACTGCGACGGCGGACGGATAAGCCATACCATTAGAAAAACGCCTGTGAAGAGACTGGGCAGTTCTCTTCACAGGCGTTTTGCCTTTGTCATAGGCAGATTCCAGTTATTCCAGATTTCCCGTCAGATGCATCAACAGGGAAAGGACTGCCAGTGGCGCGGTTTCACAGCGGAGGATCCGCGGTCCCAGGGTGGCGACGGCGGCCCCACCCTCCCGCAGGGCGGCGATTTCTTCGTCGGCGAAGCCTCCCTCCGGCCCGATCAGCACAGACAAACGGGCTTCTTTTGGAGCCACCAGCTCTTTCAGCGGTCGCCCGCCGCCTTCGTAAAAACAGATGGTTTTCTCCTTCCGCATCCGGTCCAGAGCCTGAGCAAATGTCAGCGGAGCCTCTACCCGGGGAATAATCCCGCGGCCGCACTGACCAGCCGCTTCGGCGGCAATGCGCTGCCAACGCTCCCTTTTCTTCTCCTCCTTGCCTTCCAGCCGGACAACGCTGCGGGCGGTGGCAACGGGAACCACCGCCGTTACCCCCAATTCCACCGATTTCTGTAAAATCCACTCCATCTTGTCCCCTTTGGGCAGCCCTTGATAAAGGGTCACTGCCAGCGTGGGCTCCGACAGGGTAGGGGCCTGAGAGAGAACGGAAACCCGGACGGCGTCTCCTTCGAATCCGGCGATTTCGCAGGCATAATCGGTGCCCCGGCCGTCGCAGACGGTGAGGGCTTCCCCAGACTGCATCCGCAGTACCCGGCGGATGTGCGCCGCATCGGAGCCGCCGATGATCAAGGAATCGGCAGAATAGCCGGAAGGCATATCGAGAAAAAAGCGGGGCATGAAGATCCTCCTCTATGCATTTCAGGACCTATGGCGGCGGAGCGCCAAGGGAACGATGGAAACAGGGCAACAGGCTGGCGGCCGGTTAGCTGTTTCAATCCACGCCGCTGAGTCGGCGGATGATCTCCCCCGCCAGGATCAGTCCGGCGGCGGAGGGGACGAAAGAAAGGCTGCCGGGTGTCGCCCGGCGGCCGGGGGCGGGGATATCCGCCGCTTCCAAAGAAGGACGGGGCGGTTCCTCGGAGTAAACCACCGTCAGGGAAGGGATGTTTCGCTTTTTCAGCTCCCGCCGCATGACCCGGCAGAGGGGACAGACCCGGGTGTCGGCGATATCCGCCACCCGGAAGCGGGTGGGATCCAGTTTGTTGCCGCAGCCCATGGCGCTGATGAGGGGAATACCCTTGTCCCGGCATTCCTCTGCCAGTCCCAGCTTGGAGGTGACGGTGTCGATGGCGTCCGCCACAAAATCGCAGCCATCGATAAGACCAATGCCGCAGCCTGGCTGTCCGTCGGAGGGCGGCAGATAAAACAGATTGTGGGCTTCCACCCGGCAGGCGGGGTTGATGTCCCGCACCCGCTGAGCCATCGCCTCCGCCTTCGGTTGTCCCAGGGTGGACCGCAGGGCCACCAGCTGACGGTTGAGGTTGGTGATATCCACCACATCCCCGTCCACCAGAACCAGCCGTCCGATTCCAGCCCGGGCCAGAGCCTCCGCAGCAAAGGAGCCCACGCCGCCCAAGCCGAAAATCGCCACCGAAGCGCCGGCCAGCCGGTCCACAGCCTCTCGCCCCAGTAGCAGGGCGGTGCGGTCCTGCCAATCTTTTACAGCAAGATCCTCCATCAAAAGGATTCCTCCTCGTGTTTTATCGCAGGGTATGCCGCCGCTTCCACCAAGCAGCGATTCGCTCGGCAGCAAACCGCGGGGTAAAAAAGCGGTAAACGCCCCGCCGCCAGCCCAGCAGATACAGCCGCACCATCAGCCAGCGGTGGCGCAGCATAAAGCCTGTCCGGGTCATATGTTCCGGCTTCAGCAGCAAATGGGCCAGATCCCATTTTTCCGGGCGATGATCCAGCAGCGCCGTTTTCTTTTCCTGATACAATGGGGTGGGCGGGATAGGCGTATAAATCTGTACAGAGACATACTTCAGGCCGCTGTCCCGGGCCCAGGCGTAAAGCTGTCGGAAATCGGCAGAGGTAAAGGACGGGTCCGCGATCATCAGCGCCACACACCCCGCGCCGCATTCTCGCAGCACCTGGAGGCAAGCCTCGTTGACGCCGGTGGTGGTCCCCTTCGCGTAAGCGTCCAGCCGCTGGTCGGCCACGCTTTCCAATCCCACCAGAAAGCAGGCAAAGCCCACCTCACGCAGCGCGGCGATCAGTGCCGGATGCCGGGCGATGAAATCCGCCCGGGCGTAGCAGATGTAGGTTTTCCGGATGTTCCGCTGCCGCAGCAGTGCCGCCAGCTCCCAGGCGCGCTTTTCGTCTACCAGGAAATCGGAATCCACAAAGAATACGTTGTCGGCAGACAATCCCGCCAATTCCTCCACCACCAGTTCTGCCGGCCGGGCCTGATACTTCCCGGCATGAAGATGGGTGCCGTAGCAGAAGTTGCAGGAAAAGGGACAGGAAACAGCGGTTTTAACTGTCGCCACCCGGGGATAATCCAGATAGCGGAAGGCGTCGGGATGAGCTTCCCAGGCGGGGCGCAGAGGAATGGGCAGCCGGGTGATATCGCAGGGAACATAAGGATTCTCCCGGAATGTCCCCTTATCCCGCCAGCAAAGCCCGGAAACAGCGGCCGGATCACCGCCGTCCCGAATTAACCGCAGCAGCGCCTGCCACTCTTCCATGGATTCTCCCCGCTGAATATAATCCACCGTGGGGAAGTACAAACGGCGGGCATTGAGTTGAGCGTGAACGCCGCCCAGTATCACTTGGCAAGCGGGCAGGATCAAGCGGGCCAGCTCCGCATAGCGGCGCATGCGGTTTTCCTGGGTGATATAACCGGTAATAGCCACAACCTCCGGCTGTTCCTGCCGCAGTACAGCGGAAAAGGGCCGGGTTTCGGTGATCCCGTCGTAAAGCACCGCTTCTACCCCTATCTCCCGGCAGGCGGTGTAAAGGTATTCCAGTTCCAGGGGCTCACAATCAATGGTGCCGGACAGAGTGAGCATATTCAGCAGCAGAGGCCGCACCAGCAGGACCTTCATGGCCAGCATCCCTCCTGTAAACCCCGTATCTTTCAATGATTTTACAGCCGGCAGCACAGGCAGAGCCAGCCGCCGTGCTCGTGACGCTCGGTTACAGTGAAGCCGCAGGAGGCCAAGGCAGCGTTTACATCCGCCTCTCGGGTATCAATGATGCCGGAAACAATGTACACACCTCCCGGCAGCAGGAAGCGGGGAATAGCGGGAGAGAGGGCGATGATGGCGTCCGCCACAATGTTGGCGGCGACCACGCCGTATTGTCCGTTGATTTTTTCCACCAGATCCCCCTGCAGCAAAGTCAGCCGGGGCGGGATGAAACCGTTGATCCGGCCGTTTTCCTCCGCGGTTTTCACCGCCAGGGGATCGATGTCCACTCCCACGGCGGAGCGGGCGCCCAGCAGCAGAGCGGCGATGGAGAGAATGCCGCTGCCGCAGCCCACATCCAGCAGATCGGTTTCCGGGGTGATATGGCGTTCCAGGGTTTCCAGCACCAGACGGGTGGTATCATGACCGCCGGTGCCGAAAGCCATCCCCGGATCAATGGACAGCATCTGACGGCCACCGACATCCTCCACCGTCTCCCAGGTGGGACGGATCAGCAGTCGTTGACCCACCGGCAAGGGCTTGAAATAAGCCTTCCAGTTGTTGGCCCAATCCTCTTCGCTGACCTGCTCGGCAGCCAGTTCATGGGGAATCCCAGCGGCTGTCAGCCGTTCCCGGAGATAGGCCGCCGCCTCGGCGGGACTCTCCTCCGGACTGATGTACAGATGAATGGTGGAATGATTACGATCCCGAGCCAGCAGTTCCTCATCGATTAGGTCGATGTGAGCGATCTCCCGGGCTCCTTCCTCCAAATCGCTGTAGTCCTCGATATACAGGCCATAGGGCACCACCATGTTGGCGATATCCGCCGCCCGGTCGGTGTCGCTCACCGGGACAGTCAGCCGCAGCTCGGTCCAATCCATATTTTATGCCTCATTTCAATTACTCATTGTCGAATATACAATAATTATCCATAAAGTTGTCGATTTTCCCGCGTTTCAGAGAGATTCGTTGAGGTTGATGAAAAAACCGAATGCCTTTTGGATACACGTAATCAGCATACATGGGCCGCGTAGACACCACGTAGACGGCTATCGGCATCCATCAATCGAGCGCCATAGGAGATAATGCAGAATACAAATTGTCGAATTATCTGATATTATCCATATAGTTGTCGAATTGTCCACAATCCAAGCTTGGCTGGCTGTGAAAGAAATCCTCCAGTTCCGCGGCAATCAGGCGGCAGCCGCCAGGGACATCGCTTTCGATGTTCAGAGGCATCACCGGATCGTGAACGCTGAGCCGCAGCAGGAACCATCCTTCCCCGCCGCCCCGGTTCAGGGAAACCCGGACTCCCTCCTGACTGTCGGGCGCTAAGGTCCAGTCCGGATGCTGTCCGCACAAGGCGGTGAGGGACTCCAGCACCCCTTCGCCGTAAGGACGAAAATCCGCTTCGGTGATCGGAAAACGAATTTCCGCGCTTTCCGCCGGTTCGGCCAGCTTGCCGATGAGGTAATCCAGTGTTTTGCCTTCCCGGCGCAGCCGGGCGGCTTCGATGAGGATTTTTGTCACCAGATAGGCGCCGTCATCCAGAAAGTAATTCTCCCGCAGGGCGGCGTGACCGGAGGTTTCGATGGCTAAGGGGGCGTTGATTCCGGCTTCGCCCAGCCGCAGCGCCTCGTTAATCACGTTTTTATAGCCCCGTTTAAAACGGCAGTGGACACCGCCCAGTTCCTCTTCAATAAAGCGGTGCAGGCCGCTGGAGGTGATGGAATCGGTGACGATGGTGCCGCCGGGATTATCCCGCAGCACGATGGCCGCTGCCAGAGCGATCAGCCGGTTGCGGTTGATCTCCCGACCGGCAGCGTCCACACAGCCCGCCCGGTCCACGTCGGTATCAAAGATGATGCCCAAATCCGCCCCGGCCTTTACCGTCGCTGCACAGACGGAGGCCATGGCCTCCTCATTTTCCGGATTTGGAATATGATTGGGGAAGCGGCCGTCAGGGTCCAGAAACTGGCTGCCGGTAATACCCGCGCCCAAAGGCTCCAGCACCTGGGAGGCGTAAAAACCGCCGGCGCCGTTGCCTGCATCCACCACGATGCGGAAGCCAGAGAGAGGTCGATGAGATTCCTCCGCCCCCAGTCCTTCGGCAATCATCTTCCGCAGCCGTGCGGCGTACCGCTCCATGTAGGGGAAGGACTCCGTTTCGCCGTGCGCGGCGGGCAGGCCGTCCCCGTCCTGAGCCAGTTGCAGCAGGACTTCGATGTCCCGGCCTTCCAGTCCGCCCGCCGGGGTGAAGAATTTGAGGCCGTTGCGGTCAAAGGGATGGTGACTAGCGGTGATCTGCACCGCACCATCGCAGCCGCCGTCTACTGTGGTCATGAACATGGCCGGGGTGGAGGCAAGCCCGCAATCCAGTACCTTTACGCCTCTGGCTGTCAGCGCTCCCACGGCAGCATCCCGGATTCTTGGCCCGGAGAGACGGCTGTCCCGTCCAACGGAGATAACCAGCTGGGCGGCAGACTTTCCATTTTTATCGGCCAGCCAGCGAGCAAAAGCGCCGGTGATCTTCTCCACCACTACATCGGTGAGATCTACCTCGCGGCCGCCGTCCGCCAGGGCCACCCCGCGAATATCCGTACCGCTTTTCAATTTTTTCCATTCCGTAGACAGCATCTGTCCAACCATCCTCTCTTGATCTATCCGATGTGTTTCCCTTTCATTTTTTCATAGAAGCACATAATCGGATGTGCTGAGTTTCTGATACCATACAATTAGGTGTTCGCCTGCCTGCAAACGCAGGGACACAGCCGCAGCAATGAAAATATTCTCTTTTTAAGGGCTGTGTCTATTATACCCACAAGGAGGGAAGTTTGCAATATTTTCGCCGAAATGGGACAGGATAATCCTGTGAGCAACAAAAGTGGGAAAAGGGGCGTTTTCATGCCATGCATTCAGATTGAAAATCTGTATAAAATCTATCATCCCGGCGCCAATGAAGTGCGGGCGCTGGATGGTGTTTCCCTGACGGTGGAACGGGGGGAGTTTTTGGCAATTGTGGGTCATTCCGGCTCAGGCAAATCTACCCTGATGAATATGCTGGGCTGCCTGGATACCCCCACCTCCGGCCGCTATCGTCTGGAAGGACGGGATGTAGCCTCGCTCAGCGACCGGGAGTTGTCGGTGATCCGCAATCAGCATATCGGCTTTGTGTTTCAGGGATTCAATCTGGTGCCGGGACTGACGGCGCTGGAAAACGTGGAGCTTCCGCTGATTTACCGGGGCGTCGGCCATCAGCAGCGGCGGCAGATGGCAGTGGAAAGTCTGCGGCAGGTGGGGTTGGAGGAACGGATGGATCATCGCCCTTCCCAGATGTCCGGCGGACAGCAGCAGCGCACCGCCATCGCCCGGGCGATTGCCTCTCAGCCGCCCCTGATATTGGCGGACGAACCCACCGGCAATCTGGATACCCGGGCGGGTGAAGAGGTGCTGGGAATCCTGAAAGGCCTCAACGCTCAGGGACACACGGTGATCCTCATTACCCACGATCCAGGCATCGCCGCCTCAGCAGGACGCATGGTCCGCATCCAGGACGGCCGAATTCTGGAGGACAGTCTGACGGCGGCCGGATAATCCTGCGCCAAAGGAACACGGATCTGCATTGTAAGAATATGCGGATCCGCGTTCCTTTTTTTGATGAATGCTGTCTATGTGGAGGACCTCTATGGTTTTTGCGAAGTTTTGCAGAAGATTATGGCAAAAAGATTGCAAAACCGACTTTTTTCGTGTATATATAAAGATGGGATATATGAAATAAGGAGGGTTAATCATGAACAAATTGGTTAAGCGCTTGACCGGGATCTTGGCGGCGGGTCTCATGCTCATGGCCGCGGGCTGCGGCGGCCGGCCACAGGAACCAGAAAAATCCACTCCGGAAACCACATCTGCTCCGGCGGTACTGCCGGAAGCTTCTGCCCTGTACGCGGCGGCATTGGAGAAAATCGAGGCGGAAAAAAGTGTGGCTGGCAGCCTGGAAATGGAAATGTCGGTATCCACGGCGGGCACCACCATTACCGTTCCGGTTAAGGCAAAAATTGAAGCTCAGGAAAAAGAAGGCGTCACCCTGATCCATATGCTAATGAATATGAGCATGATGGGGCAGACCATCAATGTGGAAATGTGGCAGGATGGGGAATATACATATACATCTGCTTACGGTCAAAAGACGAAGGAACTGGTGACAGAAGACACCGACAGTCAGATTTCTGAGGACGAACTGAAAAAGTTGGAAGACAGCCTGAGTGCAAGTATGAAGGAGAACGCTACGGTGACCGCCCAGAAGGACGGCGGTTATCTGGTGACTTCCAGTATTCCAGGGAAAGAGATAGCCGGTTTGATGGAAAAAACCATGGAAATGGCGGGCAGCGGCGATATGGAAAGCATGGATGGCCTCACCTTCGCCAATGTTGAGTTGGGCTTGACCTTCGACAAGGATCAGATGATACGCAAAATGACCATGAAAGGCGGCATGGAAGGCGAAACGGAGATGCCGGATATCAATGACCCGGAAAAAACTGTGAAAAACAAGATAACCCTTTCCTTTGATGCCACGGTTTCTCTGGATAAGTACGGCGCGGATGTGACGGTAACCCTGCCCGAGGATCTGGATGCCTATCAGGAAATGCCGACCATGGATGATGAGTTTGTGATGGAGGAAATTTAGAAATCTCCGAAGCCCGATTTTATCGAATCAATCGCATCATGAAAGGAACAGGAAACCATATGAAGCTGAAAACACTGGCCGCTGCAGGTATCACCGCCGCTTTTCTGTTGACACTGACCGCCTGCGGCGGCAATGCCGGCAGCCCCTCTTCCACACCGTCCCCCACTACCGCCGTCACCTCTCAAGCACCCAAGCCCTACGATGTATATAAGGCGGCTTTTGATAAAACCGCAGCTGAAAAAAGCTATCAGTATACCTTGAATATGAAAGCAGTGGTGGAATTCACCGGTATAAGCACGGAAATGCTGGTGAAGGAGGACGTTGCTTTGATCGACAACGGCGATTCCGGCGAAATGCTCTCTGACAGCGTCACCACCGTGATGGGGCAGGAATCACGCAACATCAGCTATTTCAAGGATGGCGTTATGTATTCCTCCACCGCCGATATCAAAACCAAGCGGGCATCCTCTTGGGCGGATTTCCGGTCGCTTTTTGAAGACAATTCAGATCCTATGTTCATTGCTGGAGAAAAGGATATAAAGAATCTCACCACAGCGGAAAAGGACGGCGGTACCGCCTTTACCTTCACCCTGTCCGCCGATGCCGTCCGCGAGGAGATGGATGAGATGGTGAACAGTATGGGAATGGAAGTAAGCGATGGTACTATAACCATTGCGGATCCAGAAATTTCCTGCATTGCGGGTTCGGACGGGTATTTGTCCGATTACACCGCTGCCATCCAAGTCACGGCTAAAGCTCCGGTTACGGATGAGGCAACGGGAGAGACCACGGAGATGACGCTTACCTTCAAGTTTGATATTTCCATTGATTTTAAGGCGTTTGGCAGTAAGGTGACGGTGACGCCGCCGGCCGATTTAGATACCTATGAAGACAACACCCTGAGTGTGGATGATCTGTCCGCTGCGGATATTCAAAACATTGTGGATATGCTCCACGATGAAAACGGCGATCCGGTGGAGAACTTCGATGAAGTGTATAGAACCCTGGAAATGGCTTACGGTGTGGATGTGATGCGTCAGATCACCGGGGGCTGACTGTTCTGCTGAATTCGCTGCAAAAAGTTTTTCGAGCAGTTAATCTCTTGAAAAACCATTGAGGCGGCCGTCAGGAGATAATGCAA